>Ga0115005_10001562_pt1 | contig 18217 bp, 14 predicted proteins | sample ArcOceMetagenome_FD_87163 | JGI IMG/M metagenome (GOLD analysis project Ga0115005, IMG submission 87163) | Marine eukaryotic phytoplankton communities from Arctic Ocean - Arctic Ocean - Greenland ARC118M Metagenome | ecosystem: Environmental > Aquatic > Marine > Oceanic | place: Arctic Ocean... | reverse complement strand
CTTATGCATATTTATGTGCTCAAGCGGCAGATCGCGGTGAAACAACACGTAAAGATGCGGCGGGTGTTATTTTATATTCAGCTGAATTAGCCACAAAAATGGCGTTAGATGCGATTCAATTACTCGGCGGTAATGGTTATATCAATGAATTCCCAGCAGGTCGTTTATTACGTGATGCAAAATTATATGAAATCGGCGCGGGTACTTCTGAAATTCGTCGTATGTTGATTGGTCGTGAGTTATTTTCAGAATCTAAATAACGTTATACCCAGCAAGTATTTATGTTCATAAAGAGAGAAAGGCCAGAGTCGCACTTCTCTCGTATTTACTTGCTACACCAAACTCCTGACATTAATGATAACACTCCATAATAAAGGCAAATATCGTGGCTAAAATAATTTCAAAAATCAATGTGCGCAGTCCTGAATTCATTGAAAATGCAGCACATATGCAAGTTCAAGTTGACGATCTAAAAGCGAAACTCGAGCAAATAAAACTAGGTGGCGGCGAGCGTAGTCGTGAACGTCATTTATCTCGCGGTAAATTATTACCACGAGATCGTGTTAATGCCCTACTTGATGCCGGCTCACCATTTTTAGAATTATCTCAATTAGCCGCTTATGAAGTTTATGATGCAAATGTTCCTGCAGCAGGAATTATCACAGGAATTGGCCGTGTTGCTGGGCAAGAATGCGTTATTGTTGCCAACGATGCGACTGTAAAAGGCGGAACTTATTTCCCCTTAACCGTTAAAAAACATTTACGTGCACAAGCTATCGCACAAGAGAATAACTTACCTTGTATTTATTTAGTTGATTCTGGTGGTGCTAACTTACCCAATCAAGACGATGTTTTTCCTGACAGAGAACACTTTGGTCGCATTTTCTTTAATCAAGCCAATATGTCAGCACAAGCCATTCCACAAATTGCGGTTGTTATGGGCTCTTGTACTGCGGGCGGTGCTTATGTACCCGCCATGGCAGACGAGTCAATCATCGTTAAAGAGCAAGGGACAATATTTTTAGCAGGGCCTCCGTTAGTAAAAGCTGCTACTGGTGAAGTAGTCAGTGCCGAAGACTTAGGCGGTGCAGACATACATTGTCGTACTTCAGGCGTGGCAGATCATTATGCACAAAATGATCATCACGCTTTAGAAATAGCTCAAACGATTGTCGGTAATTTAAATCGCGTAAAACCTGTTGAAGTCAATATTCAACCTATTGTTGAGACAGCATACGATTCACAAGAAGTTTATGGTGTGATCCCAAAAGATGCTCGTCAGCCGTTTGATATTCGTGAAGTTATTGCCCGTGTTGTCGACGGCAGTAATTTAGATGAATTTAAAGCCCTTTATGGCACCACGTTAGTTTGTGGTTTTGCACGTATATTTGGCTACCCTGTTGGTATTGTTGCTAATAATGGGATTCTCTTTGGCGAATCTGCACAAAAAGGTGCTCATTTCATTGAACTTTGTGCGCAACGAAAAATTCCTTTAGTTTTTTTACAGAACATTACTGGCTTTATGGTGGGTCAACAATATGAAGCGGGGGGTATTGCTAAACATGGTGCCAAAATGGTTACAGCCGTTGCGACTGCACAAGTACCAAAGTTCACCGTATTAATTGGTGGCAGCTTCGGTGCCGGTAACTATGGCATGTGTGGCCGCGCTTATGATCCACGTTTCTTATTTATGTGGCCAAATGCACGTATCTCAGTCATGGGTGGTGAACAAGCTGCAGGTGTTTTAGCGCAAGTAAAACGCGATCAAAAAGATAAATTAGGCGAGAAATGGAGCGAGCAGGAAGAGACTGACTTCAAACAACCTATTATTGATACCTACGAGCACCAAGGCCACCCTTATTATGCTTCTGCCCGCTTATGGGATGACGGGGTTATTGACCCTGCAGATACTCGTCAAGTGTTAGGTTTAGCCATTTCAGCCTCCCTAAACAAACCTATTGAGGATACCAAATTTGGTATCTTTAGAATGTAAGCATAATGAATATGACACCCTTAGAAGAAATAAAAACTGGCCATGTATTATTTAACGTAGACCGTTACGGCGTAGCTACCGTTACTTTGAATAATCCTGACAAGCATAATGCTTTTGACGATAAAGTCATCGCTCAATTAACCATAATATTTATGGAAATAGCCGAACGTAATGACATTAACGTTATGATCTTGGCTTCAACAGGTAAAAGCTTTTCAGCAGGGGCCGACTTAGGTTGGATGAAGCGCATGGCAAGTTATTCTTATAAAGAAAACTTAAGCGATGCAAATGCCCTCGCCCAGATGTTAAGCGCATTGAATTTTTTACCACAAACGACTATTGCCCAAATTCAAGGTGCAGCTTTTGGCGGCGCGGTTGGCCTAGCCAGTTGTTGCGACATTGTAATTGCGAGTAATAAAGCGAGTTTTTGTCTCAGTGAAGTTAAGCTGGGTTTAATTCCAGCGACTATCAGCCCTTATGTGGTAAATGCTATTGGGCAGAAAGCGAGTCGCCGATACTTTCAAACTGCCGAACGTTTTTTTGCTGACAAAGCTCAACAGTTAGGTTTAGTTGATGAAATAGTTACTGTAGAAGAACTCGAAGACACCGTAAATAATATGGTAATTACAGTATTAAAAAATGGTCCTCAAGCGGTTCGCCAAGCTAAGCAACTCGCATTAGATGTTGCTTATCAAGAAATTAATAATGAATTGCTCAGCATAACTAGCGAGCGCATCGCATCAATTCGAGTTTCAGATGAAGGTCAGGAAGGCTTAACGGCTTTTTTTGAAAAACGCCCTGCCAGCTGGATAAAAGAACCGACGAGTGAAGGATAAAAACATGTCTCAATTAAAAACTAAAACAGCTAAAATGTTTACTAAAATTCTTATTGCCAACCGTGGTGAAATCGCCTGTCGTGTTATAAAAACAGCGCGTAAAATGGGCATTTTAACCGTTGCAGTATATTCTGACGCCGATGCAGATTCATTGCACGTAAATATGGCCGATGAAGCTATTTATCTTGGCCCATCACCCTCACGCGAAAGCTACCTATTATCAGAAAAAGTCATTGAAGCGGCAAAGCGCACTGGTGCACAAGCAATTCACCCCGGCTATGGTTTCCTTTCAGAAAATGCTGATTTTTGTCGCATGTGTAGTGATGAAAATATTACTTTTATCGGACCTCCTGTCGCTGCAATTGAAGCAATGGGGTCAAAGTCTGCCGCTAAAAACATTATGGAAAAAGCCAATGTACCGCTAGTTCCAGGCTACCATGGTGATGATCAATCTGAAGCGATAATTAAAAAGGCCGCTGACGATATGGGGTACCCTGTTTTATTAAAAGCTACCGCTGGCGGCGGCGGTAAAGGCATGAGACAAGTGTGGAGTGAAGCTGAATTCAGTGAAGGTTTCTCTTCTGCCAAACGTGAAGCAATGTCATCTTTTGGTGACGACAGAATGCTCGTTGAAAAGTACCTAACACAACCTCGTCATGTCGAAATTCAGGTTTTTTGTGATAATCACGGACATGCTGTTTATTTATTTGAACGTGACTGTTCAGTTCAACGTCGTCATCAAAAAGTCATTGAAGAAGCACCAGCATTTGGCATGAGTGAAGACTTACGCAAAGCGATGGGTGAATCAGCGATAAAATCAGCTCAGGCTATTGGTTACCAGGGTGCGGGTACTGTTGAATTTTTGCTTGATGTAGACGGTTCTTTCTACTTTATGGAAATGAATACTCGCCTACAAGTTGAACACCCCGTTACTGAAATGATCAGTGGGCAAGATTTAGTTGAATGGCAATTAAGAGTCGCAGCGGGTGAATTTTTACCAAAAACACAAGAGCAGCTCGTGATTAATGGTCATGCCTTTGAAGCACGTATTTACGCTGAAGATCCTAACAATGACTTTTTACCCGCAACAGGTACATTAGATTTTTTACAGCCCCCTTTAGAAAGTGAACATGTGCGTGTTGATACCGGTGTACGTCAAGGTGATGACGTAAGCGTCTTTTACGACCCGATGATCGCTAAATTAATTGTATGGGATGAAAACCGCGAAAAAGCATTACAACGTTTAACAAAAGCGTTATCTGAATATCGCATTAATGGCGTAACAACCAATATTGATTTTCTTTATAATGTGGCTACATCGAAACCTTTCATCAATGAAGAAATTGATACCAGTTTCATTGAAAAGTACGACAGTGAAATATTTCATGATGACAAGCAAACACTTGCTGATGAACTACCAATGGCGGCCTTATATTTAGTACTTGCCCTCGCGGAAAATGCAAAACAAAAAGCAGCAATCACAACTGACCCATTTTCCCCTTGGAATAACACATCAGCTTGGCGATCGAACGAAGCGAACATTCACCAAGTCGTGTTATCTCACAATGACGTTGAATACCCGGTAAACGTAGAACAGAAACGCCAAGGTAATGGCAGTTACTATTTGATTTCTGTTAGCGATCGCACAGTCGACTGTCAAGGACGAATTGATGGCGATATACTACATGTTAGTATTGATGGCTATCGTAGCCAAGCAACCATTGCGCATAACATTTCAAAATCAGGTGATCAAATAAGTCTCTATCGTCAAAATGGTGTTTTTAATTTTGTTCATATCAAACCTGATTGCGGCGACAATAATAATGATGATAATCACGGTGGCCTTTTAGCACCGATGAACGGTACTATGGTGAGCGTTTTAGTAAAAACAGGCGATATTGTTACTAAAGGTCAATCATTAATGATTATGGAAGCCATGAAAATGGAGCACACCATTAAGGCACCTGAAAATGGCACCATTGAAACATTATTTTATACTGAAGGTGAAATGGTTGATGGTGGCAGTGAGCTACTCGCATTCACGCCAGAGGAATCATAATGAGTTCCGTTACAAATAATGAATTTCCTGAACAAGTAAAAATCGTTGAAGTTGGACCGCGTGATGGTCTACAAAACGAAAAACAACACATCAGTGCAGACGATAAAATAACGCTGATTAATCTTCTCACTGATGCGGGTGTTAAGTATATTGAAAGTGGCAGCTTTGTTTCACCTAAATGGGTTCCACAAATGGCAACGTCTAGCGATGTTTTCAATGGAATAACACGCAAAGAAGGTGTCACCTACGCTGCACTTACACCTAATATGAAAGGCTTTGAAGCCGCAGTAGCCGTTAATGCAAATGAAGTCGCTATTTTTGGCGCCGCTTCTGAAGCTTTTAGCCAAAAAAACATCAACTGCTCAATTGCAGAAAGTCTTGAACGTTTTGAACCGATAATGGCAGCAGCAATAAAGGCAAAAATTCCTGTACGAGGATACGTATCTTGCGTGGTTGGTTGCCCCTATGAAGGTGAAATTGATCCAGAGCAAGTTGCTCACGTTGCTGAAAAATTATACAAAATGGGCTGCTATGAAATTTCATTAGGAGACACCGTTGGTGTTGGTACACCACGAAGCGTACAGAAGATGTTACAAGCCGTAAGCGCCCGTGTACCAAAGGCTAAACTAGCTGTTCATTTTCATGATACTTATGGTCAAGCGTTAACTAACATTTACACCGCTCTACAAAATGGTATTTCTGTTATTGACAGCGCTATTGCTGGTTCAGGTGGTTGCCCTTATGCTAAGGGCGCTTCAGGTAACGTTGCCACTGAAGATGTTGTTTATTTACTGAACGGTTTGAAAATAAAAACCGATATAGATCTCGATAAACTTGTAAAAGCGGGTTGGTTTATCAGTGATAAATTAGGTAAAACACCTTCATCTAAAGTCTCTAATGCGTACCGCGCACAAGAGTGAATTAGAACAAAACATCATGTAGATGAAGCCTTTGCCTAAAGAGCACATATCAATAGATATAATCAAAAAGCTCATCTGCACTTTTTTATTCAAATAGTAAAAAATAAGAATTTAATGAGGATTGAATAATGGCAGGATTTGACAAAGTAGTATCAAGCTACGAAGAAGCTATGGCAGGGCTTGAAGACGGCATGACTGTTATTTCAGGTGGTTTTGGTTTATGTGGTATACCAGAAAACTTAATCAATGAAATAAAACGCAAAGGTACTAAAGCATTAACATTGGTTTCAAATAACTGTGGTGTTGATGACTTTGGTCTTGGTGTATTGCTACAAGATCGTCAAATCAAAAAGATTGTCGCTTCATATGTCGGTGAAAACGCAGAGTTTGAACGTCAAATGATGAATGGCGAGCTAGAAGTAGAGCTTACACCACAAGGGACACTCGCTGAAAAAATGCGTGCCGGTGGTGCGGGTATTCCAGCATTTTTTACTGCAACAGGTTATGGAACACCTGTAGCCGAAGGCAAAGAAGAACGTGAAATAGACGGGAGAATGTACATACTTGAACCCGCAATCAAAGGTGACTTTGCCATTATTAAAGCTTGGAAAGCCGATCGTTACGGTAACTTAGTTTTCAGAAAAACAGCGCGTAACTTTAACCCTATGGCTGCCACAGCGGGTAAGATCACTGTCGTTGAAGTAGAAGAAATAGTTGAACCTGGAGAGCTAGACCCAGATCAAATCCACACGCCTGGCATCTATGTTAATCGCCTTATTTTAGGTACCTTTGAAAAACGCATTGAACAACGAACTGTTCGAACTGCTCAGTCATAAAGAATTCAGGAGATTAAAAAATGGCTCTAACAAGAGAACAGCTAGCACAACGCGTAGCACAAGAATTACAAGACGGTTATTACGTTAACTTAGGTATAGGTATTCCAACTTTGGTTGCTAACTATATTCCACAAGGAATAGAAGTGATGCTGCAATCTGAGAATGGCTTATTGGGTATGGGACAGTTTCCTACCGAAGAAGAAATTGATGCTGACTTAATTAATGCGGGTAAACAAACAGTTACGATGGCTACTGGCGCTTCTGTATTTGATAGCGCTGAATCATTTGCCATGATCCGTGGTGGTCATGTCGATTTAACTGTACTTGGCGCTTTTGAAGTTGATGTCAATGGGAATATCGCTTCTTATATGATCCCAGGAAAGCTCATTAAAGGCATGGGCGGCGCAATGGATTTAGTGGCCGGCGCTGATAACATTATTGTTACCATGACCCACGCATCCAAACATGGTGTTTCGAAGCTTCTGTCAAACTGTACACTGCCATTAACCGGTAAAGGCTGTATTAAAAAAGTGCTCACGGATTTAGCCTTTATCGAAATTAAAGAAGGTAAATTTCATTTAGTAGAACGTGCTCCAGGTGTCAGCGTTGATGAAATAATACAACTTACCGAAGGTGAATTGATTGTTCCTAACAATGTGCCTGAAATGCAATTTTAACAAATAAGTAATCCATATTACTTAGATCAAAAAAAGAGAGTTCACTCTCTTTTTTATTCAATTTTAGCGTAAATTTAAAGAATAACATCACTGACTTGAACAATAGAAACAGTTAACTACTGATTAATAACAAAAATATTAATTTTCAAGGTTTATATCTTACAACAGAAACCTCTTCTATCTCACAAAGTCGCACGAAAACTGCACATTTGTCTTGCAATCTATTTCTTGATTAGTAATACTAAAATAGACAAAGAAAAGGCAAGGCACGCGAAATCGTGTTACGCAAAACCACCGGTCTAAGGGGGTTATATTTCATAAATATAACTTCTATGACAGCGGAGTCACCTCGTTATTTAAGGTACATCCCGTGGTTTTTTCCTTTACTAACTAATATTACTTATTAAGGTTATTAAAATGAAAAAATTATTACTAGCTTCTGGCATCACTATTTTAACATTGACGTCTGTTGTATCCGCGCCGAAAGCACAAGCTGCTAACATAGCACAAAGCCTATGTGAGTATGTAGCTGCTGACGACAAAAGACGCATGCGTTCGTTCTTAAAAACGAATAGATTAAAAATTCGTAGTATCTTTGATGGTATTCAGTGTAATGGCAAGAATCTGTTGGCGTTTGCAGCGTCGCAAGGTTCAGTTGAAACAGGTTCATTGATGATTTCAAAATTACCAAAGAAAGTTGTTTCAGCTAACTTAGCGATATTGCAAACCGGATCGCAACCATTGATAGACGCAGCTAACGAACGCGTTAGCAGCTAAACTTATTATTTAGTAGCCGTTATTTGTTAAACCAAGTGTACTGTTTTACTAGATAATAATTCTATGTCATTTAAAAAAGCCTGTTTTACAGGCTTTTTTTTCCTTTTTCTTTCAACCGTACTTTTTATTACGCTAAACTAGCACAGTACTAAAAAACTGATTACACTAAAGTTATACTAAAAAAATTGCGATTTACATGTCAAAAAAAAGAAACTATAAAGACAGTAAGAATGCTTTAGTACTTACTGGCGGTGGAGCCCGTGCAGCATATCAAGTAGGTGTACTTTCTGCAATATCGAAGTTTGTCCCAAGAAATCATGGCATTCCCTTTCCTATAATATGTGGCACCTCTGCTGGCGCCATAAACACGACAGCATTAGCTTGTTACTCTTCATGCTTTCATTTAGGTGTAAAAAAATTAGAGTGGGTTTGGAAAAACATTAATACCAGTATGATTTATCACAGTGATGGTATGCGAGTTTTCTCTCATTTAGCCAAAGGCATGCTGGCTAGTTTCCAAGCTGATTATGCGAATAAAAATGCCCGTAGCTTACTAAACAATGCGCCACTTCGTGACTTGCTCAATATGGTGGTTGATTTTAAACGTATCGATACTAATATTTTGCGGGGATATCTATCAGCTGTATCTATAACCGCCTCAAGCTATAGTAATGGAGATTCGATCAGTTTTTATCAATCAGAAGAGTCTATAACACCTTGGTTTAGAGCAAAGCGACGGGGTGAGCCTTGCCAAATTAATAGTGAACATTTAATGGCATCTGCCGCTATTCCCTTAGTATTCCCGTCAATTAAAATTCGCCAGGAACATTATGGTGATGGTTCTATACATCAGCTTTCCCCACTAAGCCCTGCGATCCATTTAGGTGGTGAAAACCTATTTGTTGTAGGTGTAGAACAACCCAAAGAACCCATCCACAATAAAGTCAATAACCCTCACCCTCCAACGGCGGCTACAGTAGCGGGTCATTTACTTGATAGTGTTTTCTCAGATACTTTGCACAGCGATATCGAACGTATGGCACGAATTAACGAAACAATAAAACTGATCCCTGATCACCTGAGAGAAGGCGCTGAGGGGTTAAAGCCTATTTCATCCTTCTTAATTAATCCAAGTCATGACTTTAACGCGATGGCTGTAGATTATTTTTCTGATTTACCTTTGTCTATACGTTTATTATTACGAAGTGTGGGTATATCCAATGACTCTGAATCAAGTATGGTGAGTTATCTACTCTTTGAGAAAAATTATTGCCGTGAATTAATAAAACTAGGCTTTGAAGATGCAATGGAAAAAGAAACCGCCATAAGAAAATTTCTTTCTCTCGAGTAGTCTCTCCCCTCTAATTAGTTCCCTTCTTGTACAAAACGTTCTGCACGCTCTACCCTTCTTGGTTTACCACGAACAATGAGTGTATCCTGAGCTTGCAATATTGTCATTTCATCTGGCTGTTCAGTTTCAACATTTTCTCGACGAAGTGCAACAACAGTTACTCGTTTTGCCGTCAAGTTCAAGGAGGCAATAGAATGACCGATGGCAAAAGAATTTTCTGTCAAAATAATAGCATTAGCAAACTCAATACGATCCATAGCTTCTGGGCTCATATCCGTATGTTCACCTTGAAAAAAACCATGTAAATGACTGTAATGATCTTTACGTTCTTTTTGTACACGTCGCATAATGCGCGAAAAAGGGACCCCTGTCAGTGACAAAACTTGTGACACAAGCATCAAACTACCTTCTAAACTCTCAGGGACCACTTGATTTGCACCCGCTGCTTGAAGTGCATTTAGTTGGTCATCATTGCGGGTACGAACTAGAATAGGTACATCGGGTGACAAAGACCTAACTTTCTGAACAACATCCAGTGATTGTTTGTCATTTCCAAAAGCAATCACTACGAGTTTAGCTTGAGATAGATGCGCTGCTTTTAATAATTCAGCTTGTCTTGAAGAGCCAAAAAGAACATTTTCGCCGGCTTCTCTCGCCTTTGTAGTGCGTAAAGGATCGATATCAATGGCGACAAATTTTATAGATTCTTGCTTTAAAAAACGACTGACTGTTTGCCCTATTCGTCCAAACCCACAAATAATAACGTGATCGCTTAGGTCAGTATTCTCAGGCAATTCCGTTAAATGTTCGGTTTCCACAGGGGGTTCTTTACTGAGTATAATAGACCATTTCCGTGCATTATTAATCATGTAAGGGGTGATTGCCATACTCAATACACCGGCTCCTAATAATATAGAGGCTGTTTCAACAGGTAACAATTCAACTTGGTTTGCTAATGCAATAAGGACAAAGCCAAATTCTCCCATTTGAGCGAGCATGATACCTGAAGCCCAGGCATCTTTCGAAGCTTCTCCAGCACGTTTAGCGAGAAAAGTAATGACAAGAATCTTAACCAGCATAAAGCTGACCATTAGACCAATAATGACAAATGGAGACGAATACACAATACCAATATCGAGTTTCATTCCAACCGTTACAAAAAACAAACCCAGTAAAATATCACGATATGGTCTAATATCAGCTTCAAGCTGATGTTTATATTGGCTTTCTCCCAGCATCATTCCTGCAAGAAAAGCGCCTAATGCCATAGAGAGACCAAACCATTGTGTTAAAGAAGAGGCGACTAAAGTCACTAGCAAAGTCGTCAATACAAACAATTCGTCTGTTCTTACTTGTGCGACTAAATTAAATAAACGGGGTAAAAGCCACTTGCCTGCAAACATCAATATTGCAACAACAAAAACACCCTTGATTAAAGCAAGTAATAACTCGACAGCCATTGAGGCATCAGACTCTTGCGCAAACATAGGAATAATAATTAAGAGGGGAACCACAGCAACATCTTGAAAAAGCAATATCGCGACAGATAACTGCCCAGACTTTCTTTTCATCGCACCTGTTTCACTCAATTGCCGAATAACAATCGCCGTTGATGAAAGTGCTAAAATACCACCAATAATTAAGGCACTGGCAAATGTTTGACCGAAAAGTAGTGCAACAACCATAAAGAATACGAGTGATATACCTACTTGCAAACTACCTACGGCTAATACTAGATGACGCATAGCCATTAGTTTGGGTAATGAAAACTCTAAGCCAAGCGTAAACAGTAAGAATACAATACCTAATTCTGCAAAATGATCATAATCAACTTGATCTTGTGCTAAAGCAAAACCATGCTCACCGACGAGCATTCCTGCAACTAAGTAAGCGAGAATTGCAGGTAAATGTAAACGGCGAAATAACCAAACAATAAGTACAGCACTCGATAGAATTGCTAAGAGTTCAAAATTACCTGCCACAAAAAATCCTTATTATATAATTCACGTTTACAATAAGTTAATCAAAACCTATACCTCCACTAGAGTTTAATGCAATTATGGGTATTTTGACAGCGGCAAGTCGTTGCCAGTCATTATTTGTCAAAAAAAGCACCCTGATTTTATTGTCATAAACCTTTTAAATATCAATCTACTAAAAACAAGTATTGGCTTTTGTGATTTTGGTATAAAAATTGCTTTTTATTAGTGAATAAAATAATCAGGTGATGATATGCAAACATTAAATTTAGTCGATAATCAGGGGGTTGAATTTAGCGCTTTTAAAGTGTTCGACAGTCCTGATCACGAAAGTTCTAATAGAAAGCTCGCTTTAATGGAGCAACTTCAAAGCTCATTAGAGCTTGATCGTTTGCTAAATATCTTTGCGATGGAAGCATCAAAATATATAGATTTTTCTGGTTTATGTTTCAAAAAAGGTGATATTACTGCTGCTATTAGAGGAAGTCGACAAGGTAAAAGTGAACGTCTCTTTGAACTAAAGTTAAATCAAAAGTTCGTAGGAATTTTAACTTATGACATTAATTCACCCATTAGCATCACCAACTATAAAATACTTAACGAGCTACATCAGTATTTAATTCACCCTTTAAATAATGCCTTACATTATAAAGAGGCATTGCAATTAGCGATGCAAGATGGATTAACAGCCTTGAATAATCGTCGATGTTTTGATGAGCAATTAAAGCGTGCAATGCACCATGCAAACCGCCAACGCAGTAAAGTAGGCTTAATTGTCTGTGATCTTGATAAATTTAAATTGATTAACGACACCTATGGCCACAGTATTGGCGATGAAGTATTAATAAATTTTTCTCAAGCACTTAAAGAAAGTGTGCGTGATTCTGATAGTTTATTCCGCTTTGGTGGTGACGAGTTTTCAATTATCGTTGAGAATGCAACAATCGATGCATTGGTGGTAATCGAACAGCGAATATACAGCGCAATGGCCCGTGATCCTTTGTTATCAAATTACAAGATGAGCTGCAGTTTAGGACACACAATGATGAACGGAATAGATACACAAATTAGTTTTTTTGAACGTGCTGACAAAGCACTATATCAAAATAAAATGTTTAAAGGTCGTAAGCTGAAATTAGTTTAAACAGATAGATGAAAATTTAACTTAATTTTTCATCTTCTTCGAAATAGCGTAACGCGAGTCTTTGCTCATCTGGCGTTCGACCAATGAGTAAGCGGCTAAATTTTACCGCTTTACCAAATTTGTCAAAACCTACAATCGAGAGTGCCTTTTTAAAGGCCCATGATGATAAATCATAAGTGTCAATAAAATGTTCAATCGCGATATCAACACTTGGATACCTTACACCATCAAATAAAAATTCAGTGCCAACATAATCAACATCTAATTCGACCCCTTCAAGTGATAATACCCACCCCTTGTAATTTACGCGTTGTTTAGCTATTTCATACATGAGCCAAGCACTTTTTTGAAAACCAACAAAGTTTCCTGTTTCAAACTCGCTATTCGCTAACTCTTCTTTTGTCCAATTAATACCAATGGCTAAATCTTTTTGATACGTTTGCGTTAAAAAGCGTTTTACCTTACTCGAAACAGCCCAAATAGAATGTTGTTCTGCTTTTCTTGCTAAAGAAGTGCATTCCCGACAACTGGGAACAGATAAAGGCGGATGAGAACAATCAAACACCACAAAGTATTGATGTGGAAAGCTAAACGTTAATTCAGATGGCTCGCCACAAAACCAACATTCGTGACGATTTTCAAAAGGGATATCAACTAAAGTATGTGCCATAAGTGCTATTTCAGCAATAAATTATCTGCGTTTACCTGCTGATGCAGGCTTAGCCTTTTTAGCCACTTTCGCACGTCGTATAGATGAAGGTTTACTTTCCTCTTTTTTACGTGCAAGTAATTGGTTTTTCTCTTGTGTGGCTTTATAACGACTTTTCTTTAATGGTTTATCTTCTTTCTCAGCATATTGAGCTGGCAAGGCTCTATCAAGTTCGTAACCGGGAACTATAGTGCGCTCAAAAGTACGTCCAATTAACGCTTCTATATTTTCTAGAAATTGCTCATCTTTAGGGCTAACGAGTGAAATGGCAGTCCCTGATTTTCCAGCACGACCTGTACGGCCTATTCTATGTACATAATCTTCGGCAAGATACGGTAAATGGAAGTTAACCACGTAGGGCAAATCAGGAATATCTAATCCTCGAGCAGCAACGTCAGTAGCCACTAAAACTCGAACCTTACCTTCTTTAAATTGTTCAAGTGCTTTATTTCTTGCACCTTGCGTTTTATCACCGTGACACAAGGCCGACTTTATTCCATCAAGCTTTAATTCTTTAGCGAGTATATTTGCACTTTCTTTCGTTCCAGCAAAAACGAGTACTTGCTTCCAGTTATTTATACCAATAAGTTCTGATAACAATTCACACTTGCGTGTTTCAGACACCCAATATACCGATTGTTTTACTTTACCAGAGGTCGAGTTTTGGCGTGAAACTTCGAGGGTTTTTGGTGTATTTAAGACCTGTTTAGCGAGCGTTTTTACTTTATTTGAGAATGTTGCTGAAAACATTAAGGTTTGATGTTTTTGCTTAATCACACTGATTAATTGCTGAATATCATTTAAGAAACCCATGTCTAACATACGATCAGCTTCATCTAGAACAAGAAATTTAACTTGTGACAAATCAACATTTCTCGCCACTAAGTGCTCGAGTAAACGTCCCGGTGTAGCAACAAGTACATCAACACCTTGCTTTAACATTTTAGTCTGTGGCGGCATATTAACACCACCATAAACAGCACCACAGCTAAGCGGTAAAAACTCACTATAGCTTTCTATATTACGAGCAACTTGTTGAGCAAGCTCTCGTGTTGGTGTCAAAATAAGTGCTCGAATGGTTTTTGATGAATTATTATCTGTGGGGATTTTAGCTAATGCATCTAATATAGGTAAACTAAAAGCAGCTGTTTTACCTGTACCTGTTTGCGCACTCGCTAATAGATCAACCCCTGAACGAATAAGCGGTATAGCTTGCTGCTGAACAGGCGTCAACGTTTTATAACCACAGGCTTTAACTGCCTTTAATAGTTCAGCCGACAACCCTATTGCATCAACACTCATATATCACCACTTATAAAAAACGAAACAAAAATTTAAGGCGCGCATTCTAGCACACCTATGCTCGATTTCATCAGACTATTTTTGCCAGATACCTTTCGTTAAATTAAAACGATTATGCTCACTTGCACTAGGAGCATATGTTGGCAATTTCCCATTATTATGTTGTTGATGATAATCTTGAGTAATACTGACAACGACTTTCGACAATAATAATAAAGCCGTGACATTCACAATTGTCATCAAGCCTGTAGATAAATCAGCTAATGCAATGACTTGCGGTAAACTTGCGACAGAACCAAAAATTAACATCGCTAGAAAACCACAACGTAAAAACCAATGACCAAGTCTGTTATCCATATTCAAATACTTTAAATTATTCTCAGCGTAAGCAAAATTAGCAACAATTGACGTAAAACCAAAAAGTAAAATTGCGATTGTTATAAAGTCGCTACCCCACGCACCTACTTGATAAGCTAAAGCTTGTTGGGTTAATTGAATTCCTTGTGCATCGCCACCCGTTTCTTTAAACAATAAAATAAGAAAAGCGGTACAAGAACAAATAATAATCGTATCAAAAAATACGGCAAGCATCTGTATATATCCTTGTGAGACAGGATGCGGAGGATGTGGTGATGCAGCAGCGGCTGCATTAGGTGAACTCCCCATTCCAGCCTCATTAGAATAAAGGCCACGTTTTATCCCCTGGACAATTGCAGCGCCAACTAAGCCACCACCCGCTTCTTTTAATCCAAAGGCAGAAGCAAATATATCGTTAATGATTGCAGGGATTCTCTCAATATTTAAAAAGATAACGCCTAGACACACCAACAAATAAGCAAGCCCCATAAAAGGGACCGTTATTTCAGCAAAGCGTGCTATGTTTTTCAAACCACCGAACACAATAAAAGCGGTGCCAATCGTAATAGCAATACCGGTATATAAAGGGTTAATACCAAATGACCCATCAAAAGCACTGGTAATTGAATTAGCTTGTACAGAGCTGAATACAAAGCCATAACCAAAAAACAAACAAACTGAAAAAGTTACCGCCAATTTTTTGTTTTTTAAACCTTTACTCATGTAATAAGCAGGACCGCCACGAAAGTTTCCATTCGCGTCTTTCTCTTTATAAAGTTGCCCTAATGCACTTTCTGCAAAGGCAGTTGCCATGCCGACTAAGGCAATAAGCCACATCCAAAAAACAGCGCCTGATCCGCCTAAGGTAATAGCAACAGCAACACCCATTAAATTACCGGTGCCCACGCGAGCAGCAAGTGATGTACATAATGCTTGAAAGGAAGATATACCTTGGCTGTCAGCTTTACGGCTTAATTTAAGTAAGGTGAACATGTGAGTGAAGCGGGTTATTTGTAGGAATTTCAATCGCCAAGTAAACCAAATACCGCAACCTGTGAGTAAATAGATAAGGATACTCCCCCAAAGATAACCATTAATCGTTCCTAACCATTGTTCTATCAAGTATTTTCTCAGCTTTTTATTATTATTGTTAATATCATAACAAACAAAACAACAAGAGCGTAGGCTCCATTATATTTCAAAAAAAAGCCAGTGACACGTCACTGGCTTTTTTCACAAGATGAAGACTACATTAAAATGCTTTAAATATTTTCTCCACAGAATCTTTAGCATCTCCAAACAACATTTGTGTATTGTCTTTAAAGAACAATGGATTTTGAACACCTGCATATCCCGTACTCATTGACCGTTTGAATACAATCACTTGTTTTGCATTCCAGACTTCTAACACTGGCATACCTGCAATTGGACTTGTAGGGTCTTCAGCTGCTGCTGGGTTTACCGTATCATTTGCCCCAATAACTAAGACTACATCAGTTTCAGGGAAGTCATCGTTAATTTCATCCATCCCTAGTACGATATCATAGGGCACTTTCGCTTCGGCTAATAAAACATTCATATGCCCAGGTAATCGACCTGCCACAGGATGTATAGCAAAACGAACATCTATTCCTTTATCTTTCAATGCACGTGTCATTTCATAAACAGGATATTGTGCCTGCGCTACTGCCATACCGTAACCCGGAGTGATAATAACTGACTTAGCTCCTCGTAAAATATCGGCAACAGCTTCAGCATGTATCTCAACATGATCGCCATAATCAGTATCATTATCAATCACAACATCGGTACCAAAACCTCCCGCAATAACACTGATAAATGAACGATTCATTGCCTTACACATAATGTATGAAAGTATTGCTCCTGAAGAACCCACCAATGCCCCTGTCACAATCAATAAATCATTATTAAGCATAAAACCTGCAGCAGCGGCTGCCCAACCAGAATAAGAATTAAGCATTGAGACAACAACAGGCATATCTGCTCCGCCAATTGATGCAACTAAGTGCCAGCCAAAGACAAGTGCAATAAATGTCATCAAGTACAATGCATTTACAGAGCCATCACTTTGAACAAAACTGATCAGTAAAATAAAAGTAGCAATACCCGCCACTAAATTTAATTTATGGCGATGCGGTAACATCAACGCAGAAGAGCTTATAACGCCGCGTAATTTAGCAAAGGCGACAATAGAACCCGTAAAGGTAACCGCGCCAATAAATACACCTAAAAACACTTCAACTAAATGAATGTTTGTCGCCATCTGCTGAGTGTCAGTTAAGTTAAAGGATACAGAATGGTCCATTTCGAAGTAACTATTAAAACCAACTAATACCGCGGCTAAACCAACGAAACTATGTAATATGGCGACCAGCTCTGGCATTTGAGTCATTTCGACTTTTCTTGCTAAATGTAAACCAATAAAAGCACCTACAGACATAGCAATAAATATGATTAAAACATTATCTACGCGAGGATCAGCAATCGTTGCAATCAAAGCAACAGACATACCAGTGATCCCGTACCAATTACCTGTTTCAGCTGTTTCTTGCTTACTTAATCCAGAAAGACTAAAAATAAATAGTAATGCAGCAACAATATAAGCTGCGCTAATTAAACCTTGAGAAAATTCCATCAATGCGCCCCTTATCTTCTAAACATTTTTAACATACGTTTGGTCACTACAAAGCCACCAACAATATTTATTGTGGCAATAAGCACCGCAATCCCCGCAAGTATTTGTACGACCATATTGTCTTGCCCTATTTGTAACAAAGCGCCAACAATAATAATGCCTGAAATAGCATTAGTAACACTCATTAAAGGAGTATGTAGCGAATGACTCACATTCCACACCACGTTGTAACCGATCACACAAGAAAGCACAAAAACGGTAAAGTGCGATAAAAAGTCTGCAGGAGCAACGCTTGCTACCCATGCAAATAATAAAGCGCCTATCCCCATCAAAATATGTTTTTTAGTTTGCGATGTGGGTTCTTCTTTCTCAACAACAGCTATAGGTTTTGCAGGAGCAGGTTTAACGGGTGCTGCACTGACTTGTATTGGTGGGGGTGGAAATGTAATTTCATCAGCATTCACTACGGTCATATTACGAACAACTTGATCGTCGAAATCTACCGTGATCGTACCATTTTTTTCAGGACAAACTAACTTAACCAAGTTGACTAAGTTATTTGAGTAAAGCTGTGATGCTTGATTAGGTAAACGCGAGACTAAATCTGTGTATCCAATAATT
>Ga0115005_10001561_pt1 | contig 18230 bp, 12 predicted proteins | sample ArcOceMetagenome_FD_87163 | JGI IMG/M metagenome (GOLD analysis project Ga0115005, IMG submission 87163) | Marine eukaryotic phytoplankton communities from Arctic Ocean - Arctic Ocean - Greenland ARC118M Metagenome | ecosystem: Environmental > Aquatic > Marine > Oceanic | place: Arctic Ocean... | reverse complement strand
TGATAAGTAATGTCTTCTTCCGGAGATACCTGTGGATCAGGACAATCTGTACATGATAATCCAAGCGGCGGAGACCAAGCGTAAGTGAAATTATTTCCATTGGTGACACCTGCATCTAATTGTACCTCCTCTCCTTCTGAAAAATATTCAACCAAAGGAAGATTAATATTTGGGATAGGAAGTACTTCAACTGTTATCAATTCAATATCAGCTTCACAATTTCCATACGAGCCAATTACCGTATAAATAGTTGTTTCAGTTGGAACTACATAAGGTGAATCGCTCGTAGAATCACTAATTCCTGGAGCATCTATCCATTCAAAAGTATCTGCATCTCCAGTTATAAAAAGGAAAGCAGTATCGCCTTCACAAATGATAACATCCTCTACAACAATATCTACTTTATCTCTCACTTCAATAATTAGAGTATCTGATAAAACGCAATTTCCGTTAGTCACCTGCAAAATATAGTACCCTGTTTGAGTTGGAGAAATAGTTGGAGTTGGAGTATTAGAAGCTAGCACTTGGCCATTGAAAATCCACTCAGAAGTTCCCGATGTATAGCTTCCATTTATCGTAACTGGAAATCCTACACAAATAGTGACATCCTCCCCTGCATACACGTCTGATTCCGTAAAAACAAAAACAGTTACTTCATCCGTTTGGATACATTGATCTTGTAGCAAAGCAGTAACGGTATAAGTTATCGTTGATGTTGGTGAAGCAATTGGATTAGGACAATTAGTACAACTCAATCCTATCGCTGGAGTCCAAGTAATATTATTTCCAATCGACACTTCTAATTGAGTTGATTCACCTACACAAATAATTGGATCGACATCAATTAAATCTACCGCTTCTATCACTTCCACCGTAACTGAATTACTTCCTGAGCAACCTTCTGAAGTTACAACGGTAACCGTGTAAGTTGTCGTGGTGGTTGGATTCGCAATTGGATCAGCACAGTTATAACAACTTAATCCTGATTGGGCAGTATCCCAATCATAACTCGTGGCAGTCTGATTTGTACTTGAGGTCAAATTGGTATTATCTCCTTCGCAAATCGATACATCTGGAGAAGTATTAATTTCTAATGGTGGTAAAGTTGAAACTTCCACGAGGACAGAGTCAATTGATGCACAGCCGTTTACAGAAGTTGCGGTCACAAAATATTGAGTCGTGATTGATGGATCCGCAATTGGATTTGGGCAATCTGTACAAGATAATCCAGTTGCTGGTGTCCATAAATAATTGACTGGATCGGCCGTTTGAATCGTCGCAAGTAATGCTGCATTCTCGCCAGAACATAAGAAAACACTTTCGCTAGCATTCACTTCTGGAGATGCAAATATCGTAACAGTTTGTTCGAAATTTGAAACACAGCCAAAACCAGAAGTTGTTTCTAAAGTCACAACATAGTCTCCTGCACTTGTAAATTGATACATAAAATTAGCATCCGTAAATACATTGTTATCTACTGTCCAATTCCAACTAATGATGCTGTCTCCAACAACAGAAGATTGATCTTGAAAACTCAAAGTTTCAAAATTACAAGCAATCGAAGGAGTTACGGTAAAATTGGTAACTGGTTTTGGATGAACATAAATAAAACTATCTTTTGTAATCGTCGTTTGACAAAAAGTAGTATTGGCATTAAAAATCACATCATAATAACCAGGCTGATCATAAATAATTCCTGTTGGATTAGTTTCAGTTGCAGTTGGTGTATTACTTCCTGTAAATTCCCAGTTCACCGAAATAACTGTACTTGGATCAGTAAAAGCTACTACAAAATCTATTGGTGTATTTGCATCTTCGCAAACCTCATTGATCGTGGATGCAAAATCTGTGATGATATCTTCCACATAAATTGATGATCCAAAAACTGGTATTTGACAACCTGAAACATCTTCCACCAGAACTAGCGGAGAATATGTTCCTCCATTAGTATAAGTATAAGTCATCGTATCAGAGTCACCACTCGCCAAGGAGTCAATCACAAATCCATCACCGAAATCAAACGTATATCTATAAGCATTTTGACTTTGTACGATAAACTGAACTTCTAGATCTGAACAGCCCGAAACTACATCCGCAGTAAAGGTTCCAGATGGCCCATCAACAATAATATAATCTGTTTTACATTCTGTTTCAGAACATCCTACCTCGCTGGTTACGGTCAAACAAACGGTATAATCACCTGTTTGATTATAAGAATGTGATGGATTTTGTAAACCTGAATTTGCACCATCTCCAAAATCCCAAAACCAAGAAGAGGCATTCGTTGAAAGGTCTGTAAAGTTGGAAACTAATGGTGGAACAGGACATGATTTATAAGTATTCTCTGCTGAAAAACCAACTACTAAAGGTTGAAAATTAAGATTATCGCAAATTTGCTCTGAGCAGCCAGAAGTATTCGTAGCAGTCAAACAAACTAAATAATCTCCTGTCAAAGTATAGGAATGACTCGGGCTTACATCAGTCGAAGTATTTCCATCGCCAAAGTCCCATAAGTAAGTTAAGTTATTATCATAAGAGGTAGATGCATTAGCAAAATCTACCGATTGAGAAGCACAGTCGGCCACTTGAGGAATAAAAAATGGTTCAATTTCATCAACAAAAATTAAAGAATCCATGATTAATTCATCTAAACATCCTGCTTCATTTTCAACTACCAAACCTACTGAGTGGTATCCTAAATCAGTATAAATATGAGTTGGATTTGGGTCAGTTGAAGTCGTAAAATCTCCAAAGTCCCATGAGTAATTAACAATATTACTATTTATTCCAGAAGCGGAATTCGTGAAATTCACCGTATGTGGTGAACAACCTTCCGCATCGTCAATCGCAAAATCTGAAACCGAACCAGAAACGAAAACAGTATCGGTAAAACAAAAAGTATTAGCACAACTACTCCCGTCAGATATCGTTAAACAAAAACCAAAATAAGCTCCTGGAGCTGGAAAATAAAAATCTGGATCAGGATCATGAAATTGATCTGTAATCATTCCTACCCCAAATGGAAAAGTCCAAGAATAAGTATCGGCTCCGATGGAGTTATTTACCACAGAGATAGTATCACCTGCACATATATCTAAATCACTTAAAGTAAATTCAGGAACAGAACTCGTTACATTAATTGTCATGGATTCTGAATGTTCACAACCCGTTTGAGAATTGGAAACTATCAAAGTTACTAGATAGGAACCATTGTCAGCATAAGCGTGAGTTGGATTAGGAATATTAGAAGTAGCTCCATCTCCAAAACTCCATGCCCATGTCTCTGCACCAGCCGATTCATCATTAAATTGAATCTCCCCAGGCGTGCTACAATCTTGGTCAAAACTAAATTCTGCTTTTGGAGCATTGATATAAATATAATCTTCTACCAATAATGTATCTGGACAACCATGGAAAAAGGTAATCAAAGTCAAATCAAAAAATCCAGTATCCGTATATTCATGCTGTGGATCTTGTTCAGAAGACTGTCCTCCATCTCCAAAATACCATTCCCACTCATCTACGTATTGTCCTGACTCGCTGGTAAATTGAATTTCATCTTCCAAGCATGAAACTAATAGATCGGCTGAAAACCCTGAAACCGATGGAAAACCAACTTGGATATAATTTTCAATCAATATAGTATCAATACAACCACTTACCGTTTCAACAATTAAAGAAACATCATATGATCCTGTATCAGAATATATGACCACAGGATTCGAAATATTATTTAATCCAACTCCTCCTCCAAAATCCCATTCGTAAGAAGTGATAAAATCTACTGCATTGGTTTCGTTATAAAAGAAGACTTGTAAATCTTCACAACCATCTACCACATTACTACTAAACTCGGCTTGTAATGGCTCAATAATTACCGAAGTTTTAATCACGCTTTCCACACATCCATCAGAAAAAGTTACGGTCAATTCTATCGGATAAGCCCCATATCCAGTAAAAGTAAAAGTTGGATTTTGTTGAGTAGAAGTTCCTATTCCGCCAAAATCCCAAAGCCAAGAACTTGCCATTGCTGATGATATTCCATTGAATGTAATTTCTGTACCTGCAACTGGATCGCAAGTTTTTAAATCTCCTGAAGCAGTATAATCAATATTGACAGGTCCATTTGAATTAATACAATCAGGAGCTGAAGCAGTATAATTACATCCATCGGTAGTCACAATACTCAAAACAGGAGTAAAACATCCCGCCGTCGTATAAGTATAAACGGGGTTCAGTTGAGTAGAAAAGTTTCCATCACCAAAGTCCCAATTGACCGATTGCATATTTACACCACTAAAAAAACTAAAAGCTACTTGAACCGAACTACAATCATCATTATCCAGAATCTCATATTGAAATCCATTAAACTCTCCAATATTTATAAAATCTTCCACAACCAAGGTATCTGCACACAGGGTATTGGTATTTGTCACAATTAACGTCACATCATAAGATCCTAGGGAAGTATAAGTATAACTTGGATTAATATCCGTTGAATTTGAACTTGCATCTACTCCAAAATCCCAATAAAATGTAAGGTCGCTTCCCGTCGCAGTTGTGTTCGTAAAATTAACTACATGAGGTACCGTACAACCAATTGTTTCATCAGCTGAAAAACTTGGAGCAGGTGTATTAATTACTTCAACTGCACTAGGCTCCGAGATCGTAATCTCGCATCCATTTTCATCAAAAACTGTTATAATCGGAGTGAAATTTCCTGAAGTTATATATGTGTGATCAAAGGTCATACTCATCAAATCATTTCCATTTTGGTTAACTACCGTTCCATCACCAAAATCCCAAACCACAGAGTCTATATTTGTAGTCGAGGTCAAAGTAAAACTAACAGGTAATGGACTGCATCCTATTTCCACTTCATTATCTAAGGTGACTGTCGGTGGATTGAAAATGAATATCTCCTCGCAATAACTCTCAGCACCCCCAGAATTATCAGTCAAATCAAGACAGATATTAAAGGTTCCTCCAATAGGGAAAACTCGAATCGGTTCAGCTTGATTCGAGAATGAGATACCATTTACTTTCCAATTATAAATTGGATTAGATAAATTTGATTGTGGGAAAAATTTTACTGAAGCTGGTGCACATGAGCTTCCAAGCCCATTGCCAAATTGGTAAGTAAAAAGGGTGTCTTGTCCTGTTACAAAAAATGTCAACAACATCATCGGCAACAAGATTAGCATCTTTTTAAGCGACTTAAAGAGCATATCCAAAATGTTAAGTTTATGAAACAATCATCAAAAAATCCGAGGGGAATTAAAAAACAATCATAGGGGAAAATGTGGGGAAAAAATAACTTTTACGACATCCTAATTATAAATTTTGCAATTTTAAAAACTAGATTTGCGTTATCAATAAAGTCATATGACTTACTAAACGCATAAACTGTGCCTATATGAAAAAGTTATTAATATTTGTTTTTTGCTGGTCATGTTCTCTTGGAATTTTTGCACAAATCAATAAAGCCCAAGCTTTGGACAAAATTTCTTCTGATCAAATAAAAATTGCCGAAGATACCCTTGGAGCACTTGGGTTTTTGATGGTAAATGACTCTTTGCCGGAGCATCGTTTTGGGGCTTGCAAAAAATTTATTCCAAAATTAGTTCAAGCACTAAAACATAAAAATTCTTTCAATTACCATTTTGATCGACTCAAAGCAATTTCAATTTTATACCCAGCTGATAGTACTTTTAGAATTATCACTTGGCAATTATATGTGGACAAAGATACTTATCACCAGTACGGAGCCATCCAAATGAATTCTGCTAATTTGAAATTGCACCGACTTTTAGATCGACCTGGAAACCCTGTCAATATTGAAACGACAGAATTCAATTCGGAACAATGGCTAGGTGCAGTTTACTATAATATTTACCAATTTGAATCTCCAGAAGGGCCGCAATATTTACTCTTCGGTTTTGATGGAAAATCATTTTTCTCTAAAAGAAAAATACTTGATGTTTTAAAATTCAAGAATGGAAAACCAGTTTTTGGTTCTCCCGTTTTTGTAAAAAATAAGGAAAATGAACCGACCGTCACTCAATCTAGATTAGTCCTAGACTACTCTGCTGAGTCCTCCGTGAAGTTAAATTATGATCTGCATCTAGAGATGATAATTTTCGACCACTTGACTCAACAACCCAGTCCATTTCCAGGAGAAGACTTAACATGGATTCCAGATGGAACTTACGAGGGTTATGAGTTGAAAGATGGAGTTTGGGAATACCAAGAGAAAATTTTTAGTCACAAATACGAGATGTATGAATTTCCAGTTCCCGAACCAATCCTTGGTGGTGATCGAAAAGGTAAAAAAGATATTTTAGGGAGAAAGAAGAATTAAATTAATTTATCCAATTTTCCCAAAGTCCGAATTATGAATCTTTCATAGTTCGGGCTTTCAATTTTTATCAAAAAATTATCTGTTATTCATTCCTATTTTTTCAGTAAAAACCTACCTTTCGAAAATGAAATCACATAAAGTTCTTTTCGAAAAGACAGCTCACTACTTCACTCTCGGAGAAGCCAATAAAGAGACTAAATACTTTTGGCTAGTCACCCATGGCTATGGCCAATTAGCTAGCAGATTTATTTACAAATTTGACCAACTCGACTTAACTGAAAATTTCATTTTAGCGCCCGAAGGTTTATCTAGATTTTATTGGAAACGTTCCGCTCCAAATCCAGTTGGTGCTAGTTGGATGACCAAAGAAAATCGCTTAGATGAAATTGCAGATTACACGCGCTACATCAAAAAATTATACGAAGAATATAAATCTCAAATGTCAGCTGACGTAAAAATTATCATGCTTGGTTTTTCTCAAGGCTGCGCTACTCAGATGCGTTGGATCACTCGAGAATTTCCAGATTTTGATCATTTAATTTTATGGGCAGGTTTACTTCCTGAAGATTTAGATTACACCCCGCACCAAGATTATTTTTCCAAAAAAAATCTAAAGTGGGTTTACGGAAATGAAGATGAATTTCTCAAAGAAAAACATATCACTTGGCATCAGCAATTTATGCAGGAGCAATCTCTTGATCTTGAAAGCATCGAATTTGCAGGAAAGCATGTAATTGACCGGAAGATACTCAAAGAGGTTTTTGAGAAAATAAAAGACTCAGATACTTAATTTTTTAATTCATCATTTTTGTAATATCTTTGATAAGAATGATCTTTTTGCTAAAATTTTGATAATGAAAATCGCAGCTGCACAAATAAATTCTGTTGTTGAAGAAATTAATAACAACTTAGAATTGCATTATCAGATGATAAATTTTGCAGTAAAAAAAGGGGCAAAGCTAATATCATTTCCGGAAATGTCGATTACTGGATATTGCAGAAAAGAAGGCAATAAATTAGCACTTTCTAAAAACGATTCTAGCATTAGGAATGCGAACTAAATAGATTATTTATTGGGGCTTTTATTTTCAAACCTGATAATTCTATTGAAATTTATACAAAACAATACCTTCATACAGGAGAAGAATTATTTTATGATTACTCCTTTGAATTTAATCCAATAATTAAATTGGGAACTGAAAAAATTGCCTTGGCTATTTGTGCTGACATCGACAATCCAAAGCATCCTGAAGCAGCAAAGAGAGACCATTCAACTTTATATATTCCAAGTATTTTTTCTCTCTAAATGGAATCGAAAAAGGCCATCAACTATTAAAAACCTATGCTCACAATTTTTCATTAAATATCCTAATGTCGAATTATCATGGTTCAGTTTGGGGGATAGAGTCAGGTAGGAAAGGTGGTTTTTGGAACGATGATGGGAAATTATTAGCTGAACTAGATGCAAATCAAAATGGAATGATTATAATTGAAAAAGAAAAAAATAAATGGACTCCTAAAGTTTTTCAAAAAATAAATTTAGCTTCAGTAGTTATTACATAACAATACATTTACATTTTTAAAAAATAAAAATAAAAATACCATGGGATTTTTTAACGAAATAAAAAAAGTACTCTTCGGAGCTAAAGCGATCACCAAATCAGCAGCGGACAAAGCAGCTGATTATGGAAAAGACAAAGGGGCTGACTTCCTAGATTCAGCTGATGATTTTTTAGGTTCAGCTAAAGAAACTGCTGGCGACGTAGGAAGTACCATGATGGAAAAAGGAAGTGATTTTTTAGGCAAAGCAAAAGATGCAGCAGGCGATTTCACAGAATCTTTTAGTGAAAAAGCAGGCGATTTTGTCGAAGGTGCAAAAGGTGCTGCTAACAAAACTTATGACTCTTTAGCTGAAAATGAAATGGTCAACAAAGCGGGAAGCGTTGCTGAAGATGTCGGTGGAAAAATCCTTGATGCTGGAAAAAAATTCGAAGAAAAAGCAGGAAGCGTCGCTGAGACGGTTGGTGGTGTAATCCTCGACAAAGGCGGTGATCTTTTGGAAAAAGGAAAAGATTTGTCAGAAAATATTGGCGAAAAAATTCATGATTTTGCTGGTGATGCAATGGAAAAAGCTACTGATCTAGGAAGTACTATTCAAGATAAAACCAATGATTTAGTTGAAAAAGCAAACGCCGCCGCAGCTAAAGATAACTTGAAAAATCAAATTGACGAAGCTTCTACTTTGGGGGAAAAATTGGAAAATCATATAAAAGGAAAAGACATTCTCGATCAAAAAGATGCTCCGATCGGCTACGATAAATTGAATGAAAGTTTGCTCGAAGGAAAAGATGATTTTTGGTCAAAAGCAGAAAAATATGCGGAAGGAGATTACAGCGGAAAAGGAAAAGATGAAACACCTTCAGCTGCAAATGATATTTTTGCTAACACCGAAGAACGTCAAAAACAATTGGAACAAGCTGCCAAAGAGGAAGTAACAAAAAAACCTTTCAAAGGTGAAATTAAAGGTTTCACAGATATTGACGGTGACGGAGATCCATTAATCGATGATGCAATTATGGATGAAGACTAAATTTTAACGGTGAATGGTTAATACCATAATGTAATTACAGAGTGGTATTAATCATTAACCGTTAACCATTAATTTAGTGCATTCGATCCCCCCTCACTTCTAGGGTTTTCAACATCGCTTCTTCAAAATCCAAAAATTCTTTCCACCGCTTCGTCACTTTTTCTTCACTAGAATATTTCTTAGCTAATCTGATAAACATTTTATAGTGAGCTGCTTCTGCTACCATAAATTTGTAATAAAAATCTTTTAATTCATCATCAGAAATATGCAGAGACAACAATCGAAATCGTTCGCAACTTCTCGCTTCGATCAAAGCAAAAACTAATAATTTTTCCACCAAGCGATCTTCCCAAGCACCATCTTTCTTTTGAAATTTCATCAACGCATTGACATACTCATCTTTTCGCTGCCGCCCCAAGATTAAATTTCGCTTTTTCATCTCAGCTAAAACCAATCTAAAATGTCCCCATTCTTCGGTTACGATGGGAGCTAATTCTTCCACCATTTCGACCTTTTCAGGATATTGCTGAATGAGCGTAATGCAAGAAGTAGCTGCTTTTTGTTCGCAATAAGCATGGTCAGTTAAAATTTCTGTCAAATCCATTTCCGCCATATTGACCCAACGAGGATCGGTTGGTAATTGTAATCCTAATACTCTTTTGTGAGCGTCATCTAATTCGTTCATCGTTACTTTTTTTCAAAAAAATAAATACAAAATTCTGAATGCAAATTTACAAAATAGAAAATAAACATAAGTCATTTTGAATGTTGAAAGAGTCCTTTTTATCTTAACAGCAAAGAAAATATCAAACGGTTCAACAGTAAGTCCTAGTTCTTCCATTTTGAAAAGAAACATCCTGAACTTTCAATCTGAAAATTCGGGATGGCTCATGTTTATTTTCTAATTTATTAATTTATTAATTCAAACATTTAAACTGATTAGCAAAAAAGTCTAAATTATAAACTTCATAATCTTCGAAACCAGCATCCCAAATAATCCTAACGACATCCACCTCTCCTTTTTTCAAAGCTTTCTCTTGTCCTGAATTAATTCGAAATTGACCGGTGAAAGTATGTTGTTTCTTCAATGGATCATAAACCCCAATATCAGATTGATTATTAGCTAGGCTTATACTTTCTCCATTAATCATTTTTAGTGTTATCAAGTTACCTTTGGTCAAGCCGCCAAATGCTCGTTGGCCATCAGTCGTATTAACTGTAATAAATAAATTAAACAATAAAACACCTCCTTTGATTTGAGTCAAACTCCCTTCGCAAGTAATATAATCATCCGCTTTCATATATCTTCTCATATCGTCATTTGTGAAAGTAAACAAGACATCTCGTTCAACATCTTTCCTCTTTTTTCCCATAAATTCGTCTATTCCATCAAAAACTAGATTACAATCTTTTTGAGGAGGATTAAACATGACATCTTCATCCTTCGCGTATTTTTCGAATTTCTTAGAAGCCACATAGAATGTTCCATCTTCTTTATAGGTGTACTCCGAATTTTGCAATTCTTTCACTTTGGCATTTTGTTGGTTCTTCTTACTGAGGTTTCTTTTTTTTGAATTTTTACTAGCTGCTTGCTGAACTATTTTTCCTTGCTTCTTGAATTCCTCTAATTCCTTTTTGCTTTTTTTAATTTTCTTTTTAACATCCTTTTCCAAGTCGGAAGCTAACTTCAATTGACGTTTCAATAAAAAATATTGTTCGTCAGTTGAAGTTTCGTCATTTTTCAAATCCTCTATTTCCTCCTCTATAAGTATTTTTGAAAACTTAATATCACTTTCTCTCTCTTCAGCCAAAGCTAATTTATCTTCGGCCTTGCTTAATAATCTTTCGAATCGCTCCTCATCATTTTCATCCTCAAAGTCATCTGCAGCGCCTTTTGAAGCTTGTTCATCAAAGATATCATGTGGAGAGGCAATTTGTGTCCTTTTTTTATCTTCTTCAATCTTCAAATGAATAGGATTAGATTTATCAAAATACTCCCATTTCCCATCTGAAAAAAGTACAATTTTTTCTCCTTCTTTATTATACTCTATTTGTTGAGCATCCACCACCTGAGAGAAGGTCAAAACGTAAAAAGTAATCAGGAGAAAATGTAAAAAATTTCTAACTTGCATAATTCAAAATTGATAATAATAAAAAAAATTAGTAGTTAACATAACGAAAAAAAAACTCATTTACACAATTGATTTCGAAAAAAAAGATAGTTTTTTTTAATATTTTTAAGCTTACCCCGCAATACTTTTTTCTACAAAAACTTAGTCATATTAAGATAACAAATTATATTACGATGAAAACCCGAGGATTGATTCAATCTAACTAAAAAATTCTTATCATGAAAAAATGCCTTTTATTTTTAACTGTTTTAGCAATTTGGGGTTGTGAAACTAATTCTAATTCTAGAAGTTTAACTTCTCCTAATCAAATTCAAAAAGTAGATTTTAAAACTATACCTGTGACTTATCCTGATGTAAAAAAAGACGAAACCGTTGATGATTATCACGGCACCGCAATCCAAGATCCATACCGATGGTTGGAAAACGATAACTCCAAAGAAACTGCTGAGTGGGTAACCAATCAAAATAAAGTAACCTTTGATTATCTAGATCAAATTCCATATCGAGAAACGATCAAAAATCGGCTCAAAGAGGTGTGGAATTTCGAACGATTTGGTACTCCTTTTAAGGAGGGCGGAAAATATTATTATTTTAAAAATGATGGCTTGCAAAACCAAGCCGTACTCTACGAACAAGAAACTTTAAATGGAGTTTCAAAAGTAGCGCTTGATCCTAATAATTTTTCAGCTGATGGAACGACCTCTTTGGGTAGTTTGAGTTTTAATAAAATTGGAAATTTATTGGCCTACCAAATTTCAGAAGGTGGCTCAGATTGGCGAACGATTCATGTGAAAGATTTGAAAACGGGGGAGACACTTAAAGACAAAGTTACTTGGGTGAAATTCTCAGGAATTAGTTGGTTCAAGGATGGTTTTTTCTACAGCCGATATCCAGAACCAGAAGACGGAAAAGAGTTGTCTGCCAAAAATGAATTCCATCAAGTATTCTACCACAAGATTGGAACAGATCAATCTGACGACGTTTTAACTTACTCTGACCGAGCCAATCCTTTACAAAATGTTTATGCTACCACAACGCAAGATGAACGATATTTAATTCTTTCTCTGGTGCAATCTACTAGTGGTAATGCGCTGTATTTCAAGGACTTAAATAAAGACGATACCGAATTTACTCCAATTTGGCAATCTTTTGATAATGACTTTTCAGTCGCTGATAATGATGAAAATAAATTGTTGGTTATGACTAATTATCAAGCACCCAACAATCGAATTATTTCTATTGATACAGAAAATCCAGCCGAAGAAAATTGGAAAGTAATCATCGAAGAAAGTAAAGACGATGCTTTGCAAGGAATCGAAATCATCGGTGGAAAAATTATTGCCACCTACATTCATAATGCATCGAGTAAAGTTCAATTTCATAATTTGGAAGGAAAATATGAATCTGATTTGAAGTTGCCGGGTATTGGAACAGTTGGAGAATTTAGTGGGAAAAAAGAAGATAGCCAAGCGTTCTTTTCTTTTACTTCTTTTACTCGACCAACCACGGTTTATAGTTTAGATATGGCTGCTAAGAAAATTGATATTTTCAAAGCACCAGAAGTTGATTTTAAATCTGATGATTACACCACCGAACAAGTGTGGTTTAAAAGCTACGATGGAACTAAAGTTCCCATGTTTTTGACCTATAAAAAAGGATTGAAATTGGATGGAAAACGACCAACACTTTTATATGGATATGGTGGTTTTGATATTCCAGTTTTGCCATCATTTAGAGTTTCAAATACGGTGCTTTTAGAAAATGGAGGAATCTATGCTGTTGCCAATATTCGAGGTGGAGGTGAGTTTGGAAAGAAATGGCACAAAGCAGGAACCTTAGATAATAAGCAAAATGTTTTCAATGATTTCATTTCGGCAGCTGAATACTTGATTGCTCAAAATTATACGACGCAAGAAAAATTGGCGATTCAAGGTGGTTCAAACGGTGGACTTTTGGTCGGCGCGTGTATGACGCAACGACCTGATTTATTTCAAGTTGCTTTTCCACAAGTAGGAGTTTTGGATATGTTGCGTTATCATACTTTTACAATTGGTTGGGCTTGGGCAACAGATTATGGCCGAAGCGATGATCCTGAAGCCTTCAAATATTTAATTAAATATTCTCCTTTGCATAATGTAAAAGAAACGGAATATCCTGCGACCATGGTAACGACAGCAGATCATGATGATCGGGTAGTTCCAGCACACTCATTCAAATTTATTTCAGAATTGCAAAGCAATCAGCAAGGAGATAATCCAGTTGTCATTCGTGTGGAAACAAGTGCCGGTCATGGCGCAGGTGTACCCACAGATAAGCAAATTCAAACGGCAGCGGACATGTCTAGTTTCATGCTTTTCAACATGAAAGAAGATGTGATTTATGACATAAAGAATTAACGGTGAATGGTTAACGGTGAATGATTAATACCACTCTGTAATTACATTGTGGTATTAACCAATCACCATTAACAGTTAAGTAACTGGTCAATATTGAATATAGTTTTTGACGGTCTATTTTTCCGCCATTTTCTCCAAAAAAATAATTCCAGACCGTAGGGTGGGTATGCAATGATTTTTTTGAAAAAACTAGCAAAAAAATTCCCTCGTCAAAATTCTATATCTAATAATTACCAATTACTTAACCATTAAAAAACAAAACCTATGAGAATAAAACGAATCGAGGAGTTTAAAGTCAATAAAAAGCAACATTCCGAAATTAGTGAATTACTCAAATTGTGTTTTTCCTCCTACCCTGCCAATCGATCTTTTTACAAACAATTTCCTAGCTTTCGATTTTTAGTTTTTAAAGAAAAAAAGTTGATTGCTCACCTAGCGATAATTCACCGAATGATCAAAGTTGGCGAAACAAGTGCTGTGATTTTTGGGGTGTCAGATTTAGGTGTTCATCCTGATTTTCAACATAAAAAAATTGCAAGTGCATTGTTAAGTGAATTGGAAACTCTAGGAGAAAAATACAAAATCGACTTCATTACTTTGATCGCTCAAGATCAAAAATTTTATACAAAAAATGGATTCCAAGCGGTCAATAATAATTGTAGATGGTTGATTATCAACGAGATACAATCGCTCGGACTCGCTCAACGAAGTTTAGATAATGCGCTCATGATCAAACCTTTATCTGAAAAAAGATGGGGAGATGGAATGGTGGATTTTCAAGGATCTCTCTTTTAAAAGTTTGTTGGGAAACACTACATTTTAATCTTGAGAAATTTCGTCAAACTTCTTAAATCCTTAGCGAAGCGTTCTCAAATCATAGTTTAATCTTCAAAACATTTCCTTGAGATAACCTGTTGTTATTGATAGTAGGTTTTGTACACTTTTTTTTAAAATCATAAATTTGTAAAAACTCTCCCCTAGTCCACTCGAATTCCCTACATTTTCTTAAATTCGCTAAACAAAAATCAGACTTTCGCATTTTAGATACCATCATGAAATATAAATTATTTTTCCTCTTTCTGCTATTCAGTTGTCTAGGTTTTCAGTCTTCGAAAAAAGCCCCGCTTTCTGCTCGAATTGCCAATTATGACATTCAAGTCAAACTAGATGTCGAGCAAAAAAAATTAATTGCTCACACTAAATTAACTTGGAAAAATACTTCGGCTGATACCGTTTCAGATTTGCAATTCCACCTTTATTATAATGCTTTTAAAAATTCGGAAACCACTTTTTTTAGTGAGCGAGGATTGCCTTCCCTTTTTAAAACTTCCTTACAAGAAGATTGTAATTGGAGTTGGGTCGAGATTCAAAACATGACCGATAATTATGGAAATGATCTGGCTGCGAAGATGCATTATATTCAACCTGATGATGACAATAAATCTGATCAAACCGTTTTGAGAGTACCGCTTCCTCGATCTGTTTTACCCAACGAAACAATCGAAGTCGAATTTGATTGGATTGGAAAAATCCCCAAGACGATGATTCGAACAGGATATAATAAAGACTTTTATTTTATGGCGCAATGGTATCCGAAGGTTGGCGTTTATGAACCTGCTGGAATGCGCTATGCTGAAAAAGGAGGATGGAATTGTCATCAATATCATTCGAGTGGAGAATATTATGGTGAGTTTGGAAATTATAATATAGCAATGACGGTTCCCGAAAATTACATCGTTGGTTCAAGTGGAACGCAACCTAATCCTCCTAAAAATAATGGAGACCAAACATCGACTTGGACTTTTGAAGTAGATGATGTGATTGATTTTGCGTGGGGTGCTTCTCCGCATTTTGTGGAAAACAAAATGGATTGGAAAGGCATCGAAATTCGACTCCTCACCTACCCTGAGCATGTACATTTCAAGGAACGATATTTTTCCATTTTACCGCAGGCGTTGGAATTCTTTGAAGAGAATTTTGAGAAATATCCTTACCCGAGTTTGACGATCATCGCACCACCTTTTCATGGACTTTATACTGGAGGGATGGAGTATCCAACTTTGATTACCACCTTGAATAGTTGCTTGTTGCCGACTGGAATTCGGTCAACAGAAATTTTGACGGTTCATGAATTTGTGCATCAATATTTCCAACAAATAGTCGCGACGAATGAAATGGAAGAAGCATGGATGGATGAAGGAATTACGAACTTTTACGAAGGGGTAATTATGGATAAAATTTATGGGGAGAAAAGTTCGACCATTGATTTTATGGGGATCAAAACTGGAAATGCGGAAAGTGATCGAGTGAGTTATTTCAATATGAAAAATCCTGCAATTGCCCCGAATTCATTGAATAGTTGGGAGTTTCCAGCTGGTTCATATCATACGATTCAATATAGTAAATCAGCCGTTTGGTTAAATACTTTGAAAAGAATTGTTGGAGAAGAAACTTTTAAAGAGGCAATGAAAACTTATTATTCCCGCTGGAAATTTAAACATCCAAGTGCAAAGGATTTTGTGAATGTAATCAATGAAGTAGTCGCAAAAAATCATCCAGTAGAATTTGGTGATGGCATGGATTGGTTTTTCCAACAAGTACTTTATGGTACTGAGATTTGTGATTATGCAGTTAGTTCCATTTCCAATGACCATAAAGTTACCTCTTCTGGAATCTTCGATAATTTGGACGAATGTGAGCAATCTGAAATGGCAAAAAATGAAAATGATGAACCCATCTTTAAATCTTCCGTTGTCGTTGAGCGGTTGGGAGATATGACTATGCCAATGGAAATTTTAATTTGGTTTGAATATGGACATAAGGTCGTAGAACAATGGGATGGCACGGCTACGATGAAAGAATTTAGTTATGAAGGAACGCGTAAAATTGTATGCGCTGAAATCGATCCACAACATAAAATATTTTTAGATAAAAACTTTCTCAACAATAGTTATACTAGTAAACCTAACCTAAGTGGTGTTCGGAAATATGTCAATGAATTTATGTTTTGGATGCAGAATGCGATGGAAGGATTGGGAGTGTTGATTTAGAAACGAGGGATCCGATCCCTAATCATATATGAAGAAAATGGCAATAATAAAACCCTACCGTTCAGGTTGGAAAAAAGTTTGGAAAAATAAAAAAATGTGGGTGCTGTTGTACTTGCTTAATGTTGTATTTGCATTGTTATCAGCGGTACCATTTTTAGGTTTTTTAAGTGAATCGGTTGGACATACTTTGGCTAACTCGAAGATGTTAGATGGATTCGATTATACTTTCATTTCGGATTTGATGCGAGAATATGGGAGTGGATTATCAGTTATCCTGAATTTATCGAAGGGAATTATTCTATTGTTTTTTCTATTTTCTATTTTTTGGATGGGTGGTATTTTATCCATTTTAAAGAATGAAGAAAATGATTATTCCTTTCGAAAATTTTGGCAAGGGAGTGCCGTTTATTTTTGGAAATTAATTCGATTGACTTTTTATTTTACTTTTTTCCAAATCGTGATTTTAGGCTTTTTTGCTTTTCTATTTTTGCAGCAAGGCGTCTCCCCTTTTGAAGTGGAGAGTGAGGTTTCGATTATTAAATCTATCATGATTCTATTGCCCATCTACCTCCTTTCTGCGACGATATTTTTTATGATCCAAGACTATGCAAAAATTCATATCGTACATGATGAAACGAAATTTATCTTCCAACCGATCAAAAATGCTTTTCGTTTTGTTTTTAAAAACTTCAGAAAATGCTTCGGGTTGTATCTCTTGAACTTGTTGACCTTTGCAGTATTTTTTAGCATCTATTGGATCTTGAGTAATAGTTTTAATAGTAATTCTACTCCTACTATTACACTCTTATTTTTGATTGGACAAACATTTATTTTTAGTCGAATTGCGGTGAAGTTATTGAACTTGGGAAGTGCGATGGAGTTGTTCCAAACTCTAAAAATTGACTCTTCAACCTAATAACTTTTTCCAAAAAAAAAGCTACCGACAAATCATTGTCGATAGCTTTTCAAAGGTGCTGTTATCAAAATCAGTAAATAGTTCTAGCTTTCATTTCTGTTTAAAATTGTCTGACCGCTTTCCAAGAACCGGTGATTGGAAGTGTGGCTCCGCCATTTGGATCAGCTGCGTTACCTGCAAATGTTCCTGAGTTAGTTTCGCCAGTTACAGCGGAATAATTAGTAACGGTAATTGTCATATCTGTTCCAGTAACAAAATTCCCATTTGGAGTTGATACATTAAAATAATTTACATCATATGTTCCTGGACCATCAAATACAGCCTCAAGTGAAAAATAATTTTGGTTAGTATCACTTCCAGATAAATAGTGGTATCCTCCTCCTGTACCTAATGAATCAAAAAAAGAAATATTTTCAGTCAACGTATAGGTTAATCCATCATACTCGTAAATGATATATTCAGCCAAAGAAATACATGCTTGCAATTCTCCAAAGTCAACAGTACTTGCCGTAGTAAAAGTAACTACATCACTCTGTGTAAAAGCATCTAAATCAACCGCCGTAATTTCAACATCAGTAGCTGTTCCACAATGAGTAAATGTATAATCTATCGTTCCGTCAGTTGTGTAAGCATAATATGCTGCCCAACCCAATTTGATTTTTGCATAACCATTCGTAACTGGATTATTGTCGCAATCAACTAAAGTTCCAGTTACTGTCATTGAATTATCAGCAACGGTCGAAGGATCAATATTTATTGGATCAATTGTTACATCAGCTGTAAAT
>Ga0115005_10001560_pt1 | contig 18235 bp, 14 predicted proteins | sample ArcOceMetagenome_FD_87163 | JGI IMG/M metagenome (GOLD analysis project Ga0115005, IMG submission 87163) | Marine eukaryotic phytoplankton communities from Arctic Ocean - Arctic Ocean - Greenland ARC118M Metagenome | ecosystem: Environmental > Aquatic > Marine > Oceanic | place: Arctic Ocean... | reverse complement strand
AGCGACGATAGTGATGATAGCGAGGACGACGCCTCGCACGAGAACGAGTCATCTCCGCGCCGTCCGCTCGAAGCTCCAGCAGATGATGAGGACGATGACGATTCCATCGACGACTTTAATGATGCCGAATCAGATGTACTCAACTGGGGGAAACGGAAGAGAGATTACTATCACGGTGACACTGCAGATCTTGAAATTATGGAGAAAACCGACGCTGTAGAAGATGCGGAACTAGAGGAGGAAGGTGCTAAAGAGATTTTAAAAGCAAGAATGGAAGGCATGACGGAGGATGATTTCATGCTCGATGATGATGACGACAGCGAGGATGAAGAAGTAAAAGAAAAAGAATCTAGCAATGTCGTTGAAATGATGACTGGTGAAATGCAATCGACAAAGCGCAGAAAACTATCAAAACTTTCCAAGAAGGACAAACTGAAGCTAATGGGCAAGACGCATCCTGAACTTCTCCCACTTGTGTCGCACTTTCGTGATACAACTATCCGACCTTGCTCTGAAAAGACTTCGGTTGTGGTAAACGCCCTGAAAAATGAAGAGAATGCCGAGGTAAGTCATTTCGTGATTGTTCTGACTGTTTGCATCCATGATAGACCGTATTAGAAACCTACGGGTAAATGATACTACGGTAGAAAAGTGATGCTATATTGAAAAAGACCAAGTAAAAATTACTTGTTTCTTTTTGATGCCATTTTATCCTACGGGCGGGCCTTTACTCCATGGCTACACGCCTGCTTGATTGGCCACCAACATCTCCCCCCATGACTTCATTGCATCTATTCAATGATCTCAATAATCTTTCCCTATTACATTTCTAGGCTGTGGGTGCGACAAATACAGGTCTTCAATATCTGCTGACAAAGGCTATGATCCAAACTGCAACGGCCTTGAACGTGTGCCAGTATCTTATGATCAAAGCCGACCAGGCTTCATCTGCATTGAATGACGAAGATGCGAACGCCATTGATGGCGAGGATAACATTAAGAACCATCCAGTCATCAGTCGACTAAACCAACTGAATCACTTAGCTGATAAGCTTAATTCTAAAGTGGAGTCCAAGGTTGACGGTCTCGATACTCAATTTGAGAACCTTGTCAAGGCCTCTGCCTTGATGCAAGGCGTTGCCGACGAAGATGACGATACGTCAGAGCCCGGTGTTGAAGAAGCACATTCAGGTGAAGATTCCGAGATTGACTATGATGCCATGCTAGCAAAGGGTGATACGAAACCCGACGCCGGCAGCGATAGCGAGTCAACCGCATCTACATCGGACGACGATGAGGAGGAAGCAGCGATGCAAAAACGATTGATGAATGAGGCAAGATTTGCGCTTCGAAAGCAAGACGACGAAGAAAATCTTGAATCAGGTTCCAAGCGTAGTCGTAGACGAGCTCTTCCTTCCTTTTCTGATTTCGGCGACGAGGAAAATGCTGATGAAGCCGATCTTGCTGCCGCTGGAAAGAGTCTCGCTACAACAATAAACAGAATTTCTCAGCAATCCAAACCTGGCAAGAAATCAAGTGCTGCGCCTGAGGTCAATGATGATGTCGACGACGACCGCTTTAATAAAGGTCTTGCAATGATGGAAGCTGACTTAGGCGGCGACGACAAAGATGAAGATGATGATATTGACGCGGACAGTATAGATGATGAAGGCGATGATTTTTATTCCCAGATTCAAAAGAAGAGCCAGGCTAGGAAAGAGTTTAAGAAGAATCTTTATGCAGTTGCTCCCAAGTATCCTGGTATGGATGCAGAAATTGAGGGCGAGCGTGCGGTCGGTAATATGATTATGAAGAATCGTGGGCTTGTCGCCCACAAGAATAAGATCAATCGCAATCCTCGCGTTAAGAAGCGAGAACAATACCGCAAAGCTCTCATCAAAAGGAAGGGTGCTGTACGTGAAGTTCGTACGGATGAAGGCCACAAGTATGGCGGAGAAACAACTGGTATCAAGTCTGGTCTCAGCCGCAGTAGAAAGCTTGGAGTTAAGTAAACGGCGACTGTACTTTAAATTATATAATGCTGTTATTTTGCTGTCAAATTTATTTACTGATCATCGAGAGTCCAACGCCAGTTCTGAAAGTCGTTTTCACCTAAAATACCACCTCTAACGACGTATGCATTGTATGCGTCCATACGTTTCTTCATCAGATCAAAGTATTTAGCTTGATCCATGTTAAATGACCTACCAAGCCTTCTATTGCGGTCGATTTCATCAATCATAAGAATACCATTATACTTTCCAGCAGAAGTCATGGGATACAATTTTCTCATTTGCAAATGCAGCTCTATTTCCGTAGGAAGACTGGCATCTGGCCCAACAAATTTCTCATTACCGGTACCAAACTCATTCTCTACTGCGCCACCTCCAATTCTACCCTTCTTTCCAACTCTTCTATAATTCTTGTTTGGTAAATGCCACACAGTCAATTGTCCAAAATTCTTCATGGGAATCAATTGTTGTACATTACAATGACGACCCCCGTGCAACATTTGCGAACTCATCCAGACACGCTGCGTCCCTTCAGTAGGCTGGCCTGGATTATCTTTTTTTCCAGGACGCTGACGAATCTTATCAAAGTCACAACCTTTTCGCACCTTCCATGCTTTCAACAATTCACTGGTAGCCATGAACATTCCTTGGTGATGATTTTGCATCGCAACATAACGTCTCTTCACTTCTGGTTGCGGAGCAACATCTATCGATTTCCCAAAAAGTGGCTTCCAGAGGTGTTCCCAATATACTCTTGTCACATTTTCAGTTGCGTGACGAGTCTTATCGTCAATGATAATATCTGGCGGATAGTTGTATTCATAGCGTACGATACCAACATTGTAATCTTCAGCTGGACTCTTACCAATGAGTTGTTCGACGCTTTTTGTTTCTTGGAGGTAGGCTTTGATTGTCGTTGGAGAAACTTTGATATCATCCTAGGAAAGCATACGGTTAGACTTTGTTTCAGGATTTGTATCCGTTATAAACATCATTGTATATTGAACTTACTTCAGAATATATGAACAGGTCGTAGTCATCAATCTTTTCATAGAACAGGTCTCGATGGCGATCTACTAAATTCAATCTCACCGCTGGCGACTGAACTGCGATTGTAATTGACATACCTTCACAAGATAATCTTGCATTCAGTAAATCAATGAGTGCAACTTTTGAAGAAAAACAAATGCAGCATTGCTCAAATTAGTAACATGTAACACTAAACCGAATGGATGCAGGTGTGTCATGCATTCATATTTAGATGGTGCATCATTGCCTTACCTGTATAAGGTACAACAGTGTGAATGTATAAATCAATCTTTGCTCCTGCAACGCATACATCCTGATACGAATCCAATACTTCTTCGAGGAGAGGAAATTGAGAGAAATCAAAGGATGCTAGCGCAACGAGAACACGAAGACCCTGCAATCCCTTGTTCCCAGTAACCTTTACTTGGCTTGCTGAAGGATGCACAAAATTGCTCTTTGCGGCGGTAATGGGCGTGACTCCCTCCTCGTGAGATTGGGAAATATGGGTATGTAGCATAACTACGGAACATAACATGCATCCAATCAGAAATGAGATTAGCATGGAGAGGAGATGCATAGGGGACCACCCTGACTTCTTCTTTGTCTTTTTTGATATCTTCATTTGACAATTAAAATTTGACGATCGTTTTGAATTAGATGAAGTAGCCCACCACCAGCAGTTACCAGTTGTGAATTGTTTTCCTTGTGGTGGACAACAACAGTGCTTGCAGAAGATTATTCAAGATGATGATTTAGAGTTTCATCCAGCCCTTAGCCATAATATAACGGGCTTCTTGACGGTCTTCTTGACCGTTAACGAACTTCCTTGAAAGTTTTGAAAGTTGTGTTAAAAAAACGGTGGATACCTGTTTCCCTAATCCTAACAATCCAACACGGACGCTCACCACCACTAAACTTCACTTCCCACTTCTTATCAAACGCCTTTTTGAACAAGTGGAGGAGGACAAGACACAACCAACAAACCTCATATTCCATTCCAAGCATGAACAATTCTGCAGTTCTATTTGATAAAGAACATGTCAAATCTATCGAGCTTGCACATAGAATTCCACCTACGTCTATAGGTGTGAGGCGGACAAGACCTAGCTCCAAAGTAGTAATGAAAGAGCTCAAGAGTCAGCAACGCGCCAAAAAAAAACAAAAGCTTGATTCTAAGGACGATGCTCCACATGCCAACAACGACTCTGATGAAATTGTAAATGAATTTGATTATTCAACTGCGGGAGCTCAAACTGAATCGCGATCTTCCTCAAAGGCAACAGAGTCAGAAGTGCCAGCATCCAATTATTTTCAACTTCAACCTGACAGAGGAGAGGTCCAGGAAGAGATTGATGAGATCTTGTCGGCTGATAGAGCGGCATATAACAACATCCCTGCATATCTAACGGCCCCAATGGTGACGTTGGCTCAGAAAAAGGGTCTTCTCGGGACAAAATCTCCCATTGAATCTAAATTGTGTGCGGACTTTGCTATTGATGATGAATTGGCACAGGAGTGGTGCCATGCCATCACAAAAGCCATGGCAGAGGCAGAAGAGGTGAGGGCAAAGGAAGACATGAGGCCAATGGCATACAAGCTAGTGCCTGAACCTTGGAAAAGACTTCGAGAAAGTTGCAAACAGGTTCCATCTGAAAATGCCATTAGCGATATAGGTACACTTGGCGAAGTTCAGAACACAGAAAATTATGTTGTGTATGCTGATAATATTCGTGCCAGGAAGGAAATGCTGGATGAAACGCACTCTATCTTTTACGATTGTCTGTACCATCAATTTTCCAACCTTCATATTTCGTGCGGGGCAAAATTTGGGAGCGATTACTTGCTGTACGACGGAAATCGAAAGGAGAGGCATGCGTTTGCGGGTGTTAGGATTTTAACTACTGAGATTGGACAGGATGGCCAAGTTATTTTTCCTTTACCAACACCTTATGATTTGCAGGGTTTTGTGCGATGCTTAAATACAGCAGGAAAATTAGCACTTTTGGCTACTGTCGTCACGCGTAATGAAGGAGAACAACGTGTTGTAGTTGTGGACCTTGCCCTAGAGAAGATATTGAGTGCCCCCACACATTTGAGAAAGCAAAATAAAAGCAAGGAAGCTAGAAAAAAGGTCGGAGAGAACCTTGCAAAGTAGAGAGGAAGAAAGAGCACTGATCATATTATTATCCCAATAAATAATTTTTGGAATATCGCACATTCGTGATCAAGGCAGCAACAAACAAAGGCGACAATTAGGCAGCAACCGAGAGAACAAGTTCTTTTCAAAACAGAAGGTTCCCAAATTTGACTGCAATCATGCGTCAAAACAAACGCCAAGAAGTAATGAGCGCTCGCAAGGTTGAGGTATTCACCCAGAACAGGCGTGCTGAAGAACAAAGAGTCAGAGATTTGCAACAGTACAGCAAGGAATGCCAACGCCTTAGCATCAATGCTAATAGAAGAGCGAGTGTGCCATCACAACGTAAACAAGAAAACGATGTTGAAAAGCGAGAACATTTGGAGCAAGCGAGGAGAGAAGCAGCTTTGAAACATGCTGAAGAAAATATTATAGAGAAAGAAAAAAAGCAACGAGATATGGAAAGGGAAAAGCTTGAGCGGGAAATCCAACGCATCTGTGAATCCAGCGAGGAATTAAGAGAGCTTGAGCGAACAATTAAAATTGCTTACGTCAACAAGGAGCGGGCGGCTCAGCATCAAGAGACTTTACTTCTGAAGAAGGTTGATAGCTTTAGAGAACAAATTATTGAAGAGGAAATGGAGCAGAAGCGACAGGAGCTGATCCGAATTGAGGAAGAAAAGGAGATTGCAAGGAGGCAAAAGTTGGTTTCACAAAAGTGTGGGCTACAGGGTCAAATGAAAGAGCGCGAGGTAAGAAATTATGAATACGATATCCTCCTTTTCAGCGAGCTAGATTGGAAGGAAAATGATCTCATCTTTATTATCAAAATCGGTTTGCAGATACAACTAGAACAGGCCAGATTGGAGGCACTAAAAGACATGGAGATGGTAGATCAGGTGTTAGCACAAATAAACGAGGAGACCCGATCAGATGCTGAAAGAAAGAATAGTAAGAGGGAAGAAACTAAGGTAATCATTCGCGAATATCAAAATGAACGCGAAGAATACAAGAGATTGTTCGCTCAACAAGAAAAGGAGCAAGAAGACAGCATTTATGCATACGATCAAATGATGCAAGATCGAGAAGAAGAAAAACGACGCAAGGGTGAGGAACTCGATGCAGAGAAGAAACGGACGTGGAAGAAAGTTGCAGACGACACAAAGAACTTTAATCGGTCGAGAGATGACTACAATGACTTGCGTGACTTGCTATGGGAGCAAGAACGACAAGAGCGCGAAAAGCAGGAAGAAGAAGAGGCGTTCAGGAAGAAGTTGCAACAGAGAGGAGAGTTGCTGCGCCAGAACCAAGAACAGATCGAGGCAAAGAGGGCACTCTTGGCCAAAATGGATGTCGAAGAAGAGGAGCTTGTCAAGAAAATGCTTGAAAAATTTGCTGCGGACGAATGTGAAGAAATGGAAAAACAACTTTGTGCAATCAAGGCCAAAGAGCAGTACGTTGAGGAAGCAAGTCTTCAAAGAAAAGAAAAAGAAAATATCTTCAAGCAGGAGAAGATGAGAGAAAAAATGGAGACTCAGAAGGCAGCTGAAATTGATGAATATAAGCAAGCAGTCATTGCTGCGGCTCGGCGGGCATTACTTGAAAAGCACCGATCTCAACTTGAGGGATTTTTGCCAGAATTAGATCGTCATAAGTAACAAATGCCAATCAAAATAAAAAGAAGTAAATCGTATCGTTGTTACTGTAATTTGAAATTAACATGTATTTTTTTCTATTTTCAAGTGACTCGAAACAACGATATATTTACATTTGCACTTCACAGACATACAAACAAAACTGAGGTGGCCTATCCGTTCCTAACGCATTGCTGCTGTATTATTTCACAAGCCCGCTATCGATTGATTACTGCTGTGCACATGCTTAAGGAATCTAGCAAGTTCCATAGGCGCAAACGACGCAGTCTGTATTTCGTCCTCGTTTTCGATGCGATGAAAGAGGTGACCGAGGTGACCTCCCTTCTCAGTTCTTGTGAGTTTCAATGGTGCAACACCACCTACTTCGCAGTCCTTCTCCCAGGGAAAGTAATCTGGGTTGAAAAACGGATCATCTGCTGCATTAATGACATAGGTTGGAACTGCAATTTTGTCTACAACCGGTAAGCTGGCACTCTTCTCAAAGTATTCGAACTTGTCTTTAAATCCGTAGAGAGGAGCAATCATTCCGTCTTCAATCTCAGCAATCGTAGTCGCATTCATGCACTTCCAGTAGTCAAATACATCTGTTTCTGTATTTCCGTCAAGAAATCTGTCGGTGATATATTGAACCTTTTTTTTCATAGATTTAAGAACGTTGCCAGCATATACAATCCTATTGAATTCGATATCAATGAGTTGCCTCCAGTGGAATTCCAAGGAGAAGGGCGCTCCTGAGACAGCCGCGCCTCTAATATTGTACTTATCAACTGCATCCATGCTCAAATCGCCTAAAAGCTTCATTGCAATATTAGCTCCTAACGAAAACCCAGTAACATATATGGGTCTTTTGTTTTCTTTATTTCTCTCTGTCCATTTATCCAAAAAGAGAATCATGTCTTGGGTCCATCCCCCGTGATATTGTAAGATTGTCTCATTGGGGTTGCCGCTGCAACCTCTGAAATTCACACATGCGGTATCCATGTTGATTCCAGCATATGCTCTTGCCATGTTTATACATAAAGAGGAATTCGAATTTGACTCCAAACCGTGGATGATCACTACCATTCCTTCTCCGCCGCCTTCAATTTCTGGATCTTTATATTTGTAGTCAACGTCGAAAAAATCTCCATCGGGGGTATCGAATCTCTCACGCTTATCCCAGAATTCGCATTCACTTTCTGTGGACTTCTTGTTACCTGTCATGCTTGGCAGAGCGTCTAAAACAGCTTTTCCTACGGGAAGCATCTCTTGTAAAACATTCGACTTTTGAATGTAAGCAACACCTGGTTCATCTCGAATGAAGACCCCCAGAATGGTCTGTAGATGCGTGTTCTGAAGGAGTGGATGAGGATTGTATTCACTGGGAATAAATGAAGACGCAACAGGGATTCCTCGATTTTGATGCTCTCGAAGCCTTCTTTCAGTAACAACCTTTGGGTCGGGAACAGGTATGCTTACTTCCAAGCGGTCAGTTACTCGAAGACGATCGGTAAATCCAATCACTTGCTTACGAGCTTCTTCGATAAAGTTTTGTTTTGTAGAGCTGCCAGTAACAAGCTTGGTGGAACCGGAGTTTGCATTTGGAGTAAACGCAATTGCAGGCTGTGAACAGAGCAACACAAATGCTGCGAGGAAGAAAGGAAGGCAAGTGTTCCTCATTCAATAGTTTTCTTGTGTGTGAATGTGAAGTTCTATTTATAACATGGACCAGCTTGTTGGTGGTTGCTTGGTTTGGAATGCTTTGTAAAAGAATTTCGAGATGAATGATGAATGTGTGTGAGGTGGCGGCGTCGTAGCGCAGGGATTATGCCTGTCAGAATGTCGAAAGGCATAATTTCAAAATTTACTTTATTTGCGCGCAAACCCCGTTTTCAAGTTTTTTAGAAAACACAATAATAGGTTATGCTACCAATTAAGGCAAAAGGCCCCTAACCTTACTTGTAGTTTTCGATGGTGATATCATACACCTCTAAGCAGAATCCGTACCTCCCTCCTGCCTCCTGTACACCACGTAGTCAGACTTTAATAAAATGAGACAAAGATACTTTTTTTACGACCTACTACTACTAGTTTGAAGTTGATGTCATTTTTTATTGATCGTTAGCTCAGTAGTCATAAAAATAACAATCATGAGGATCAACTTTGTTTGCGCCAGTGCCATACTTGCTGTCCAGAGCACCCTTTTCACTCTGTGCGAAGGCAGCCAGGAGCGTCCATTCGGAATTTCTCATCCATTAGCAGCCCCGGTTATCCATCGAGGTGGAGGAAAGATCGACGATGTAGCAAAATTTGTTAAAAATAAAAAGGAAGCCGTTGAAGACCTCAAGAGTACAGCAGATAAACTCGTGAAGTTGAAACGTGGGAAGGATGCAATTTTAGACTTGAAGCGCAAGAAGGATACAATTGTAGACTTGAAGCGCAAGAAGGATGCAATAGAAGACGCTTTGAACGATGAAGATTTCTCTATCGCAGCTTATCTAGCTGGACGTATGAAAACATCTACTGCATTCAAGGGCGTAGTCGACCGTCTCAAGTCTTCTGATCGCTTTCCTTACTTGGTCTCTTTGGCAATCTCCGCTGTGTATTTTTACTACTTTAATTTCACTCCTCCTCCAACATGCAACAGTTACGTTGACGGATTTTGTGTTAAAGGAATTACAGGAATCGCTCCAGCTCGTAAATGCCTTGGAGGAAATTCGCACCTTTGGGCTTGGCATGAAGATATTATCTTTACCATTATTTCTGTCATTCTGCCATTCGCAAGCAAAACACAATTTCCACTAGCTACTAGGATCAGCACTCCTGCCATTATTTTTGGACACGGGTTCCTCCACAAGTGGATTTCTTCAAAGGGTTGCTCAATCGTGGATCCAGCTATGGTCGAAATGGGCGAGAAATTCTACTCGGCCTTTGTCGTAGCATTGACTGCCATCATGTTTTTCGGATTCAGCAACCTCCCAGGGAAAAGGCCTACGCTCTTCATTCTGCTCGAGGTGCTTGGAATCTCTTACGGTATCATCAGCCAGTCCTTAGCGAAGGTTGCTGAAGGTAATGCTATCGCCATGCTTTTCCTCTCTACTCAGCTTATTGTATCCTACCTTGGTGCATTTCACCCTGGCGCCCAGAGTACCAAGATTGTTGGGCAGACATTCATTTTCCCCTGCCTTGTGTCCCTGCTTGAATATCTCAAGTGTGATTGGTTTAACACAATTGGTAAGTGCATACATAAACCTTGAGAAAAATACACTTTGTCGTTACACTCTTTACAGCCGAAATTAACTTCCATACACGTGAATCGCTACAGGTGGACATTTCTGGTATGATTTCTTTCTCCACATTTCTGTAGTTTCAACATTTTTGCCTGGCTTGGATCTTTTGGACTACATTCCTGGATTGAAGAAGAACGAAAAGGTGGAATAAACATTTGTTAATTATGGACCACTTATGTAACGAAGCAAACAAGCATTGGCATGGATGTGCAGGAGCTGAAAGAAACAACCTAAAACTAATGAATTCCTTTTTTTAAACAAATTTGAAAATGACGATGATGATTTTTTGATCGATGCAACAGCTCTCTTATAACCTCTATAACCGCTACCCTACAGACCGTCTAAGTGATTACTATAACTCTATAACCTATAACTGTTGTGAAAATGAAAAATGAATTTTCGAATTTGCCGCCAGAGGTCAGGCTCAGAGCCGTTGAGACGCTTCGCGAACTTTAGATTGCTCAGAACAAAGGTTCTTGTTGAAGACTACTGTACTATAACACGAAGGCGTCATCAGTCGTCAGCATAAATAACAGGCTGCAGGCACAATTCACATGACAATACAACGGTTGTGGAGCACTGTCCCTATTTTTTCTAGGAATCTCATCAAATGTGGAATTATTGCATCTTCGACGAATGAAAAGATTTCACAAGATTCAGTTGCAACTTTTGAGAATTATTGTTCCTCGAAGAATCATGCTACTGGGATTGAAACCTCACAATCTCTTCCTTCGACAAGATCAAGAAGAACCAGGAATAGAAGGGCGAGAGAATCTTCACTTCAGACTTCAAACTTGGAGCTATGTCGAGATGAACAAGGAAAAGGATTGACAATCAACGACTACTTTTTCGAGCATCAACGAGTCAACGGCTACATCAACGGAACCCCGATCCTTTCGCAATCTCAGGACGTGCATGCATTGAGTAACATTATTTCATTGCAAGTGGAAAAGTACCTTGAGATGTTTGGCGGTGGAGCTTCAGAGCTCACGCAATTGATGCATAGCGGAATAATATCGTTGGACATGTGGGTTGCGATACAACAAGGCAACGGTGCATACCACAAAGACCATGTTCATGAAGGTGTTTTATTATCAGGGGTTTATTATTCAAGTATTCCGGAGGGGAGTTCGCCGCTCGTATTTCACAAGCCTAAGATCCATAGCGATGAAGACGGAAACGAAGAGATAGAGACAAATGAAGTTCACATTTTGGAACCAGAGGAAGGACAGATTGTTGTGTTTCCTCCGTGGTTATTGCACGGAGTGCCACCAACGGAAAAGCAAAATAAGCCCCGAATATCGCTTGCCTTTAATCTTAGTGGAGCTTACACCGATCCATGGTCTGTGACGAAAATTTGAGAAAGACACTTGTATATCTGTTCACGGTTGGTTGTGTAACGTACGAGAATTCATGGCAACTATTATCGACGTACAGTCATGAAAACGTTTGCTTTTTAGCCTGCGTTTATTTTAATATTCATCAAAATACTGGCAATTAAACTTGCTATAGTAGGCTTCAATACTCGTCCAATCATTATTTCACACCTCTATCTAATCCAAATCTCATACTTCCTAGATAACGCCAACGGTCTTCACAAAACTGTATCGTTGTATTCACAACAACATATCAAAAAAATCAGATTGCCTGCATCTATCTGACCAAACAATCATTTCTTCTCTTCGCTTTCTTTTTTCACTGCAGCTTTATTTTCCTCTTCAGGTGGATACCAAGCGCTCAAGAGCGCAGTCCATACAACACTTGTCAGCAGAACTACATTCAACTGATGTCTCACAGGCACGAATCTAAAATTCAGCAACTGCACTGGGATCCAAAATACCCATTGAGCCTTTTGAGTGTCCCAAATCACATCCGCAATACGATCATATACTTGTTGAAACGTTTTTCCTTGCATTGCTCCCATTGCTCCATGGTACAGTGAATTCGAAATCCAGCTCCAATACACAAACTATGGCGCAAGGCAAGGAGACAAAGTGAGCAAAAATAAATTAACCAATTTCAAATTCCTAGACGCAGAGACAAATTGTACAAACCAAACCAAACCAAACCACACCATACAATAACCTACCTGTTCCATGACTGTTTTGAAAATTGGAATGCTCAACCCTGAAAAACTACCCTTGATGGTCATCCACTCAAGAAAATTAAAATGCATGTGCGAAAGAGGAGCATGGATTGCAAATCCGAAGAACATGGCCCTTGCCGTCCGTGGATAATCATATTCAAAATCTGTCTTTTTCGCCACCAATTGTGTTTCATGCTCTTGTGATTGTGCAGTATCAATAGGTGTAGGTGCCTCGTCATCATTTTCCATCATTGAAGGAACTATTTGTGCTACAATATCTCCCAATCCCCATAGAATAGATCCAGTCACGGCCTTGGTTGCAATCGGACGAGCTTGAAGGTGAATCTCGTACCAAGCTACAAAGCCTGAAGAACTTTTCGCAGAAGCTTCTTTCGCTGCTGGTGTAGCTTGTTTCGATGTCTCTGAAGATAGGAAACGACATTGAAACTGATTCTGATTCTGCAATGGTACGTTATGTATTTTATATTTGTAAAGTTCTTGAGCACAAGAGTTCAAATATCGAGATGCCGTCTGAGTCGCCTTCTTCGATGTCTGTTGAGAAGTGTGCCGACCCATCAAAATGGATGATGCGGACGTGAGAGCGAAGGCTCCCATTGGTGCAGCAGCTATTTTGGGATGCTTGAGGAAGTAAGACATGGCGGGTATTATACCTTCTAGAGTTTGAAGTTATGTTCCTGAGCAGATTATTGCGAGATTAGATTGAAGATGATTTGACGAGCTTGAACACTCCGCTGGTGAGATTCTAAAGTAGAATCTACGAATCTGTAATTTGAGATTTGCCCAGTGAAACGTACAGCGTCATGCGTCGCACCTTCAACAGAAAGATGACAAGTAGTATCCGGTATGGTACGTAACAAATAGAAATACAACAGTAAACAGAAGAGAAAAGATATGGAAAATCACTTTTCAAAGATCCTTTTCAAATAGTGCCGAAGTAAAAAGTCGACGAATGAAGTTCTGAAAGGCTCTTTTAGAGCCTTTCAGAACTGCCCCAATGAAGTGAGCGATTATTTCACTTAAGAACCACGCACCGCTAGTTCAAAAATCTGGCAACTGATCTCTGCAGCTGCCCGGGTTTAGCAAGCGGGTTCTCCCAAATAATTCGCGACTCCGTATTGTGACAAACGCCAGAGCCATTAGTTTGTGTCGGCGTACTTTAAAAAAAACTGATGCAGTCATACGATTGTAGGTAGACTACTGCTCACTGCATCGACTGTACAAAGTGGTTTCCCAGGCCTAGTTCAAGAAGAATCAATTGAATTCGAAGAATAGAATTCAAGGGCTTTATTTCACCTTCTTTGAAATTGCACCATTTGATTGCAATTGCATCAATATCAATACACTACGACATCATGAGTCAAGCAATTCATCTATTACAACATGCGCGCTATATTCGACCGATGAATTCTATGGAAACCATACAGACAGCAAGGTCTCAATGGACGAAAGCAAAATTTCTCCATGGACCACCTACGGGTATAAGTACTAGATTTGGATTTCAACGGCAACATTTTCAATCCACGGTTGCATTGGTCAAGAGCACGAGTCATTTTTGCAGACCTTTGCAAACTCCAAGAATTTCTAACATGACGAAAAGATTTAAATCAATATCATCGTCTCGTCGTCGAAGTTCCCGAAATAAATCTACTGCTGCTACATATTCAGGAATGCCATCCGCATCGTCGAAAACGGCGTCTTCTGTATCCTATTCCAGTATCAATGAAAAAATCCATCGAATCCTCCTCAAACCCCGTAGAGTCCCTTTCCCAAGATGGATCACGCCGCAACAGAAAACATTCAATTACTCTGAACTCTTCGGACATGCATCTTTTGTGTTGGTCGCTGCATCGTATGCCACGGATGATTTCCTCTATTTGCGTATCATGGCTGTGGCGGGATCAAGTGCTATGCTCGTATTTACATATTTTCATCCTCATGGTAGAGTGCTGTGGTTGCCATTCAAATGGAATGCATTGTTTATTGGTATCAATGCGTATAGAATCGGGAAAAGTTTATATTATAAGCACAAAGGGATGAACCTTGGTGAAGAAATGACTAAAATCAAAAAGGCATATTTTGATGTCATGGATATTACTGATTTCGCAAAGCTTGTTGAGATTGCAAAGGAGGAAACTTTTGAAAAGGGGGATCTTCTTTGCTATCAGGTGAGTTACATGTTCCATACAATGCGTGACATGAGAGAGGATTGAATTGTTTGAAGGATAGAGTGTATGTTCGCATTTGACTAAATCGTTGCTTATTCTACATTCATAGGGACAAAAGAATCCATTTGTTCGATTAGTCATTGAGGGAGAGATGGACGCCATGAGGGATGGTATTAGAACATATTCTGTTGTCGAGGGGAATTTTGTCACTGAAGCTGGTTTGCATGCTGGATTATTACTCGACGGTACTATTGAAGCGAGCTGCACAATTGTAGCCAGGGATGAAAAGACGACTAAATGCCTACGGTGGAATAGAACCGAGTTGGTGGAATTGCTCAAGACAGAAAATGGGATGAGGAGGGCAATGAAAGCTATTTTGTCTTGGGATATTGTAAGGAAACTCAAGGGACAGAGATATGCAATTACGGATCACAAGATCGCAGATGCAGAATTATGGACCATCAAACGTAAAGAACAGACTGAAGATAGATATGCTGCAATCGTACAAAACGTTTTGACAAGCCAACGCGATTTGGAAGATATGAAGAAAAGAACGATTGAGTTGGATCATTATCGGACAATACATCTTATTGATGACGAACATCACAAGCTTGCTTTGAACAGGATTGGATGGACTCTAGAGGAGTACAATGCTGGAATGAAAAAGAAGATGGGCTCTGCGGATAGAGATAACGTGTAATCATGAATAGTGTACGAGCAAAACTTTTGTGTAATTCAAAAATAGAATAGAATGTTAGTAGTTTTTATTAGTTGGGGGGTCGTTTTCCTCATTCAATATTCAATATGCTTTCGACGACGACCGTTGAAATTCCAAATTTTCTTGGCTAGTCACCAAGACTGACAAGCTCAAAACATATCTGTCATGTTTTGAATGTTTAGAACTATATTTCCATATATTTAAATGATATTTGGCGAAATATAATGACAAAAAATCGCCAATTTCATATTTGTTTATGTAAAAATCTTGCAAACACCGGATGAAACTCCTCTCAACGGCAGGTGAACAATAATGATGCAAAAGACATAGCAAGGTCATGTTATGATACAATATTCTAATGTACTGCAACTCGTAGTCAAAGAAGGAAAGATTTATACAAAGCAAACACTACACTGAACGACATCAAACAACAAATAGCAAACCGTTTTCCTACGCTAAATACATCGCCTGTCCTATTGAGATGGTCGGGGCGCCGCAGTACTACGAAGATGGAGAGATTGCAACATGGAGAGATGTGTTTTACTACTTCATCGATCAAATGAAAAATCGTCGAGGTATCGCGGTCTTGGCTCACCTGACATTATTCTCCGTACTGTCCTACATTTTCTTTGTCGGCGTAGTACTTTTCGGGATCAGCACGCAGATTCTGGGAGGTTGCGATGCGTCGCTACTCATGGGGGGGAATAACAGCAATCCAATTACTGCTGTAATGGCAGGAGTCCTTTCAACATGTCTTTTCCAATCTACGACTGTGTCCAACTTGCTGATCGGAAGTCTTGCCATGATTTCTGCTATTGATGTGAAAACTGCGCTATATCTGACAATGGGTGCCAATGTCGGCAATTCGGTCACAAGCAGCCTCGTTGCTGTGTCGCATTTGGGGGACAAAAGCCTTCTAGAACGCGCAGTTGCTGGTTCCAGCGTAAACACAATATATTACTTCCTAACCATTATGCTATTCTTACCTTTGGAGATGGCCAGTGGTGCACTTTTGCGATTGGGCATAGCAATCACTCCTGCTACTAGGAATCTAAACTATCAATGGGGAGGCCTTGTTGGTCTTGTGGTTTATCCTGTGACAGACTTTCTCATTATTCCAAATCAGGTACGCTTGTGTGTACGAATGCGAGACGGTGCCTTCAATTTCTATATCGCTAACTAATATTTCTTATTGTGTCGTCACAGTCCTATCTACAAGGTCTTATGGCAGGTACCATTGATAGGTGTGACTCTGCGTATCCAATATCATGTACAGAGGGTGACGCTACTTTCCAAACCTGTACTAATGGATTCATTGGTTGCGATCCTTCAAGTGGAAGGTGCCCTGTTTTCTTCCACGAAGGAGCAACGATGCAAAAGGATTTGCAATACGCAGCTCTGTCTATGACGATTTCCATGGCAGCAATATTGCTCAGTCTTTGTGGAATGGTCAAACTCATCAACAAGGTCTTGATCAATACTCCTGTTGAAGTTATTGCCAAGCTATCAACCCAAAATAACTATGTAGTCATGCTAATGGGATGCGGTTCTAGCCTCTTGTTCTCGAGCTCAGCTTTTACCGAGTGCGCAATTATGCCTTTGGTTGCAACTGGGATCCTTGAGCTCGAGCAAATGTTCCCTTGGTGCCTTGGTTCTAACTTCGGTGTTGCGATTGCAAACATGCTATTGGCATGGTCTACGGGGAGCGAAACATACCTCCAAGTGGCAATTGCAAACTTGTTCTTCAATCTATTTGGTACCATGGTCTGGTACCCTTTCCGATACCTACGTGAATTCCCTCTGCATGGAGCTCTTGTTGTCGGGATTGTAACTCGGATGTGGCGCATCGTCAGCTTTGTCTATTTTGCCATAACATTCATTATCGGTCCACTCGTCATTATGGGATTGGGTCATTTGATCTACAGTAAAAAGAGCACCAGCTTAGGACTGGGTTGGACGTTAGTAACAATGTTGATGTTGCTGATATTTACTGGATTCTATAACTGGTTCTTCAATAGCGGAAGAGAAAAATTCATCTCATTTTTCGAGGAAACTTTCGATGATGATAATATTGGTGGTGACGTGTCTTACGATGAGTATTCCTACGATGACGATGATACTGATCGAAGTGATATGTCTTCCATAGGATTTGAGGAGGCAAGAGCAACAAAGCAATCAAAGTCACGAAGAAGCAGAAAAACTTTTGAGACTGTGAGGCCAAAGGCGGTTTCTCCACCCCCTGCAAGAAAGCGGCTTGTCAAAAATGCCGGATTGAGCGTAGATGAGAATTGCTGTTGTACAGACCAAAATTTCTTATCAGCTTAACGATGCGATGACCAAAAGTCTATTGACGTTTCGTGTAAAAGACAGAGAGCTGGTATAATACATTTTTTCATTTTATTGTACTATCTTTTACAAAACCACAGAAAGTTGTTATTGAGTTCAGTTTGATTGTAATGGTGATTCAGCCGGAATGAAGTAAGGCTTCAAACGATTCTTTCCATTTTCTAGCCTCCAGTTCAGAAGCCTCGCGTTTGAGCGACTCTTCCTCAGCTTTCAATCGCATGGCTGCCAACTCTTTTTCGAGCTGCTCTCGTTCGGCAATGTGGACCTCTTTTTCGATTCTATTCAGCTCTTTAATGCGAACTATCTCTAATTCCGCTGCTAATTGAGTCGAAATAGATCTAGACAGTTGTTTGCACAACTCAAAAAGCTCAACCTCGACATTTTGGATCATTTGCTTCTCAATTGTTGTGAGACTATTGATGTCAGGAATTGAAGATTGTCCTAGAAAGAAAGCAGCAGCAGGTGCGCTGTTTCTATCGCTCCACTCCTGAATTGACTTCAGCTTTGATTCGAGCATCTCAATTCTCTTGCGATGCAGTTCGATTTCATGCGTGTGTAACACGGTCGATGAAACAAGGGCACTATGCGCATCATCTCTCTCTGACATCACAGATGTGAGTGCATCTATCATTATTTTGTTTGCAGAATATATTGAAAAGATATGTCCAGTTTGTTTCTCTCTAGAAGGCAGGTTCTGATGGTGTTGAGGTAAAGAGGCTAACATTTGCAGCCTTGCCATTTGTCTTTCAGTACGAGCGATTGCGAGCTCGCAACTGTGAAGAAGACTGTAGAATGTT
>Ga0115005_10001557_pt1 | contig 18240 bp, 17 predicted proteins | sample ArcOceMetagenome_FD_87163 | JGI IMG/M metagenome (GOLD analysis project Ga0115005, IMG submission 87163) | Marine eukaryotic phytoplankton communities from Arctic Ocean - Arctic Ocean - Greenland ARC118M Metagenome | ecosystem: Environmental > Aquatic > Marine > Oceanic | place: Arctic Ocean... | reverse complement strand
TACTTATCAGGTGACCGTTATCAATGAGTTAGGTTGCTTAGATTCCGCTTCGATTTTTTTAAAGAAAATATTTATTTGTAACGCTGATTTGGTAATTGTACCGAATGCATTTACACCAAATGGAGATGGGAATAATGACCGATTCAATGTAAGAAGTAAACTCGAAATTGGAATGGTTAGAATTTATAATCGATGGGGAGAAATCGTTTTCGAAAATGTTGGTGGCAACCAAGGCTGGGATGGGAGCTACAAAGGCCAGAGATTAAACAGAGATGTTTTTATATACTACATCGAAGCCACTTGCGAATTTAGTGGAAAAACGATTGTCAAAACTGGGGATGTTACCCTGATTAGATAGGTTGTTATTGAGTGATAAATTATGGGTGAGAAACGATGAGTATGGCTCGTCAAAAACTCATCATTCATGTTGATCACTAAAATAATCTTCTTAGATAGATTTTAATTTTTATGAAAAATTATAAAAAATATTTTTATGAAAAATATTTGTAAATGTATTGTTATGACTTTTGTCTCTTTAACTTTTTTTGGAAAAAAAGCAAAGGCACAAGATCCACACTTTTCACAATTTTATAATGCTCCAATGCAATTGAATCCTGCTTTGTCAGGTCTGCTGCAAGGAGATATCAGAGCGGTGGCTAACTATAGATCTCAATGGAGTTCTATTTCAACTCCGTTCCAAACCATGTCTGCTTCTGTTGATTTGAATGTCTTAAATCGATTGACTAAAAAAGATCTTTTTGGTGTTGGTTTTTTCGTATTGAACGATGTTGCCGGAGAAGCCAGTTTGAAAAATACCCAAGTTGGAATGTCTGTCGCCTACAATAAAGATATGAATGGAAAAGGAAACCACTTCGTAGGAGTTGGTGCTCAATATCTATTTGTTCAGCAGTCTTTAGATTTTACTAAACTACTTTTTGAAAGTCAATTCAATGGAGAATTTATTGATCCAGATATTAGTAGTGGGGAAAACTTTGCAATGGATAATTTTAATTATTTCGATTTTACGGCAGGAATTTCTTGGGCATATCGTCCGAACCGTAATAAAAGTCTTTATGCTGGAGGATCATTATCTCATTTGAATCAACCTAAAATAAGTTTCTTCGATGAGATGAACGAACGATTGAGAATGAAATATACTTTTTACGCAGGAGCTGATTTTAAAGTGAGTCGAAATATTTCATTTATTCCAAGAGCAGTTGTACTGATGCAAGGAATTGCAAAAGAAATAAATGTGGGCGGTTTGATAAAGTTTAATGTGGGCGACAATCGAGGTGCAGATGATAAAACTTCCATTTATTTTGGAACGATGCATCGCTGGAAAGATGCTCAGGTAATTATTATGCGCTACGATTATGGAAATGTTGGATTTAGTTTTAGTTACGATCTCAATATTTCAGAGTTAAATATTTCTTCGAAGGGGAGAGGAGCGGTGGAGTTAGCGATCATCTATTCCAGTAATATTTTTGACAGCAAGAGAAGAGATAAAATCTTGTGTCCCAAGTTTTAAACAAAAATTAAGAAATATATCTTTTGTCATTTTTATTGACAAACAATCATCTTTCGCGCATGCTGTTTTCAGCATGCGTTTTTTTTTTGTCAAAAGTATTCCCTGTTGTTTAGATGATTTATCACATTTAAAGTGTTGATAATCAATGTTCTATGAAGTTGTAGGTGAAAAAGGTACGATGTGGAACATTAATTGATTATTACATTAGTTAACGATTAAAAAATAACTCACCCGTATTGGCTTCCAAATTTTTCCTAGTTCATTATTCCTAGGTAATAGTATTTTCTCTCAAAGATTTTTATCAAAACTTTATAATTTTTAGCTTTTAAAAATCACGTATTGATGAAAAAGAAATTGATTCTAGTTATAGAAGATCACGCAAGTTTAAGAATGGTAGAAGGGTTTTTTTTGGGAAAGTACTTTGATGTAGTGACCAAAGAAGATGGATTAGGAGGCATCATTTGGATGAGCAAAGGTAATATTCCTGATTTAGTTGTGTTGGATTTGATGATGCCAAGACTGAATGGTATAGAGTTTTTAATCAACCTTAAAAGTAGTGGGATCTTCCGAAATATTCCAGTAATTGTAGTTTCTGGAGATGAAGACAAAGGTATTATAAATCAATGTTATGATCTTGGTATTGCAAATTATTTAGTTAAACCGTTTAGTCCAAAAAATCTTTGCGAGAAAATTCATGAGGTTTTATTAGCGCATAATCAGCCAGAAATAAATGCAACTCTTTTAGTAGATTTAGAGTGATTATTTTTTTAAGAATAATCTCATGATTAATGCTGTCAATGAACTTAAACTCGAATACAATTAAACATAAAAAAAATGGTAGCTCAAGTTACTTTTACGAGTACTAAATCTATTTTTCTAATTGGTTTTGAAAAGACTTTTGACTTGATGGTCGATCAGTTAGAAAATGAATTTGGAACAACTGACTTTTTTGAATTTGCAGAACAAACTGATTTTGGTAAATGGTGTCAATTGAATTCACATGTTTATGATAAGAAAGAGTTGCCAATTGCGATTTTATTGAATTATGACTTTTTATTAAAAAATAATTTTAAAGTACTTCAAAAAATTAAGGAGAGTCCAAGATTAAAATTTGTACCAATCATTTGTATTGATAATGGAGAGAATAAATTTAAAGCGAAGGATGGATTACGTCGAGGAATTGATGATTGTTATTCAGGATATATTGAATGGGGAGGATTGAGGAAAAGAGTTTCTTTTCTCAATACCTATAAACCATTTATGGCGGAGGAACAGAAAAAAGGGAAGGAATCCAAAGGATTTAAAATGCCCTATTGGAAACGGGCTTTTGATATTATTTTTTCATTGGGAGTATTGATTATTTTGAGTCCTCTTTTGATTTTAGTAGGAGTATTGATTAAATTAGAATCAAAAGGGCCATTTATTTATAAATCAAAAAGAGCTGGAACTGGATTTCAAATTTTTGATTTTTTGAAATTTAGATCGATGGCTGATGGAGCAGATAAAAAAATACAAGAACTCGCTCACCTCAATAAATATAATGGAAACGATTCAGATGGATCTTCTTTTGTCAAACTTAAAAAGGATCCACGGGTAACTCGTATCGGAAAAATTATCAGGAAATTAAGTATAGATGAATTACCGCAGATGCTCAATGTTCTGAAAGGAGAGATGTCTGTTGTGGGTAATCGCCCTTTGCCACTTTATGAAGCAGATCAATTGACCAACGATCAATGGGCTACTCGATTTTTAGCACCTGCTGGGATTACTGGTTGGTGGCAAATTAATAAACAAGTCGCTAAGGAATTACCTGAATCAGAAAGGATGAGATTGGATATTGAGTATGCGGAGAACTTCTCGATTTGGTTTGATTTGAAAATTATTTTAAAAACTATTCCTGCGATGATTCAGAAAGATGAGTCGTGATTAATGGTGAATGATTTTGCAATAGTGATTTTGCAGGATTTGTCTAAGAATCAAAAAAAATAGGTTCTCCTAAAGAAAGGAAAACCTATTTTTTTACAAATAATTAATACTCAGTAGTTTACGAAGCGGTGTTAACCATTCACAATTAACCATTACTTCCTCCGTTTTTTATTATTTTTATAATCCATAAAAATAAATTCCCCCAATCCTTGCAACGAACTATAAAATGCTTTCCCATTATTCGCCTTCGTGAATTGATCCACAAACTGCATCAAATATGGATCCCGTGCAATCATAAAAGTCGTAATTGGAATATCTAATTTTTTACATTTAGTTGCTAAATTAAGCGTCCGATTGACAATCTTTCGATCCAAGCCGAAACTATTTTTATAATATTTTTTTCCTTTTTTGATACACGTTGGTTTCCCATCGGTGATCATAAAAATCTGTTTATTCGGATTTCGTCGTCGTCGGAGCAAGTCCATCGCGAGTTCCATTCCAGCAACGGTATTTGTATGGTAAGGGCCAACTTCGAGGTAAGGAAGGTCTTTAATTTGGATTTGCCAAGCATCATTTCCAAACACAATAATGTCCAAAGTATCTTTTGCATATCGAGTCGTGATGAGTTCAGCCAAAGCCATCGCAACTTTTTTTGCAGGCGTAATTCTATCCTCTCCATACAAAATCATCGAGTGCGAAATATCAATCATCAAAACCGTACTCATCTGACTTTGGTAATAAGTTTCTTGAACTTCTAAGTCATCATGCGTTAATTTGAATTCATCAATTCCATGATTGAGTTGAGCATTTTTGAGCGATTCAGACATCGCAATATTTTCTAAACTATCTCCAAATTCGTAAGGACGCATGTCTGCGGTGTGCTCATCACCCTTGCCTGTATGGTGAGTATTATGCTTTCCGTCTTTCGATTTTTTTACTTGATCAAAAATATCATCCAACGCTTTTTGGCGCATTGAAATTTCCATTTTTGCTGTAATGGTGAAGCTTTCATTTTGCTCGTCAGGATTTTGAATATATCCTTTGTCGATCAAGTCTTGGATGAAATCAGCCATCCCATAATTCTCATCCGTAATTTTATATTCCTTATCCAATTGCGTCAACCAACTCAACGCCTCGCTTACATTCCCAGAAGTGTACACTAACATTTCTTGAAATAATTTGAGTAATTGGTCAAAAATGGTTCCTTCATTTTCAGGAATAAAATCAGAAAATCTCCAGCCGATCATAAGTTTTTTTTTTGAGTAAAAAGTTATGAACAATGAGTGATGAATTTTGATGATCAGAACTCATCATTTATCACTCATCGTTCATCACAATATTGAGCAACTATCCATCAATTTTAAATAATCAGGACGATCTGCAGCATATTTGTGAATATAATATTGTGTGATATTTCCTTTATAAATAATGAAAATCCCGGGCATTTGGGTAGAATCCCCCAATTGTTTTGCTTTTTCTAATTTATGAATATTATTTTCTTTTGAGAAACCACGGATCCAAGTTTGTAATCCATACAATTGTGAAAAGCTACCCTTGGTCAGTCTGAAGGCAGTATAAAAGATACAATCAGGATCACTAATATGAACGCTGTCTCCTAAGCCAAAATTATTAAGATATTTTTCAGCAATTTCATTCTCAGCCATGTGTACAAAAGCGATTTGGAAATTTTTCTCAATAATCTCATTTTTTAATTTTGATAGATCAGCCATGGCTTCTTTACAAAATACGCAGCCAAAATGTCTTAAGAAAACCAACAGAACAGGTTTTTCATCAGAAAGCATTTTCAAATTGGAGTTGGTATTAGTAGTCATCTCCGATGAAATACGTAAATCAATATTTGCCGAAATCATTCAATGTATGTTTGCGAAAGAAGTAAAAGATTATGTCAAAAATAATTTCTTATAAACCTTTTAACTCTTCTAGTTTTTTAAAAATCTTTCTTTAGGCAAATTTATGAATATTAACAAGACAACTTCAAAATTGTTCGGGAAAAATAAGTTTTAAAAATGTTTCTTTCAGGTGGTTTTAAGAGAAAATATAGCTACTTACCATAGATAAAGAATATTCAAGAAGACTTAATGCGGCAAGTTGTAAACTGATTTTAATTTTATACCATATTGAAATACTTAGTTTTTTAGCTAGGTGATTTACGTGTCCTACGTGATGAGAAAGTTATTTTTTTTAAGAGCCTTAATTAAATCTTTAAAATTTAAAGAGGATTAATTTTTCTCGCTCTTCACTAGCTTTTATTTTTTTACCACATAGGACACATAGCCCTATTGTTTATGGGAAAGTTTTTCGGAGAAAAATTAAAAACTATGTGTTCTATGTGGTAAAAAAGTAAATTCAGTCGAAACTTTGTTTTACTTATTTTCAATACTTATTGAAATGATTAAGTAAGTTCTTGGTCACAATTAAACACAAGTTATTTTGAGGTTGTTTTTTTATTAGCCGAGGCAAAAAACGTAGGCAACCTTTAGATTGACGAGGATTTTTAACGAAGGAAGATGAAAAAAGAGGGCAAAATAAATGTGATTTAATTGTGACCGAGAACTTATGTAGTAAAAAACTACAAAGGATTGATTGAAAATAAATCGTGTCTTGCTGGCAAAAGAATTAGTACGCTGCAAGTACGAAGAAGAAATAAAAAAAACCCTAGCCTTTAGAAAAGGCTAGGGTTTTAAATTTTTTATCAAAAATGAAAATTATGAAAGTTTCATTTTTTCAAAAGTCTTCATCACAGATTTTACTGCATCAGCAGATTTGTGAAGCGACTTCATCTCAGTTTTGTTCAGTTTTAATTCGATCTTTTGGGTAATCCCATTTTTTCCTAATTTTACTGGAACACCTAAGAAAATATCTTTCAAACCATACTCCCCAGTCAATCTTACGCAACAAGGAAAAATACGATTATCATCTTTTACGATAGATTCTACCATTTGAGCAGCAGCAGCACCTGGTGCATACCAAGCAGAAGTTCCCATTAATTTAACGAGTTCTCCACCACCTTTTTTAGTTCTTTCAACGATTGCTTTAAGTTTATCCTTATCAATCATTTCCGTTACTGGAATACCTGCAACTGTTGTATATCTTGGAAGAGGAACCATAGTGTCACCATGTCCACCCATCAATACCGCTTGTAAATCTTTTGGAGAAACATTTAATTCTTCTGCCAAAAATGCTCGGTAACGTGCAGTATCTAAAATACCCGCCATACCCATAACTCTCGATGCATCCAAGCCAGAAGCTTTCCATGCAGCATAAGTCATCACATCTAGCGGATTAGAAACCACAATAATGATCGGTTTTTTTGAATACTTCATGATCGACTTCGTTACAGAAGCTACGATTTTTGCATTCGTTGAAATCAAATCATCTCTGCTCATTCCCGGCTTACGAGGAATACCAGCTGTGATGACCACGATGTCAGAATTTTTTGTGTCTTTGTAATCATCAGTACCACGAACCATGGTGCTGTAATAATCGATAGGTGCTTGTTCCCAAGTGTCGAGAGCTTTACCTTTGGCGAAGTCGCCTCTAATGTCAAGAAGTACTACTTCTTTAACAATGTCTTTGTGAGCAAGTACATTGGCAACAGTTGCACCAACATTTCCAGCTCCAACTACAGTCACTTTACTCATTTGTTATCCAGATTTGTGATTAAAAAAAATATTAAGATATGATAGCCATCATACGACGGAAGTCCAAATTCGGTGCAAAAGTAGGAATTTTTTTAGTAGCAGTCATTCAACTGACTAAATTTTACTGGAGGTATTAGTAATTTTTTTTAATTTTGTGCAAATTAATTTTCTCAAAAAATTACAACCAATAAATATGAAAAAGATTTTATTTATTTTATTTACGATTTCTGCATTGTTTTCTATGGATACGATTGCGCAAAATGGTTTTTGTGGGATGACGATAGACGAACAGATTATCATTAAAGAAAGGATGATGCAGAATCGTGCCAACGCAGGCAATTCGGTTCAAGTGAGAACTGGAGTCATTTGGGTGCCCATTCAATTTCATATTTTGGAAGATAATGATGGAGGAAATCGAGTAGATGCTATAAAAGTTTTAGAAATGCTATGTGCATTGAATGAAGATTACTTCGATCAAGATATTCAGTTTTATATGAAAGATGCTTTTAATTTTGTTAAAAGCACATCTGTCAATGCTAATCCAAATGTAGGTGGGGCAAACAGTAATCCTTTTGCTCAAAATGTAATGGTTGGGCAAAAAGTATTGGGTGCAATTAACATTTTTATTACAAAAGATATTCCTGGTGATTTTGGAACAACTTTAGGGTTTTACTCTCCTCCATTCGATTGGTTGGTATTAAGAAGAAGTGTGGTAAGTGGACCAGGAGTGGAAACGTTGACTCACGAGTTGGGACATTTTTTTACGCTTGCTCACCCATTTTTAGGTTGGGATGGTGAACCATGGGAAGAAGACGTTCATGGAAACCCTGCTCCAATTAATTCTCCAGGTGGCCCTAAAACAGAATTAGTGAATGGTAGTAACTGTACTTTTGCAGCGGACGGATTTTGTGATACGAAACCAAATTATTTGTTTGGTTTCTCTTGGGCAAATTGTGATTATACTGGAAATTGTTTAGATCCTAATAGCGAAGCAGTTGCGCCGGGTGTTCAAGAAGCAAACTATATGGCATATTTCACAGGTTGTGCTTCTGAGTTCACTCCTGAGCAAAAAGCAGCAATTGCGAATGATTTGGCTAATCGTCCTGGTTTAAACTCTACCTTAGATCCAGATATTACTCCATTTACAGAGACAGTTACTCAAAATTTTCCTATCAACGGGGAAACAACTCCGCTGTATAATATTGTAGGATTTGATTGGGAACCCGTTGCAGGTGCGACTTCATATCTTGTAGAAGTGGATAGACAACCAACTTTCTCTTTTGATCCTACTGTCAAATTTGTTAGTGGTGGAACCTATATTGAATTTGAAGATGTATTTGATTCTAACAAAACTTACTATTGGAGAGTAAAGCCACTTAAACAAGGAAATGTATGTACAGGAGAGGTAGTTTCGACAAGTTTTAAAACAAGTACAGTTACAGGAGTTCGTGAAATCAAAGAAGTATTGAATCATTCTATTTCTCCAAATCCAATTAGTGCTGGCGAAACTTTAAATATCAGGATTGAAACAAATGAAGCATTTGATGCAGTTATCAATGTGTATAATTTGTCTGGTCAGAAAATCAAAGAAGTGAATACTACTTTTGATTATGGAACAACGAATCACCAACTTTCAGTTAGTGATTTGAGTGAAGGAATGTATATCATTTCTATCGAATCTGAAAATGGAGTATTGACTGAGAAAGTTGTAGTGACTCGATAATTTTTGATTTTTTATAGAAAAGAAATATAAGTCATCCCGAATTTTCAAATTGAAAATTCGGGATTTTTTTTTCATGGAAGGAATAGAACTTACTGTTGAATTGTTTTCGCTTCGCTAATTGTTGAACTGTTTCCCAAAAGATTAAAGAACCTATTTAATTTATTCCATCTTGGGATTAGCAGTTTAACAATTAGTGAAGCGAAAGCAGTTTAACAGTCGAAAAAATGCTTGATACTTTCTCTAAGATTAAGATAAAAAGGACTCCTTCAATATTTGAGATGGCTCCTATTTTTTGTGGAAAAAACTTCCCGAAATTTTTCACTTCAATTTTCATTTTTATTTTAATTTCCATTACTTTTGCACCTTTAAATTTGAATCATTTTAACATCGAAAAAGTCCTCATATGAATTTACATGAATATCAAGGAAAAGAATTATTGAAAAGTTATGGTATCGAGATCCAAGAAGGAATCGTTGCTGAAACTGTAGATGCTGCAGTTGCTGCTTACAATAAGATTTCAGAAGAAACAGGAACTAAGTTCGCCGTAGTTAAAGCGCAAATCCACGCAGGTGGACGTGGGAAAGGTGGAGGAGTAAAAGTAGTTAAGAGCTTAGAAGATGCTAAAGAAACTGCTGGAAGTATCTTGGGTATGATGTTAAAAACACCTCAAACTCCAGGTGGATTGGAAGGGGAAGGAAAATTAGTTCGAAAGGTATTGATTGCAGAAGATGCATACCGACCTAATTTTGATGAGTGTAAAGAATTTTATATTTCTATTTTGTTTGATCGAGGTTCTCGAAAGAATGTGATTATCTATTCTACTGAAGGTGGGATGGATATCGAAGCGGTGGCAGAAGAGACCCCAGAATTAGTTCACAAAGAATTCATCGATCCGACTTTAGGATTGCAGGGATACCAATTGCGAAAAGTAGCTTTCAATTTAGGTTTGAGTGGTTTAGCATTTAAAAATATGACTAAATTCATTTCTAATTTATACAAAGCATTTTTAGGTTCTGATTCTTCTATGTTCGAAATTAATCCTTGTATCAGAACTGCTGATGATCGAATCGTAGCAGTTGATTGCAAAGTTGCTTTGGATGAGAATGCATTATATAGACACAAAGATTTGGCAGTATTAAGAGATACGGACGAAGAAGATCCAACTGAAGTGGAAGCTAAGAGTTATGGTTTAAACTTTGTCAATTTGGACGGGAATGTAGGTTGCATGGTAAATGGTGCAGGATTGGCAATGGCAACTATGGACATTATTAAATTGTCTGGTGGAGAGCCTGCTAACTTCCTAGATGTAGGAGGAACCGCTGATGCAGAACGAGTGGAACAAGCTTTTAGAATCATCTTAAAAGATCCTAAAGTAAAAGCAATCTTGATTAATATTTTTGGAGGTATCGTTCGATGTGATCGAGTTGCTCAAGGAGTTGTGGATGCATACAAAAATATGGGTAACATTACTGTGCCAATCATAGTTAGACTTCAAGGAACGAATGCTGACATTGCTAAAAAGATTATTGATGACTCAGGTTTAGAAGTTCACTCTGCAATTCTTTTGCAGGAAGCTGCTGACTTAGTGAAGAAAGTTATTAGTGGTTAATTTTTAATGGTTAACGATTAATGGTGAATGGTTAATTCTCGTTTTGTACGACTTAACTTTTTTCCAATAAAAAATATAAAACCCTTTCCATTCAATTGGAAAGGGTTTTTTCATTTCAATAACTAAAAACAAAAAGAGGTGTTAGCGCTCCAAGCGCTAACACCTCTCTTATAGAAAAAAAACTCGTTCCATTTAAATTGAAACGAGTTTTTCTCAGCTAGTCAGATTAACCATTCACAGTTAACCATTTACCATTATTAAGAAACAATTATTTAAACGGGTTACTCCATTTTACGTTAGTGATGAATTGCTCATCAGTTAAAGTTTTAAGATAAGCAACCAATGCTTGTTTTTCAGTCTCGGTCAAACCTAATTTCTTAGGTTCGCCATTTCCATTAGTCAATCTCCAATCCAAATTTGGGTGAGGTTGAACACCATCATTATAATGATCGACCACTTGTTCCAAAGTTTCAAATTGTCCATCATGCATGAATGGTTCAGTCAAAGCAACATTTCTCAAAGAAGGAATTCGGAAACGACCATTACCAGCACCTTCGTCAGCATAATCCATCGCTAAACCAATGTTAGCCTCACTTCCATAATAGAAATTAACGTTTCGGTGGCAATTATCACAACCATTATCAGCTGATTCAAAAAGGTCTTTACCCATTTTTTCCAAAGCGGTAAAATTAGCCCAATCGTTATTAAATCCTTGGTCAAATTTTGATTGAGAACATTCCATAGAACGTAAAAATTGAGATAATGCTTTAGAAACTTTTTCATGTGTAACTTCCGCAGAACCAAATGCTTTTTCGAAAAGAGCAGGGTAGTAATCTACTTTTGAAAGTTTAGTTGCAAGGTGATCTAAGTTTTCCAATCCCATTTCTAAATGGTTTCCAATTGGTTGTAATACCTGCTCCTCTAAAGCAATATTTTGACCAGTCCAAGTTAACGTAGCTGCAAATCTTGGATTTACAAGTGACAAAGTATTTCGAGTAGACAAATTCCCTTCAAATCCTGGACTAAATTTTTTGCCATCACTAAATGCTTTGGATTGAATATGGCAAGTTCCACAAGAGACCGTATTATTCAATGATAACTTCGTATCATAAAATAATACTCGACCTAGCGTAGCACCTGCATCTGTTCTTTTATTATCGTTGGGTTCATTATTAAAGGAAGCGATTCCATTGAAATGATCAGGGAAGTTTTCTCCGGTGTAGCTAAATTCTATTGCTGGAAGGTCTAATTCAGGCGCTTGGTAACCAACATCAGTTCCATTTTTTTGGCAACTAGTGAATAAGGTTCCTGAAAATCCTAAAACCAAAAAGAAGAAGATAATTTTTTTCATAGCTGAAAAGGTTTTAATGGATGAAAATATATTTTACAATATCATGATAAATCTTTCGAAAACAAAGCAATCATTAGGTTTTAATGTAATACATTCGGATGCTGTTGGCATTTTAACAGTTCCTAAAATCGATAATTAAGAAACATTGCTAACGGTGGTCTAAGTTTTAAATTTACAGTATCTGGTAAATCTTGAAAATCATCGTTGTTACTCCCGTTGGTTTTAAATTTATACTTAGAAAATGTCTAAACTAAGTTCCGTAGAAATAAAAATACGATCATTAATGAAATATTGAATTCCCATCGGAATCCCAAAACCTACACTTACTTCTTTATAAAATTCTGTATACGTCTGTTCCTATAAATTAATTCTACCCCCAAAGAAAGCATTATTTCTAGTTCTTTCTTGAAGCTCACTCCTGAAAAACCAATCGCAACCTAAGGTCAATTTTACTTTTTTCAAATCAACTATATTTTTCTGAATACCAAAATGAAAGGCATGAAAGCGTAATTTATCTTCTTCGATTAATGTCCCAGAAAAAGTGGAAGAGGTCGTATCATTTCTCAAAAAATGATGATAACCCAATCCAAATCTTAGCGCTAATCTTGGGAAAACGAAATGCCGATAAGTCAATACCGATAATTGATCGGGGAATGGATTAGTTATTTCATCAGTTACTTTTTTTAAATTTTTTTTATTTAAAACCGCATTTACATTCAGTCCAAGATCATTTTTGAAATTGGATTCTTCTTGTTGAGAAAACAAGGAAAAGCTAATCAGCAACAATAAGATTAAGTGTATAATTTTTTTCAAAATTTTAAATTAAAAAGTAAAGCAATAGGTTGCTGAAATCTAAAGGACATCTTTTCTGAGTCCTTTTGCAAAGAATTAAATTCACTAGTTTCAAGCGGTACAGAAGAAAATGGACTCTCTAATTCAAGATCAAAAAATACATAAGATGCAATCATATTGGTTTCTGTGGAAAATGAAATCCTAGAATTGACTTGCCAACGAAAACCTAAATGTGGCACCAATCCAATTTCCTTTTCCCGATTGATGTGTGTATAATTTCCTTCAAAAAAAAAGTTCATATCTTCTAGATCAATAAATGCTTTATATTTTTGAAAAGAAAACAACACATCTGCCCCTAGGTAAAATTTTACTTTATTAGACAAGTGATGATATTTTTGGAAACCAGTTCTCAAGTAATATCCTTTTTTTGATTCAGATTGATCGCCTCCAAATACAGCTGCAAAATCCTCTTCACTTTTTTTAGTATAAAAACTAACCCCAACCTGCCAAGCAAAATTTTTATTGAAATATCGTCGGTAGGCAATAATTGATTCAACCGGAGCTTGGTACCCAATAAGATGATCATCTATCCTTTTTGACAAAATAAGATCATTGACAAAAAAGTTAATATTGACGCTCCATTCATTTTTTAAAATACCATTTTCACTTTGCGTAAAAGCAATGTTATAAAAACCAATAATGAAAAATAATAGGAGGAAAAATTGTTTCATAATTTAAAATTGAACGACCAAAAGCAATGCATTTGGAATAGTTATATTGCCACCAAAGGTTTTAAACTTTCTGGAAGATGATCCAGGAAAAGGATTTGGAAAAATTATATCAAAGTTAGAATCGAAAGAAGTTTTTTGATAATACAAGTTAAAAGCAGCTTCTGTTTGCAAAAACAAGTGTGGCGTCAGTTGAAGTTGAATTCCCAAAAGTGGAGACACTCCAAAGGATTTAGATTCATTATTAAAACTATTATTGTTATTGTCATCAAACTTGGAAGCAGCAAATTTTATATCAAACCCAGAATTAATTTGCCATCTCTTCGAAATCTGTTTTTGTCTTTCAAAACCCATCCGCATTCGCAGAGAACTTTGAAAAAGTTTATCGTCAGAATTATCATTGGAGACTTCTTTTTTTATATCTCCTCCAATTCCAAATCGAAAAGCTCGATTATTTTTAATGCTTTTAAGAATAAAAATGTAGGGAGCATCTAAAAAAGAATTTGCATTTGGTTTAAATAAATTCCTAAATAACGGACTGAGATCTGTTCCGATTTGGTGTTGGAAAGGTTCATTAGACTTTTTAACTTCATCACTTTGTCCCCACAAAACCGCAGATAGAAAAATCAAACAAATTAAACTCGATAGTTTTTTCATTTTTTTGTATTAAAATCTGATCACAAAAAATAACGCTGTTGGCAATCCGAAATTCAAATCATTTCGGCTGTTGGTATCATCTTCGTTAAATTCTGTATTGAGTGAAAAGTTTTTCTTTTCATTGGTAATTGAATGTTTGTAATACAAACTTCCTTCGGTCATCAAGCTGATGTGAGAGTTGATGAAAAATTGGATTCCTAAGATCGGGCCTCCACCTACTGTGGTGATTCGAGTAGAAGTTTCGACTCTTTCAAAGTTGTCAGAAACAGAGGAGTTAAATTGGTTACCTGCAACGATATCCATCCCTGAATAGAATGCCCACCGTTTGGTAATTTTTTTATTCCATTCGTATCCTATTCTAATATTGAAGCTATTATTATTGGTCGTCCGATTTCCGTTGCCATCCGTGTCTTCATCAATCTGACTGAAATTTCCGCCCAGTCCAAGCCGTAGTGCCTTGCCACCAAAATGATATTTATAAGTAATCATGTAGTCGCCAATGGTAGCATCATTACTATTCAGACTAATAAATTCATTGACGAACGAAGTGGCATTGAGGCCTACTTCACTATATTTTCCCTGGTCGTGCTCGCCTTGAGAATCACTATCATTATTTTGAGAAAAAATATTTTGAGAAAAAATCAAAAAAGAGATTAAGAGGAGTATAGGCTTTTTCATAATTTATAATTCAGCATTATGTTTTGAATAAGGAATGCGAATAAAATAGATTCAGAATTTTCGGTTGCTTATTTTGTTCTTAGTTTTTGCTTTGAAAGCATGAGTTGATCTGGATAAATGATTAATCTCAAAGGGGAAAATAAGGACAAAAGAAGTAGTGAAAATTCTGAACCTATTTAGTTCGCATTCCTAAAATGTCGGTACCAATTTAATTATTATATCAACTTTATTTATTCAATTGACATTATTTAATCTTTTACAATTACAAGCTCTTAATTGATAAGACAACTATCCCACGAGAAAAGGTTGGGTGGGGGTTATTTATTTTAGAAATAGGAGTCAGGCGCGTGGGAATATCAAATCCTTGTTCGATGTTCGATATTCCCCCACCTCGCCCTTGATTTCTGACCGAGAGCGCAGCGACCAGCCTGAGACCTGACTCCTAATTAATTAAAAATATTAAATGATTTGAAATCCTAATTTTTCATTATTAATAATTCATTCCATAAGTTTGCGGGATGAAATCATATTCCTTACAAGAATTGAACGAACACCTGAGAAGGGTGGTGGCATTAAATGCCCAAGATGCCTTGTGGGTGCGTTGTGAGATCGCTCAATTGAATGAATCGAGGGGACACTATTTCATGGAAATAGTGGAAAAGGAAGAAACGATTACCGCTAAAGCAAGTGCCATTTTGTGGATGCGCACCTACAATAAATTATTGCGAGAACATGGTCGAGGGATTCGCAAAGTCCTGAAGGAAGGAATGGAAGTCATGCTAAAATTAAAAATCGAATTTCACGAAGTGTATGGCATGCAATATTATGTGGAAGACATCGATGCTAGTTTTACTTTGGGAAAATTGGCGTTGCGAAAGCAATCGATTTTAGAAGCATTTGAAAAGGAAGGTTTGTTGGGAAAAAATACCGAAGTACCCTTGCCTGTCGTTCTACAAAAAATGGCCATCATCTCCTCTGAAAATGCAGCAGGTTATCAAGACTATTCAAAGCAGTTGGAAGAAAATTTTTTTGGTTACCAAATTGATAACCAGCTATTTGCAGCAGCCATGCAAGGGATAAATGTCGAAGAAGAAATCCTCTTTCAACTGAAAAGAATAAAAAGGCAAAAAGATAAATTTGATGCAGTCGTCATTATTCGAGGCGGAGGAGCGAAGTTAGATTTGATGGCTTTTGATAATGAAAAAATTAGCCGAGTAGTGGCAGATTTTCCTTTGCCCGTTTTGACTGGAATCGGTCATGATATTGATGAATCTATTTTGGATCGAGTGGCGCACACAACTTTAAAAACACCAACCGCTGTCGCAGATTTTATCATTAATCACAACTTGTTTTTTGAAAATAAATTAATGCAAATGGGTTCAGAGCTTAGTTTCTTAGCCCAAGAAAAAATCCAAGAGCAAATATTTGTTTTGCAAAATGTCGAGCAAACGTTGCAATGGCAAACGGAAATTTTGCTAAAAGATAAGCTACAACAAATTTCACTTTTGGAAAATGAAATGAAACAAAATGCTAAATCATTTTTTCAAAAAGAAGAAAGAAACATCTCGAACTTAGTAGCTATTTTTGAAGTTTTAGATCCTGAAAAAACATTAAAAAGAGGATTCAGTTTAACTTCAGTTGATGGAAAAATAATCAAGTCGATCAAAGACCTTGATGCTAAAAAAGAAATAGAAATTACCACCCAATTATCAGACGGGATCATTAAAAGTAAAACGCAAAAAAAATTTAAATAATGACTTACGAATCAGCACTAAAAGAATTACAAGTAGTAATCGAAGACTTACGCAATGAAATGGTTAGCGTGGATGATCTGACTGAAAAAGTTGAACGAGCTAAGGAGTTGATTGATTTTTGTAAAAATAAATTGCGGAATGTGGGGGAGGATTTGGAGGAAATGTTTTAGTAGGACGACTTTCCAAATCGTTCTATCTAATGCTTGATTTTTAATTTACTATTTTGAATGGTATATTTCTAAGATTACCGACAACATCGAAGAAGTCCGCAACTTACTCGATACGATTCCTTTTCAAAAGCCTGACCGCAATCGCATTAAGGATGTGGAAGAGTAGTTTTTTTCTTTTATCTGATATAAAATAACAATGCACTTACATCTTGCGACGTAAGTGCATTTGTTGTCTTTGTTACTGTATTTTTCACGGACGTAGCCCGTTGTCTTTTATCTCTTCTGTAAAATGCCCCCACTATTTAATCGCTGAAAAGTAGACACGGTCCGGAGAACCAGCGCCAGCGCCGATTATTTTTAGTCCGAGCAGGGGGCGGGCCAGCGGGATAGCAGACCAAGCAACCTCTAAAGAAGGAACGGATGCAATAGTGGATGAGATGCCTGGTGCAGGAGTAGGGAAATCAGCTGGCCTTATGAGAAATATAGGACAGCCAGCTAATGCTCTTAATAGAGCTATAGGTATTAAAGAGAAGGTTAATAAAATAATAGACAAGGGCTCACCCTCTACTACCTCCTCAGATATTGATATAATTTTATATATTGACCATGGTTCTTGGCAACAGACTGTCACAAGGTCTAGAAACGAAATAAAAAAAATGAGAAACAATGTATGTATTTGTATAACTAAATTAATTCTGCTATTCCTGATTATTGTCTTTTATAGCATGAGTTGTCGTTCTGATGATTGCTATACACATGAATTTTATGAAAATGGAAAGGTGAAACTTAAAGTTTGCATAATTGACGAAAAAAATGACTTTTTTAGATTTACAGAATATTACGAAAATGGAGTTGTTAAATCAACTTATGATACGAAAAGAGGAAAGCTTAATGGATTAAGATTTGTTTATTTTCCGACTGGCGAAAAACAAACAAAATGTAATCTCAAGGATGATCTTCGTAATGGGTACTGTTACGAGTATCTAAAAAATGGAAAAATAAGTTCAATGAATTATTGTTTTGAAGATAAAACAATCTATGGTAGGTATTATAGATATGATTCAATAGGAGTATCTGTAAGTGAAAATTTTGACCCTATAGTTGATGTTGTTGTTAAAAAAGACAAAAAAACAATATTGTTTACAATCAATTTACCCATACCAGGTAGTCTTACAAGGAAGTCATCATCTATTCTAAAGTATGATTTGAAACCGAAATCCTTAAGAGATAGCTTTGTTCTTAAAACTAAGTACAGCGTTGAGATTTCTCACAATAAACCTTTTCATGGAGAAGTGGAAATCGAAGAAGGAAAAGAACAAATTTTTTATGGCTACATTGCTGATAATGAAAAACAAATAGCTTTTAATCCATTTGAAATTCTTATAAATCTCGCTCGCTCACCCGCTGCGGAAGAATAAAAAATAATCGTCGCTGGCGCTGGTTCTCAGAACCGTGTCTACTTTTCAGCGATTAGATAGTGGTCATCTTACAGAAGAGATAAAAGACAACGGACTTCGTCCGTCAAAAATACAGTAACAAAGACAACAAATGCACTTACGTCGCAAGATGTAAGTGCATTGTTATTTTATGTCAAATAAAAGAAAAAGGGTTGAATTAGGAAGCGAAAGTTCACTTGCAGATAAGGATGGAGATGGCTATATT
>Ga0115005_10001555_pt1 | contig 18246 bp, 15 predicted proteins | sample ArcOceMetagenome_FD_87163 | JGI IMG/M metagenome (GOLD analysis project Ga0115005, IMG submission 87163) | Marine eukaryotic phytoplankton communities from Arctic Ocean - Arctic Ocean - Greenland ARC118M Metagenome | ecosystem: Environmental > Aquatic > Marine > Oceanic | place: Arctic Ocean... | reverse complement strand
TCGGCGGTCAACTGTAGATCGATGTCGATGCTGGTGATGAGATTTTCGCCTTGTTTGGGCGCGATCATATCGAGCCGTGTATCTTGAAAGCCGAGCGGGTCGACGCGCCAGAGCTCCATCCCTGTGCTGCCGGAGAGCAGGTCGTTGAAAGAGTGCTCGAGTCCGGTTTTGCCGAGTTTGGTTTTAAAGGTGAAGGTCTTGATGCCATCGTCGGGGAACTCGTTCGAGTCGGGCAGGGCGTTTTGCACGTAGCCGAGCAGATGAGCCGCGGCGCTGCCGTAGGGGTAGAAGCGAGCGGTGCCGGTGTGGATTTGAATCGGCGAGTTGACTGGGAGTTGTTCGACGAGTCGGGCGTATTGGTCGGGAGTGAGGTCTTCGACCAACGGCAGTGGCAGCAGGAGTTGCTCGTTGAAGTGACGGATCAGCGTCCTTTCGGGCATGGAATCGCCTCTGCCCGAGATGGCATTGATCTTGGCAATGTAGCGGTTGACGACGTTGAGGCGCGCGGTCCATGCGCAATCACTGTAATTTGGCGTGGGTGGGTCGTGTGGGCGCTCGTCTTCGGGCGTGTTTTGGTATGCATCTTTGATACGCACCCGTTCGGCGTTGATGATCTTCGAGTATTCTTGACGAAAATCGAGGCGCAGGTCGTCGAGGTAGGCGACGGCTGAGTAATGTGGGCGGTTGCCGACCAGTAGGTTGGCGTTGCGATCATAAATATCGCCGCGAGGGCCGGGGGTCAGGACGCGTCGCTCTGTTTGGCGTTTTTCAATTTCTTGGTATTCGCGAATGTCGATCAACTGGCTCGAGCCGAGCCCGCCGATTAGTACGGCACTGGCTGCGAGGACGATCCATAGAAAAAACAGAATGCGCGGATTTTCCCCTCTATGCACATCGTATTGACTCATAGCATCGGGAATTCGTCAGGCTCAGTGTCGACATGGCAGAGTTCGAACAGTAGGCGCTGAAGGTTAAAAAACCAAGGAGCGATGATGAGTAGCGCTGCGTGGGAGATTACCGCCGTGATCACTAGCTGCAGCCAGAAAGCGGGCGCGCTGATATAGTGAAGTCCTTCGCCGACAGTGAGCAGCACGAGACAGGCAACGTTTGTGATGTGCGCGAGTAAGATCGGGTGGTAATTGTGCTCTGTGCGGAAGCGTATCCGTGCCATTGTGATGAGCGTGCCCATGACTAGAAAGCCGCAAGTGAAGAGGCCGAAGGTTGCAGGCAGGGCAGCATCGACCCAGAGTCCAGTGAGCAAGGTGCAGATAAAGAAAGAGCGGTGATTTAGGTACAGTGCGGGCAGCACGAGCATGGGCCCCAATAGCACTAAATACAGCGATTGCGGAGCCAAGCTGGAGTTAACCAACAGGCAGAGGAAGAGCAGCAGCGCATTCGTCGCGAACAAAATGATGGCTCGTGGGTCAAGGAACATCGCGGTCGTAATTGAGAGGGTTCAAGGGAATGAGCACCGAGACTTCTTGCAGGCTAAGTAAGCGTTTGTCTAATCGCACGCTGCCGGCTTGGAAGATGCCAGTACTGCCTGGTTCGAGCCAACTGACGCTGCCGATCATGAGTCCCGGCGGAAAGGTGCCGCCCAAGCGTGTTGAGACGAGTCGGAGCGGGTTTTGTGTGTTGGCGACTAGATCTTGTGGCGCATCGCGCACTTCACCGATGGGCCCGCCGAAGCCGCTTTGCGGCACGCCTTGGTAGACCACGGGGCGAACGTCACCTTCGAAGCTGGCGGCCATGCGAAAGTTTGGGCTGCTGATGAGCTCGACGCGGCTGGTGAAGGCGTTGACTTCGACCACTCGGCCGACGACGCCACCAGCGAAAATCACCGCCGCACCTTCGGTGATGCCATAGTCCTCGCCCTTGCGGATGACGAGCTGTTGCCACCATGCGCTGAGGTCACGGCGGATCACGCGCGCGACTTGATAGCGGAATTCGCGCCGACTCGGCATGTCGAGGATTGATTCGAGGCGCATGACTTCGGTTTCAAGGGACTTGTTGCGCTGGTCTAGAAGTTGATAAAACGCTTTTTGCCGTGCGAGTTCTTGGCCTGCTTCGATTAGCTCGATTTTTGAATGACTGCGTCGTGCCCAGAAGCTTTCGAGGTCATCCAGATAGGAGGATACGATCCACGCGGGTGCTTGAAATTCGGTGAAGCTGAGCTGCACAAATGGCAGGAACGACTTGGACAGGGTCGGCACGATCCACCAACCAACAAGAAAGACGCCTAAGGCGACGATCGGCTTGAACTTATCGAGGCGGAATTTCGCCACGTGCAGCGCTTATTTCGGGTTCCCAGTGAGGTCTTTCAATAGAAAGGCCAATTCCTCCAGCACCAAACCGGTGCCGTTCGCGACCGCACTGAGTGGGTCCTCCGCAATAATAACCGGTAGACCCGTCGCATCGCTTAGCAACTGGTCGAGGCCACGGATCAACGCACCGCCACCAGCGAGGACGAATCCACGGTCGATGAGGTCTGCGGAAAGTTCCGGCGGGCAGCGCTCCAGCGCGTTGCGAACCATCTCGACGATCGATGTCATGGTATCCGCGAGGGCGTCTCGGATTTCGGTGGATGAAATAGTGATGGTTTTGGGCAGGCCGGCGACGGAATCGCGCCCGCGCACTTCCATGGACAGTTCTTCTTCGAGTGGGAAGGCTGAACCGACACGGATCTTGATCTCTTCGGCAGTGCGCTCACCAATCATCAAATTGTAGGCGCGCTTCATATAGTTGATGATCGCGTTATCGATCTCATCGCCACCGACACGAATACTTTTGGTATAAACCACACCTGCGAGGGAGATAATCGCCACTTCGGTGGTGCCACCGCCGATATCGACGATCATGTTCGCGGCAGGTTCGTCAATTGGTAGGCCTACGCCAATCGCGGCGGCCATCGGCTCGGCGAGTAGGACGACGTCGCGCGCGCCGGCACGAATCGCGGAGTCTTTAACGGCGCGGCGCTCGACTTCGGTGATTCCCGAGGGAACGGCGACGACGATGCGCGGCGCGACAAAGGTTTTAGTTCGGTTTACTTTCTTAATGAAATACCGAAGCATGGCTTCGGTGATTTCGAAATCGGCGATCACGCCGTCCTTCATCGGGCGGATGGCGGTGATGTTGCCGGGCGTGCGTCCGAGCATTTTTTTCGCGTCCGAGCCGACCGCACAGACCTTCTTGGTCGATGTGTAGATCGCGACTACACTGGGCTCGCGCAGGACGATACCCTTGTCTTTTGCAAACACGAGTGTGTTTGCAGTGCCTAGATCGATTCCGATGTCGTTTGAGAGAAAGCCGAACACGTGTTTAAGATTTTTAAGTGCAATGACCTCCGAGTGCAGAGGTCTATGGAGTTTTTCACGCGGAAGGTTCTGAATGTCAAATAATTACCACCTTATAACGCTGTAGGCTTGGTGTTTTGCTGCAGGTAGCCCTAGCCCGTCGGGGTATTTGAGCATAATCAGGTCGGGGTCGTCCGATCGGGTAGCGCCGCCAAAGCAGCGCTACCCGCGGTGGTCACGATGGTAGGGGGGTCTTTCATAGCTGCCGGCTCTGACTGGTGCGAGTGACGCCTAAAGCAAAGAGTCAAAATCGGTGCAGAACCCAGAATCTTCTTGCGATACCTAAGCTGCAGAAGGCATATTTCATCGCATCTATGGACACATATATTGACTATTTAAAAGAGATCGACGAACGAAAATGTCAGGGCTTACACCCGCTACCAATCGACGGTGAGGCATTGTTAGCCGAAATAATTGAGCAAATAAAGGATTCCGCCAACGAGCATCGCAAGGACTCGCTTAACTTTTTTATTTACAACACCTTGCCGGGTACGACCAGTGCTGCGGGTGTTAAGGCTGCGTTTTTGAAGGCGATCATTGTTGGTCAATCGGTGGTCGAAGAGATCACACCTGCGTTTGCCTTTGAACTGTTGTCTCACATGAAGGGTGGCCCCTCCGTAGAGGTGCTGCTTGATTTAGCTTTAGGTGATGATGCCGCGATCGCGAGCGATGCGGCAGACGTTCTCAAGACCCAAGTATTCCTGTATGAGGCGGATACAGATCGCCTCGAGGCCGCTTACCAGGCAGGGGATGTAATCGCTAAAGACATTCTCGAGAGCTATGCCCAGGCCGAGTTCTTTACCAAGCTTCCAGAGGTCGTCGAAGAAATCGAGGTGGTGACCTATATCGCTGGCGAGGGCGATATCTCGACTGATTTACTGTCTCCCGGCAATCAAGCGCACTCGCGGGCCGACCGTGAACTGCATGGTAAGTGCATGATCTCAGAGGCGGCACAGGCTGAGATCCAAGAACTGCAGAAGGCGCATCCCGATAAGAGTGTGATGTTGATCGCCGAAAAGGGCACCATGGGCGTGGGCTCCTCTCGCATGTCAGGGGTTAACAATGTGGCTCTCTGGACTGGTAAACAGGCCAGCCCTTACGTGCCATTCGTCAATCTTGCTCCGATTATTGCAGGGACCAATGGCATATCCCCGATCTTTTTGACGACAGTCAGTGTGACTGGCGGTATTGGAATCGACCTCAAGAATTGGGTGAAGCAGTTAGATGCGGACGGTCACCCAGTCTTGAACGAGAGTGGCGATCCTGTGCTTGAGCAGGTGTACTCGGTTGCGACCGGCACTGTGCTGAAGATTAATACCAAGACGAAGAAATTGTATAACGGTGACCAGGAGCTGGTGGACATTTCATCGGCCTTAACGCCTCAAAAAGTCGAATTCATCAAGGCGCGTGGCTCCTATGCGATTGTGTTTGGCAAAAAGCTGCAGAGCTTCGCGGCTCAAGCACTCGGCGTCGACCTAGAGCCAGTTTTTGCGCCTTCCAAAGAGATTTCACATGCAGGGCAAGGGCTCACCGCGGTTGAGAAGATCTTTAATCAGAACGCCGTTGGCGTGACCGAAGGAGCCGTGTTGCACGCCGGCTCGGATGTCCGAGTTCGTGCCAACATCGTCGGCTCTCAGGACACCACTGGCCTAATGACTTCTCAGGAGTTGGAAGCGATGGCCGCAACAATCATTTCACCGACTGTGGATGGCGCTTACCAATCCGGATGTCACACCGCCTCTGTCTGGGATAAGAAAGCGCAGGCTAACATTCCTCGACTCATGCAGTTCATGCATAAGTTCGGTCTTATCACGGCGCGTGACCCGAAGGGTGTCTATCACGCCATGACGGACGTGATCCATAAGGTTTTGAATGACCTGACTGTGGATGAATGGGCGGTCATTATCGGTGGAGATTCACATACCCGTATGTCCAAAGGCGTGGCATTCGGGGCGGACTCTGGAACCGTGGCCCTCGCGCTCGCGACGGGTGAAGCAACGATGCCAATTCCTGAATCGGTCAAAGTCACCTTCAAGGGCGATTTAAAGGACCACATGGATTTCCGCGACGTGGTGCATGCGACGCAGACTCAAATGCTCAAGAAATTTGGCGATAATGTATTCCAAGGCCGAGTGATTGAAGTTCACCTTGGCACGCTACCTGCCGACCAAGCGTTCACCTTTACGGACTGGACTGCGGAAATGAAGGCAAAGGCCTCGATCTGTATTTCTCAAGATGAGACGCTTATTGAATCTCTGAAAATCGCCAAGGGCCGCATTCAGATCATGATTCAGAAGGGCATGGATAACGATGGACAGGTGCTGCAAGGCTTGGTCAACATCGCGGATAAGCGCATTGTAGAAATTCGTTCAGGCGAAAAGCCCGCGCTGATGCCAGATGCGAATGCCAAGTATTCTGCTGAGTTCGTCGTCGATCTAGATCAAATTGTTGAGCCTATGATCGCAGATCCGGACGTGAACAATGATGACGTCTCCAAGCGCTATACGCACGATGCGATTCGCGAACTCTCTTACTATAAGGGTGAGAAGGTAGTCGATCTTGGTTTTGTCGGTTCCTGCATGGTTCACAAGGGCGACCTAAAGATCGTTTCGCAGATGCTCAAAAATCTGGAAGCGCAACAAGGTAAAGTTGAGTTCCAAGCACCGCTGGTGGTGGCCGCGCCTACTTATAACATCATTGATGAACTCAAGGCCGAAGGTGATTGGGAGATGTTGCAGAAATATTCTGGTTTCGAATTCGACGATGATGCTCCGAAAGGCGCGGCACGCACTGAATACGAAAACATGATGTATCTTGAGCGTCCTGGCTGTAACCTATGTATGGGTAACCAAGAAAAAGCTGCCAAGGGTGATACTGTGATGGCAACCTCGACACGCCTGTTTCAAGGCCGAGTCGTTGAAGATTCCGATCGTAAGAAAGGCGAGTCCTTACTCGCCTCGACACCGGTCGTTGTACTCTCTGCGATCCTAGGCAGAACTCCGAACCTGGATGAATACAAGGCAGCGGTGGCAGGCATCAACCTAACAAAGTTTGCACCACCAACAGGTGTTTTGAGTAGGTAGTCATTTGCTGTTAGAAAGTTTGATTAAATAGCTCAGGGAAATTTCCTGAGCTATTTTTTTGGCACATTTTCGGCTTTGGTTCTCCGCAACTGCTACACCCTTCACGTGGACGGCGAAGATTGAATCCGGCATTCAGCCATCAATTCGGAACCTGCCCGAACCACCGAGCCTTGCGAGGCATCCGCAGCGATCACACTCCCATCCACCCATATCCAAGAAACCAGAGATAATCTAAGCGCTCAGGAACGATTCGCATCAACCCGCGTTCGCTCTTCACACTGTCTAGAAATAGTAAAAAATGAGCTTTAGGATGATCTCTGGATCTACGAAGCCAGTCGATCCAAGTATCAATTTTATGTTGCAAAATACATATCACTTTGATGTTTTGATATGTAGCTTGAACCATTATGCGACAAAGTCCTAAAGATCAAATCCTTGAGCTTTCCCGTAAGCATCCTCTGCTGCGGGCGTGTGACGTGCGTCAGCTTGGGCTCTCGACTGTGCTGCTATCGCGTCTGGTAGGCCAGGGGCGACTTGAGCGTGTCGGTCGAGGCGTGTATCAGAATCCCGACGTTGATTGGGATGAGCATACGTCGATTGCGACAGTTGCTGCGATGGTTCCAAAGGGGGTGATCGTTCTGCTGAGTGCGCTGGCATTTCATGGTATTGGTTCGCAGCCTGCGCGGGCGGTTTGGTTGCAACTGCCGATGGGAGCCACGACGCCTAATATCAAATACCCGCCAGTGCGTATTGTCCGCACGCGAGTGAAGGCGGCGCTTGCTGATGGAGTGAAGACGCATGTGCTAAACGGAATGAGTGTGCGTATTACAAGCCCCGCTCGCACGGTGGCTGATTGTTTTAAGTATCGCAGGGAAGTAGGGCTGGAACTGTGCCTGGATGTGCTGCGAGAAACGGTGCCGCATCGTGCGAAGGCGGCGGAGGTGCTTCTGTATGCGAAAATGAATCGGGTGGAGCGTTTCATGCTGCCTTATCTGGAGATGTTGGCATGAGGAACTACTCGGCATCGATTAAGGCAAAACTGTTGAACCATGCGCGAGCGAATGGCCTAGAGTTGGGGGCACTGATGGAGCAATATGCCTTGGGGCGTTTGTTCTGGCGCTTGAGTCAGAGCCGTTATGCAGATCGCTTTGTGTTAAAAGGGGCGCAGTTGTTTCAGATTTGGTCCGGGGCTGCCCACCGTCCAACGAGGGATGCAGATTTTCTAAGTTATGGTGAAGTCGATGCAGAGTCATTGGTCGCAATCTTTTCAGAGATTTGTGCGGCCAGGCTCAATGAGGAAGATGGTTTGAGCTGGAAGGACTGTGCGGCTAAGCCGATACGTGACGACAATGTATATGGTGGCATACGGGTTCGTATGGTTGCAGTGCTCGGCAACGCTAGAATTCCCGTCCAGGTGGATGTTGGCTATGGCGATGTGATCATCCCAGAGCCAGTGAAGGTGCAGTGGCATGGGGTGCTCGATTTTCCTGCATCACCTCTGCTTGCGTATCCACCTCAGACTGTGATTGCAGAAAAATTGGAAGCGGCTGTTTCGCTTGGTCGATCAAATAGCCGGATGAAGGATTTCTATGATATGTATTGGCTCTGCAAGCATATGGATTTTGAGCGTTCACTATTGATTGAATCGATCAAATTGACTTTTGAGCGTCGTCAGACTGAGGTGCCTCTAGGTGTGCCGCTTGCGTTGACCGATACGTTTGCAAATGACCCGAGCAAGCAGATGCAATGGAGGGCATTTCTGCGAAAAAGTGATTTGGAGTTTATCGAATTCGCCGAGGTGATTGCGGAACTCCGAAGTTTCATCGTGCCACTGCTCAGGTGACCTTTGGACGAGTGAGCGCGGCTTTGCTGTGAGTGGGATGCTCTGGTCCAGTCGGGAGACCGGCGATCGGGAATCAGCTATGCTTGATCGTAATCAAGGTGAGGTCGTCGGGTTGACCTTCATCGCCAGAAAAACGCTGCACACTGTTCATTAGCTGATTGAGGATCGATTGGGCGCTGCCGTTGCCGTGTGTTTTGAGCGCGTTCATCAGCCGTGCCCCGGAGTATTCCTCGCCGCTGGAATTGACGCTTTCGGTAACGCCATCGGTATAGAGAATCAACGCGTCGTCTTTGCTGAACGGCACGGTTTTGTCTTTGATCATGAGGTCGAAAATTTCGGGTGGCACCATGCCGAGAGCCATGCCTTGAGACTGGATGGTTTCGACGTTGCAAGTGCCATCGCTGGCGCGGTGGTAAAAGAATGGGAGCTCGTGGCCTGCGCGTGCGAAGGTGATCTCCTGCTTGGCTTGATCGATGATCGCGTAAATGATGGTGATAAACATATCGCGGCGCATCGAGCTTTGCATTTGTGCGTTGATGGCGCTGAGCACTTCGGCGGGGGAGTCCAGCTGATGCGAAATATGGCGCAGGTTTGTCTGACAAATTGCCATCAAGATGGAAGCAGAGATGCCTTTGCCGGAAACATCGGCGATGGCGACGCCGATTCGATTGTCATCAATGGCGAACACATCGTAAAGGTCGCCACCGATCTTTTGCGCGGCGGTATAGTGCGCAGCAAATTCAATGTTGGGGCTGGAGGGAAAATGGCTTGGTAGCAGTAGGCTCTGGATGTTACTGGCGAGTTCGATATCCAGATCGAGTTTGTTCTTCTCGATTTGGAGTTGCATGGCATCGCTATTGTGCACCGCGAGGCCAACTTGTTCGGCGAGCGATTCGACTAGCGAAAAGTCGGTATCGGTAAAGGCGAGTTCGTCGGCGGGGTTGGCAACCGCGAGCACCGCGATGAGGCGGTCTTGAAAGAGCACGGGGGCGACGATGATAGAGCGGACTTTGAGCGCGGGGTCGTTGTGCTGGATGACACGCGGGTCGTTGCTGGCATCGGCGATAAGTTGCGCACGTTTAGACTTGGCGACTTGGCCGATCAAGCCTTCGCCCATTTTAAAGGTCTCGGATTTGAGGATGGTCTCGAGGAATTGTGTGCGGGTGGCAAGTTTGGCGCTGAGACCTTCCGGAAGTTTGCGCTGCGGCGGGAACAGGCCTTCGACGGCGATTCCTTTGAGCGTGTCGTCGTCGCGCTTTTCGAAGATGCAGGCACTCATCGCGCCGGTGCTGAGAATCGCGGCATGGATGATGCGTTGAAACATGGCGGCACGGTCGCTGCCTTCAGCGACTGCCTCGACCATGTTGTGCATGAACTCGACGACGATTTGCTTCTCCTGCTGCAGAAGTTGCTTCTCGTCTTCGATGATTTTGACGTGTCTACGCTTACCAGCGTAGAGTAGCCACATGCCAAATAGTCCGACTAAAGCTCCAAGGAAAAACGACATAAGGGTTCAGATCTTTTTGCGGGAGCCAGTATTAGTGCCTGCTCACTCCTTGTCTTGTTTTTCAACCTGATTTTTCAGGAAGGCGATGACGTCTTGAAATTTCGCCGCGTTCTCGGTGTCGGCCTTGACCAAATTTTCGTGCGCGTTGAGCACGTTTTTGGCTGCGGAGACTTCCATATTTTTAAGTGCCGAAAACTCGGCTGTAGCATCGGCGTTGTTCGGAAGGTCCTCGCCGATGGTGAGCAAATTTTGCAGGCCGAGGTTGCAGACGAGTTCGTGGTTGCGCTCACCTAGCTTACAAATGATCAATACGCCCGGAGGCGTTTGCTTGCGTAACTCCAGCGCGGTGCCTGCTAGGATGCCGAGGAAAGTGCTGTCCATCCCTTTACAATTCTCGAAGTCGAGCACGATGTGTGCCTTGCCTGCGCTGACCATCTCTGCGATGAACTCTCGAAACGTGTTACAGTTAAGATAGTTCGCCTTGCCGTGAATCTGAACCACGACGGGATCAGAGTAGGCACTGACTAAAAAAGTAGGCGGTAGAGGCTCACTCATGCGTTGGAGTTTTGCGGCAAATGATAGTCTTAGGATTTGGAGAGGATGTCGCGAAGGAAGTATTAGAGAATGCCACCTAAGCGGCAGCTACTCGACCTCAACAGCAGTATCAATTTGCACCGTGAGGTCAACCGTTTGTGTCGAGCCATCGGTTTTTTGATTTTCAGCAGCAGGCTTAGCCTTTGAGTGCTGCTTTGATTGCGTCGAAATTTGGTAGATCGTGCGGATCTTCAGCAGATTCGCTATAAATGATCACGCCGTCTTCATCGATGACGAAAGCAGAACGCTTGGAGACGCCCTTGAAGCCGAGAAGGTCTGCATACAGCACATCGTAAGCGGCGGAAACGTCTTTGTTAAAATCACTGAGGAGTGGGAATTTGAGGCCATCGACCTGTGCCATCTTTTCTTGGGTAAACGGGCTGTCGACCGAAATGCCGTAAACGGCTGCGTTTAGCTCGGAGTAAGACGCGAGGCTGCTGCTAACGTCGCACATTTCTTGCATGCACACGCTGGTGAATGCGAGCGGGAAGAACAGCAGGACAGTCTTCTTCTTGCCGAGGTTGTCGTCTAGAGAGATGTCCTGAAGGCCGTCGGCGTTCTTGGATTTGAGTGTGAATGCGGGTGCTTTGGTTCCGGTTGCTAATGCCATAATAAGAAGTGAGTAATAAGTGAGAAGTGAATTGAAAGAGAATAGAGCGCTTAATAAAGGAATACGCGGCGCTAATGTAAAGCGTCAGATACAAGCAGGCGCGGCTTTGTGCGCAACTGCTGTCAATTTGTTTGCTAGGCGAGCAGTTTGAAGAAGATGCGTTTGCCTGCTTGGAAAATTAATTCGCTGGTTGGGCGGCTAATTTCTTGGTTGGGATCGTCTTGTTTGACGCTGTTGATCTTCACTGCGCCTTGCTGTACGAGGCGGCGGATCGCGCCTTTGCTTTCGAATAACTCGGATTGCGCCATCACTTCAAACAACGCTGCGCTGTCGGCGGTGCCGAGCAAATCGCTCCAAGTGAAGGTCGGCATGTCATCGGGAATTTTATTCTTCGAGAAAACTTGCTCAAACTGTTCCAGCTCATGCTTGCCGGCTTTCATTGAGTGGAATTGGCCGACCAGTGAGGCAGCTAGACGTTTTTTGGCCGCCATCGGGTGGCCTTGTTTGAGCTTAGCGATTTGTGTGTCGTTGAATTCGAGCAGCAGTTGATAGTAAGTCCACATCGTATCATCGCTGATCGACATGATTTTACCAAACATTTCTTTTGGTGAGTCAGTGAATGCGATGTAGTTGTCCGCGCTCTTCGACATCTTCTTGCTGCCATCTAGGCCGATCAGCAGTGGCATGGTGATGACTGCCTGCTCTTGCTTGCCCGCATCTTTCTGTAGGGCACGACCGACCAGCATATTAAAGAGTTGATCGGTACCGCCGATTTCGACGTCGGCATTGAGTATGAGTGAGTCGTAGCCTTGGATCAGCGGGTAAAGAAACTCAATGATGGAGATCGGGGCGTTGCCCTTGTAGCGCTTGGCAAAGTCGTCGCGTTCCAGCATGCGTGCGACAGTCATCTTGCGTGCCAGCTTGAGGCAGTCCTCGAAGCCCATATCATCGAACCACTCGCTATTATAGACGACCGTGGTCTTGTCCTCGTCGAGAATCTTGAAGGCTTGCACCAGATAAGTCTGCGCGTTGTCGATGATCTCATCCTTAGTCAGGACGGGGCGTGTATTCGAGCGACCAGAGGGATCACCGATCAGCGTGGTAAAGTCGCCAATGATGAGAATGGCTTCGTGCCCGAGGTCTTGGAACTGGCGAAGCTTATTAAATACGACGAGATGGCCGAAGGTGAGATCCGGGCGTGTCGGGTCGACGCCGAGTTTAACGCGCAGTGGTCGGTTGCCGTGCAGGCGATCCTCCAGCTCGGTTTCGCCGATGACGGTGTCGGTGTTTGTGCGAATGGTTTCGATCAGGCTCATTGAAAAGGAATTCAGAAGTTAGATGTCAGAAGTTAGAATGCGCCAAGGCGTTGACCTGCTGAAGTAAGAGAAGCTGATCTCGTTCGGCATCCCGTAAAGGAAAAAGCGCTAACGGATGGTGATGTAGGGCTCAATTGAGCGATTACAGTTGGCAGATGCGACAAACGCATCGCGGGCGTTGCTGTTCGCAAACAGGTAGAGCGCATAGCCGCCCCAGCCACCACCGCAGTATTTACGGCCGACGCAGGCATCGGCTGCGGGGAGTTCGAGCATGCCTTCTTGCAGTTGAGCGGCGTAGCTGAGACTGATTGCCTCACCGAGCTTGGCAATGTCGCCGGCAAACACGGCTTCCTTGGCCGTGGCCGCAGCTTGTTCGATTAGATCGTAGTCGCGCAGGTTGTCGACATTGCTTGGGGTGTCGTGCGAGATATCAGTGTAGTGCAGCGCCATGTGGCCGCGAAGGAAGTCGCCGTTGCGCTTAAAATGTAGCACTGGGCGCGGTCCGCTGCGCCAGACGCAGACTCCGGTCTCGCGGATGATGGCAGGGTCTTGCCAGCCGACGCCGAGGTTGAGCTCGCTTTCGACGCCGTCGTTGCCGTTGAGCAGCGCCCACGCACCACTGCCGCCAAGTCCGGATTTGATTTCGTAGTCCCACTCGTTGAGCGAGACCATTGGTGAAATGGCACAGTTGACGATGAACGCGCCTGCCCTAGCATGGTGCGGCACGTCGAGCCAGCCGCCGCCGAAATCGACGCGCAGGGGCGCTTGGGCTGGAGTGCGAATATTGCGCACGATCGAGCTGGAGGATATCGGAGTGAACTGTGGCGGAGTTTTGGGCAGGGCGATGTATTTGGCACCGACTTCGGCGCAGAGTGCGCGTTTGATGTCTGCGTATTGATCGTCCTCAGTCACTGCCAAGACATCTGGGCGGATCTTTAAAAAGTGATCTTTGAAGTCGAGGCCGAGCTCTTCGCAGTCGCCGATCACGACTTGATCGATCACTTCGAGTGCCGTCATCAGGGCCAGCTTATGATCCTGTGGGATCGAGGTGCGGCGCTTCTTGTGCTCCCACAGCACCGCGTCGGAAGCGAAGCAGACGGTGAGGTGGCTGCCGAGTGCCCTCGCTTCGCGGAAAAATTGAATGTGGCCCGCGTGGAGGATGTCGTAGCAGCCAGAGATGAAGACTTTTTTCATATAAATAAGAAGGGTAGGATATATCCGAAAGAGTTTGTTGCTAGTAACAAAGCAAGGGTGGTGAAAAATTCCAACTTAATAGCAGATAAATATGCTGCATGGTTTTTGCTTATTTACCTTCTGCCTGAAGTGAGTATCAGAGTGGCATGTTTGAGTCGATTAATCCGGCAACGGGGCATCTTATAAAGCAATATCCTGCGATGTCTGCAGCGATGCTGACAGCTGCTCTGGAAGATGCGCGCAGTGCTGCTACAGCATGGGCACGGGTCGATGTGAGCGTGCGCGCCTCGATGCTTGAGCGACTGGCGACTTTGTTGGAAACAAACCAGCAGGCCTTGGTTCGACTGATTGTGCAGGAAGTGGGTAAGCCGTTGGCGGAAGCCCGGGCGGAGCTCGATAAGTGTGCGTTACTGTGCCGCTATTACGCGACGCATGCGGCCGATTTTTTGGCCAGTGAGTCGATTGAGACTGCGGCACAAGACAGCCAAGTGAGCCATCAGCCGCTGGGGGTGGTGCTGGGCATTATGCCGTGGAATTTCCCGTTTTGGCAGGTGTTCCGCTTTGCTGTGCCGGTGCTCACCGCGGGTAACACTGCGTTGCTCAAGCATGCACCAAATGTGTGTGGCTGCGCATTGGCGATCGAGGCCTTGTTCCTGGAGGCGGGTTACCCTGAGGGCGTGTTGCGCGCCCTGTTGATCGAGGTCGATCGGGTCGAGTCGGTGATTCAGCACGCTGCGGTGCAGGGCGTGGCCTTGACTGGCAGCGAGCGGGCCGGGGCTGCGGTCGCGGCGATTGCGGGGCGGGCAATCAAAAAGACTGTGCTCGAGTTGGGCGGCAGTGATCCGTATTTAATTTGTGAAGATGCCGACCTCGATTTGGCGGCCGCGAAATGTGTGCAGAGTCGCTTAAATAATTGCGGGCAGACCTGCATTTCGGCGAAGCGCTTGCTGGTGCATGCGGCCGTGCTGGAGCCGTTTACTCAGAAGTTGGTGGCTGAGATTGCCAAGCGCCGCATGGGTGATCCGGAGGATGAGACGACCAATCTAGGGCCGATGGCGCGGGCCGATTTACGTACGAACTTACAGCGTCAAGTCGATGCCAGTGTCGCTGCTGGCGCGCACTGTGTGCTCGGTGGTAATGTGCCCGAGGGCCCAGGCTTGTTTTATCCGCCAACGGTATTAACCCAGGTGCGCCCGGGCATGCCGGCGTTTGATGAAGAGGTGTTTGGCCCGGTGGTGGCGATCATCGCGGTGCAGGACGATGCGGATGCGATTGGCTTGGCCAATCAATCCGCGTACGGGCTCGGTGCGGCGGTCTTTACTCAAGACATTGAGCGAGCGAAGCGCTTAGCTCATCAGTTGGAATGCGGCGCGTGTTTTATTAATGACTTTGTTAAATCTGATCCGCGCCTGCCATTTGGCGGGATCAAGCGTAGCGGCTACGGTCGCGAGATGAGCGCACTAGGCATCCGTGAATTTGTCAATGTGAAGACGATTTACGTGGGAGCTGTTGGTTGAGGGCGTGAAAAAGGCGGGTCCTGTGATATTAGGAACCCGCCCGATTTAAAATGAGTGGCTGTGTTTGAACTACAGCCGCTGACGCACCGCTTCGTAGAGGATGACGCCTGCGGAGACCGATACGTTGAGGCAGTCGACGGTGCCAGCCATCGGGAGGCTGATCAGGTGGTCGCAGTGATCGCCAGTGACTTTACGCATGCCCCAGCCTTCGCTGCCGAGGATCACGGCAGTGGGTTGGTCGAAATCTACCTTGTAGAGCGATTGCTTGCCCTTGTCGGAAGTGCCGACGAGTTGAATCTTACGGTCCTGAAATTTACGTAAGAGCTGCCCGATGTTTTTGATGCGAAGAAATGGCACGTCGTCTGCGCCGCCGCAGGAGATGTCGCGCACGGTTGGCGTGATGCCACAGGCACCCTTGACTGGGGCGAGCACGGCAGTGACGCCAGCGCCCGATGCGGTGCGCAAGCAGGCACCCAGGTTTTGCGGATCTTGCACGCCTTCAAGGATGAGGATCAGTGGATTCTCAGTACGCTCGATCAGGTCAAACAGGTCGTCCTCGTTTTCAATATAGACGATAGTGGGTCCCGACGAATGACGCGGTGGACGTGCGAGTTTTTTAATAGAATTACGGCCCATGATTTTGAAATGCTGAAATTGTGACGAAGCGCGACTAGCGCAAAGATGGTGAATCGGAACGATTTGCCCCGTAGCGGTGATTGAAGTGGGTGCCCTTTGGGCAACTGAAAAAACAAAGTGAGTGAGTGCCGTGGTGTGGAGTGTGAACTCAGTAAAAGCGGCACTCTTGTCGCTTTCCGCTGCCGCGTAAAGCGGCAAGTCGCGAATCGGTCGTAGCGAGCGGGTTTATCCCGCGATTTTTGATTGCCGTCGCCGGAGTATACGAATCCTGGCGTAAAGCCAGTCGCTACGCACGCACAGCAGGCCGGCAGGCGGCTACACTGGAGGGGCATCGTCCCGACGCCCGCACACCAGCAGCGGACATCGAGACGATATCTCTCCAAAAGATAGTCAACTTGGGGAACGCGATTCGATGCGAAGCCGCGGGAGGGACGACCTCCGCGTCGTCCGCATTTCCACGTAGCGAGCGGGTTTATCCCGCGATTTTTGGATAGCCGTCGACCGCGATACGAATCCTGGCGTAAAGCCAGTCGCTACGGAGAATTAATTGTAGCGAGCGGGTTTACCCCGCGATGGCATTGCATATTAAATTTTATACAACCGCTGCGCTAGAGGAGGGAGGTTGGGAGCGGGCAAAGTGCAGCAGTAATAATAGTACCAGTTAATTCAGTGGAATCATCCATGAGTCTTGTCTGCTTTTCTAGTTTTGCATGGCAATCATACCCTCCCTATTCTCGCGCGCAGCGCCCTCTAGCGCAGCGGTTGTAAATCAATCACAGGTGACGGAGAGTTGATTCGTGGGTAGAGGTAAGATAGGCGATGGCATTGGAGTTGATTCCGCGATACGAATCCTGGCGTAAAGCCAGTCGCTACGGTGGGTTGATCTGCACGGTCGTAGCGAGCGGGTTGATCCCGCGATTTTTGGATAGGCATCGTCGGAGGATACGAATCCTGGCGTAAAGCCAGTCGCTACGAAGAATGGATTGTAGCGAGCGCGTTGATCCCGCGATAGGGCTGTCCCGTAGCGAGTGAGTTGATCCCGCGACTGCATCCTGCAAGGATGCCTCCGTTACAAGAGCACGGGTTGTTGTCCGTTGGGGGGCTCGAGGCCGATGATGTGCCAGCCTTTTTCGGTCAGGACCCGGCCTTGGGCGGTGCGCTGCAGGTAGCCTTCTTGAATTAAAAACGGCTCGTGGACTTCTTCGAGCGTGTGAGCTTCTTCGCCAACGGCGACGGCGACGGTGCCGAGACCGACGGGACCGCCGCGGTAGTTTTCGGCCATCACGCGCATGATTTGCTTATCCATTTCGTCAAGGCCGCGCTGGTCGATCTCGAGCAGTTCAAGTGCCGCGGAGGCCATTGCTTCGGTGATGACACCATCGCCACGTTGTTGTGCAAAATCGCGGCAGAAGTTGATTAAGTTATTGGCAATCCGCGGCGTGCCGCGTGCACGGCGGGCGATCTCGGCGGCGCCGGCGGTCTCGAACTCGACTTCCAGCAGGCCGCAGGTGCGCTCGACGATGCCTTGCAGGGTCCTGTGATCGTAATAGCTGAGGCGTGACTGCAGAGTGAAGCGACTACGCAGGGGTGCGGTGAGCAGGCCCATGCGGGTGGTCGCGCCGAGCAGGGTGAAGCGGGGCAGGCTGAGGCGCACGCTGCGGGCGTTGGGGCCTTGATCGATCATGATGTCGATGCGGAAGTCTTCCATCGCGGAGTAGAGATACTCTTCGACGGTTTTGGGGATGCGGTGAATCTCATCAATAAACAAGATGTCGCCTTCGCTGAGGTTGGTGAGTAGGCCAGCGAGGTCGGCGGGCTTATCAATCACTGGGCCTGAGGTAATGCTGACCTGCCTGCCCATTTCGTGGCCGAGGATGAGGGCCAGGGTGGTCTTGCCTAGCCCGGGTGGGCCGCTGAGCAGAATGTGGTTGAGCGGTTCGCCACGGTCGCGCGCGGCACCGACCATCACCGACAGGCGCTCGATGGTCTTGGCTTGGCCCGCAAAGTCGTCGAACGACAGTGGGCGCAGCATCGACTCTTCAGAGCTGATGGGGTCGGCGAGTGTTTGCTCGATAAATTCGGTGCCAGTTGGCGGATCTTCAGGTGTGAAAGGCATAGTCGCTGTTTACGGTTGTGCTTAGCAAATCGACTGATCGGTTCGAGTCAACTCATCCGCTTGAGGGTAGGCGAGTTAAAGGAGGGTGGGCGACCCGCCCACGTCAACTAATGCTGAGGGCGAGTCGCCCTCACTCCTTTATAAAATCGCGTCGATGGCGCGCACGGCCTGCAGCATGCGCGCTTGTTTGCTGCCGTGGATTTCGACGTAGGGGAGTTGGCGGCGGGCGAGCTGGTGCTTGAAGTGTATGTGCAGATCGTCGCGCGCTGCGGGGCTTTCGCGTTGGCCCTCATCGGCCTGCCAAGGAATGTCGGGCATGCAAAGTAAATACACGCTGTAATCGCGCTCAAGGAAACGGTGGTTCAGCCATTCTATGGCGGTGTCGAAATAGACCTGGGCGTAGATCATCGACGAGAGAATATTGGTATCGTGGAAAATGAGTCGCTGCGCTTGTTCTAGCTCGGCATCTTCGAGGGC
>Ga0115005_10001554_pt1 | contig 18253 bp, 21 predicted proteins | sample ArcOceMetagenome_FD_87163 | JGI IMG/M metagenome (GOLD analysis project Ga0115005, IMG submission 87163) | Marine eukaryotic phytoplankton communities from Arctic Ocean - Arctic Ocean - Greenland ARC118M Metagenome | ecosystem: Environmental > Aquatic > Marine > Oceanic | place: Arctic Ocean... | reverse complement strand
TGGATTGACCCAGATCATTCTTTTCGTTGGTTTCCTTGAGCTTGGAGTCATGAAGGATGTAACCGGAGAGGCTGAGTTCCCCGGTGACTTCCGTAACGGAGCTCTTGACTTCGGATGGGACACCTTCGATGAGGAGACCAAGCTTGCTAAGCGTGGAGTTGAGTTGAATCAGGGACGTGCTGCTATGATGGGAATCCTTGGACTCATGGTTCATGAGCAGCTCGGAGGAGAGCTTCCAATTGTTGGACAGATGTAAATCCTCTTTGTAACATTGCGATACCTCAGAATTACCAGATGATCGGATTCTAATTTTAATTCTTTTGTTAATTTTTCATTGAACTTTTCCACATTAATTTCGTAGTCTAACCTGTTTGTGTTTTGCATGTGCAAAAGGTAAACATAGATATCACTTATACCAGCGTCCCAAGGTGTGTTGACATACTCGCAGTCACTGTTGTGTACAAATGGATCATTATTGATCTCGACAAGTTGGAGGGAATGAGGAACGGGAGTGCTCGCACATGGAATGTGTGCGTATGTAACGATGCTGCAACCTGCAACCATGCTGCGTTCGTCTTCCATCGCTTGGAGTAAATTTTGTACTTTACGTTCTACCTACAAAAATGCCTCACCTCACCTCGACAAATATGCCAACTGCACGCACTCTCAATCCCGGGCACAAACGAATTGCACCCTTTCTCATAATGAGTGTGTCCCTCCTTTTTGCGCTGCCTTCAACAGTATGTGCCTACAGTATCGGCGGCAGCAAAATCATAAATGATTCTTCTTATCACGCTGGGCGCCAAAAATCTCCAAAGATGAAGGTGAAAGAAACGACGACGATCAGGAACCGCCGAGATTTCTTCCATGGCGCATTCACCTCGATCCCTGTCATAGTTATTGCTGCGACTCAAGCTGCATCTGAAGCTGATGCCTTTGAGAATCGCCTTGATGAGAAATATGCAGACACACCGCAAACTGGAACACAGCCTTCAGATTTAGGTCATAGAGATCGATCTTCTAGAGCCAAAGGGTCGTATAATGGGCTCAAGGCATGCGGGACATCACCCAATTGTTGGTGTTCATCTGCTCCTTTTGCGGATGCACCTGCGAGGTACATTGCTCCATGGAGCGGAAATTCCATTCAAGACATGAAGAAAGTTATTGATACATATGAAGTTGGACAGAATGGTATTGATGGTGGAGGTTTTAAAGTCATTGACTACGATGATAAGGAGCAATATTTGTATGCTCAGTTTCAAAGCTACAAGGCTGGATATATTGACGATTTTGAATGCTGGTTGAATCCTGCATCTGGGAAATTTGATGTTAGAAGTTCAAGTAGGGTTGGGATGTCCGATTTGGGCGTAAATGCCAAACGTTTAGAATACATTGGCGCAAGGCTTGAAAAGGAGTTTGGTTGGTCACTTGAACGTAGAAAGAACGGTTCTTTGGTTTAAAAGGCTGGCAATTTATAAAAATTGAATTCAGAAAAGTAATGAATACTCAATATTGACATGAGGCTCCAATTCTACCAACGATAAGTTGCATCTATTACTGCTGCATCTTTCTCTATTTTGAATTTGTAGGCTACAATCCTACACTGTTTTTATTAGTTTGTTAGTAGCTATTGTATAAAAAATGATCGAATATTATGTTGAATTGAGATGCGTGATAGCATCTCCCTCTTTCATCTTTCCTTGCAGCGGGCTCGAATCTGATACATGAAATACTACCAAGCCTTTGCAAGCTTGACTATAGCGAAGTACTAGGCCCAGCGAAGTGAAACTGAATGGACACCCAATACTCCTGGAACTTCCATCAATCTAAAGTTCTTTCCAAAGATTTTTACGACTGAATAATACACGGATCTCTCCCCACGCTCCGAATTTTTTTTATCATTTCTTTGACTTCTTCGTCATTTAAGACATACAGATGTTGGTCATTCAAATGAGTTATAGAATCTCCAACGTTGAGTGTGCCTACAAGAGGGCTCTCTTTTGACATGGCCATGACTTCATAACCACTGGTTTCTACATTCTTAATCATGGATACACCGAGTTTCTGTTCAGGTCTCATTGATACGCTACCACTAAGTTGCTGTAGTTGAGTATCGGGCGTTTGCGTTTTATTATCCATTGTTTCAACGGGACTAGAGCCTTTAGCATCACGATTGGTCCACCGAAAGCCCATATCATCAAGACACCGGATGCGATAATCAGTGAGTCGAAGCCCTTTGCTGGCTGGGTTGTCCACTTTGCATACATTTATAGGCCGATCTGAGGTTACCACACCAATATGCAAGTGATGCATGACTGAGACCACCCGCCCTAGGATTTCAATGTCCATTCTCTTCCTTGAATGCTTTTAGGTCTTCAAGGCGCCGACCAAAACCATAGTCAGCATTAGGCGAAGTCGACCTCCGTCGACCATTTGTAGGGCGCATTGAAAACCCCATCTCTTCAATACGGCGAATGCGGTCGTCATCAAGTTTCATACCTTTGTTCTCTCCTCGTTGTTTATAACCATATTCGGCCCTTATTTTCGCACACCACTGACTGACCAAGATTGCCATTTTCAATTTGCCATCTTTCTTTTCGGGATTGCTTTTTTTCATTTTTTTCTCCAAGAAAACAAGAAAGCGCCAGGTTTGAAAAAAAATTCGAAAAATAAATAGGAAGAAAATATGTACAGAACTTTCCATACCGGTACTACTTCGAAAGATCAACACAGGATCTTCCTCTGATGCTCTACGACAGCTCGTACCGTACCAGCCTTGAACCTCTCTCTCTCCTTTCATCTGAACACATCTTTTCCATGAAGCGAACATCTGAAGCAATGGTCATGGTTTCCGACGGGTCTGAACACTGCACCAAGGTAAACTATCTAACAACAGTAAAATTTCTTCACGCTATAATTGAATGCATACTATACAATCTACCTGCAGCAGGCCACTGATAATTGATACTACTCGACCTAAAACTCACAGTGTTCTTTCTGTTACCTTGACAGAACGGAACCACGATAGCAAGCTATCAAAGTCGCGGATCACTCGCTACAATCCTCTCTCGATCTTCACCGTTTTCAAATGAAACTGGCGCTCTCCCAATCGGAGAACACTGTCCATCAGCGGAGACCGACATACTCTCACATTTCAAAGTCTTGGTCGTAGGTGCTGGAGGGCTTGGGTGTGAGATTCTCAAAAATCTCGCCATGTCCAATATCCCAAACGTTGACGTGATTGATTTGGATCAAATTGACGTGACAAACCTCAATCGTCAGTTTCTCTTCCGACAAAATGATGTTGGAAGTTCAAAGGCGGAAGTTGCGGCTAAGTTCATCAATGAGCGTTGTCCGTGGATGAAGGTTACTCCTCACCATGGCAAGATTCAGGACAAGGATACGAACTTTTACAAATCCTTTAATTGCATTATTTCTGGACTGGATAATATCGAGGCGCGGAGATGGCTCAATTCGACAGTGTGTAATTTGGTAGATCTGGATGAAGATGGAGATCCAGACCCTGAAACTATTATTCCGATTGTTGATGGTGGAACAGAGGGGTTTTCAGGGCAAGCTAGGGTTATTTTGCCAAGGATTACAAGCTGTTTCGAGTGTAATCTGGACTTATTTCCTCCTCAAAAGAGTTTCCCACTTTGTACAGTCGCAGAGACGCCACGGTTGCCAGAGCATTGCATTGCATACGCATTTACTATTCAGTTTCCGACTGAGTTCCCAGATAGGAAACTGGACACTGACTCTCCTGTAGATATGAAGTGGGTATATTTAAAGGCTTTGGTACGTATGGATCGACAAGCCTTCCCCTTGAGATGCTGGTGTCATCTTTTCATACTCCTAACCTCTGTATTCTTTCGCACTCGTTAGGATCGTAGTAAAAAGTACGATATTCCTGGCGTGACGTACATGCTTACGATGGGGGTTGTCAAAAACATCATTCCGGCTGTGGCCAGCACCAATGCGATTGTTTCAGCTGCTTGTGTCAACGAGAGTGTGAAATTACTGACATTTTGTTCCCAGACTTTGAATACGTACATGATGTACACGGGAAGCTCCGGCGTAAACAGTCATACTTGGGTTTCTGAAAAGAAGGATGATTGCCCTGTTTGTAGTGCTGCTGTACGTAAAATGCAGGTTTCGCCGAACATGACTTTGAATGAGTTGTTGCAAAGCCTTCGTGATGGTGATCTTAGATTGAAATCTCCAAGCGTGACTGGTACTGATGTTTTATATATGCAAAAACCGCCTTCTCTTGAAAAGGCAACTAAGCCCAATTTGAACAAGGCGCTGAAAGATTTGATTCAGAATGGGGAACAGTTGACCATTACTGATCCCATGTTTCCAGGCACGAGTCTTGGTCTCTCCATTTTCTTTGAGATTTAATGTAGTATTCTATATTCATTTCGTTGCGCATCTGCGGGGCACTTTTGGTTGGAGAAGAGTAGGAGGGCAAGAAGTTTTACCTGTTATGTCTGTGTATAGTAGTCAATAACCTATAAGAACACGCGTTATCTCATTGAAAGCTACATGGGCGAGTCTTTCCGTCCACACACCACTGCTCTTGATTTGTAGCGTTCCTGGCAGGATCCTAGGATATTTCGAATGTATCAGATAACTGTGTTCCATTCCATAAATGACTTTCAATTTCTTCATCGGGTCGAAGGTGAGTACATTCTCAAGATACATACATAATGGATGTATAAGTTAAAGCTAAACTAGATGCAATCAGCTCAATTGTAAAAGCAAAAGAGCTCATACTCAATATCAGGAAGTATTTCACCAAATATAATTTATACATATTTACATTAACAATATTCTACTGGACGCATCAAAAAATGGGAAGGGATGAAACCTGGAAATAGCAGGATCGGCAACCCAATAGAAGGGAGCCAAGGCACTAGCCACCTTCCTGTTACCTTAGTCATTCCAACATTTGTCCTTCGGATAAGCAAGATTTAACACAGTCTGCGATGCTGCAAATCCAAGCGAAGTTGAAGTTCCAGCAATAGCACAGCCAGCTAGACTCGAGGTTCCTTCCTGGATTCCAACAACGTCGATCAGGAAGTTTTTGTCAGGAAGGTAAGCAACGTCGGTTCCTACGAAGAAACCAGTCGCACCTCCGATTGCGATAGAGAGGGAAGCATCGTTTTTACTGTTGTCGTAAGTAGGTTCTTCAACGTACTCGAGAAATCTGGGTAGGACTGTGCGGGCTGCACGCAACCCGATGTAAAATGCAGTTCCGCAACCAATCCAAGTACCTGCAAATACACTATGGAAAGATAGATCAACGCCTTGAAGTGTGTTGACAAGTGGTTGCCAAACCGTACCTGAACAGAATGCTGCTGAAGCGAGAAGAATGCCTGTGTCGCGTTCACGAGTCATGATAATTTTAGGGTTATCTGTAATGCTCTTTTTGATAGCATAGAAGCTACAATGACCAAGGAAAACGCCAATTGCATCACCTGCACCAGTGGTAACAGCGAATGAGACAGATTCAGGAGCAAAGTTCAAATATTCTTCTGCAAGAATAGAACTAGATTGCCAGCCAAACCCAGCAGGAAATATCTTGGAGACAAGAACTTCAGCAGTAGTAGAGAAACGCTTTGAGTATGCAGGAACAGATAAATCTTCTTCTTGTCTATCGAGAACAGGCGATTCAATGGCTGATTTTGTGCGTGGGGCGGTACTCTGCACATGACGCCTAGATTCAAATGAAATGTTGGGACTAATCACGGACGCAGAAAGAGCTTTCCTTCCGAGTCTTTTTGAGGAAGCAAGGAGCGCTGGGTTACAACTTGAGAGAAACATGATACCGATAAGAGTAGGGAGTATTTATATGAGAGGCGTCCAGACAAATGAAATTCTCGATAAAGAAAATTTATGTTCAAAGGAAAAATTCTGTTCTGGGAGAAAAGAACAATCTTTCTTCGTCCCAGAATTCGGAAGTTTGTGAGCAGAATATTTACGCCCACCCACGTCACCTTTTCGAAAAGCGTTTATCAGCTAGTTTAGTTATAAGTTGTGAGAAACAAACGTCCACAAAAAACGGTTAGATTACAAGACTACAATCATATCGGTAAAAAGTAAATACCGTGATACTTACTGATGATCGATGAGTTTGAACTAACTGATGATTGATACAGTACTGAACAAACCATATTATTAAAAGTCTTGATTGTTACGAAGAACACTGCAATTTCTGTTATGATGAGTGATGAGGCTATGAAAATAATGGGCTTTGTTGGAGGTTTCTACCAAACTTCAAAGTTAGTAAACCCATAAAAAAAAATCACAACATCAATGTTGGTGACGACGGAGTTGTATCGCGATATTGTCTGTGGCAATTCAAGCCTCTATTTTCCAGTTCTACTACGCGCTATTAATATAAGTTTAAGGTCATTTGCTTTGTTTGTTTCAAGCGAGGAATAACCTAACGGTGAAAAGATTGACCTCTTCCAACATTCTTTCAATATGATGATACCAATGCGAGCATTAACAAGTAATCTTGTTAGATATTATTATAAACGCAGTTGCGTCGAAAGTTCCTTCCCAAATATCTGCTCAATAATCAATCTGTTAGCACGTTTGGTTTACAAAATCAAAACTGTTGAATCCGTGTGTTCCCATCTTAGAGCTCAGGAACATCGACTCCAGCTGCTTTGTACGCATCATAGACTACTTGAATATCACGAGGTCCTCCCATGATGATGGGACATTTGCAGTGAATGTTATCAGGAGTAAGTTCAAGTACTCTTCCAACCTTTCCATTGAATAGTCCAGTGGAGGCAATTCCTCCTGCTTGTTCAATGATCATAGCCATGGGGATTCCTTCGTACAGACAACGAAGCTTTCCCTGAGTGTTTTTATTGTCAGCAGGGTAAATGTAGATTCCTCCATACAAAAGAGTGCGGTGAATATCTGCAACCATAGATCCAACATAGCGAGCACTGTATGGTTTCTCCGAGCTCTTGAATGCCTGAACAGCATCCTGAATGGGCTTATCCCAGTAGTTGTAGTTACCCTCGTTACAGGAATAAATCTTCTTTCCTCCATCTTCGGGGAACTTCATGTTGAGACGAGTATGTATGAACTCTCCGATTGTGGGGTCGAGACAGAATCCCTCAATAGATCCTCCGCGGAAAGTGAAGACAAGCTCAACGGCAGAGGAATAAGCGCAGTATCCTGCACATACACAATGAGCACCCGAACGGAGAAGATCCTCGACAGTTCCCTTTGATCCTGGTGATTTCTCATAAACGGAAAAGATCGTTCCTACAGAAACGTTGCAGTCAATGTTCGAAGATCCGTCAAGAGGATCAAATGCAACACAGAATTTTCCTGCGTACTCAGCAGGGACAAAGATTGGCTCCTCGTTTTCCTCGGATACAAGAACGGAGCATACTCCAGAGTGTATAAGAGCGTTAATCATCATATCGTTCGACATGACATCGAGCTTCTTCTGGTCGTCTCCAGTAGAGTTTACTTCTCCCGCAAGACCATAAAGCTTCGCTATTCCTGCACGATTCACAGCTGAAGTGATGAGCTTGAAAGATGTTGCAAGTGCATTCAAAAGGATCACCAGATCAGTGTCATGAGTTTGAGACATTACATAGCGACTGAGAGTGGGTGCATTCTGGCCGGGAAAAAAATAAGGATGAGTGTTTGGCGATAACAAACGAATCGTATAGAGTAACGAAATAGTTCTTCACAATGATGGCTTCTCCGTCGTTAGATCCATCAAAGCGAACCATCTAAACTTTTCATGATGGAATAATAACCGTGTACTCACTACATCGATGGAGTTAGACATGTTCGCAAATAGTATCGGTAATGATTAGGTATCACAGGAGAAAATGAAACAACACTTTGAAAGGAACAACAACTTGCTTGGGAATTTGGACTTGGGATTGCCTTATAACATCGACGTAAAGATTCGAAGATCCATCAACTTCATACTTTCAACTTGGCACCCTAAATATGAGAACACGACGGAAGTATGACTATGACTACTCTATGACTGATTTTTTTTGACCCACGGTCACCAACCTAACATGGGTTTCACCAGTATTCAATCTGTGTTAGGTTGGTACCAAATCACAATTTTCGAATTTTATGCTTTCCCGCCGCATCCCCACCACCAACAGAAGACCACCGATCGATCAAATCAAAAAGGAAAAACAGAAAACAATATTAGCCCTTTTCGGTGCTGGGGCTGAGTCGGTTGCACGTCTCGCACTTCGCACTCTAACCATTGACGTATTTTATGTACTGTGAAAAATAGCGGTGCGGAAAATGAAACCACTTGGCATCAGCAAGACGAGCGTTCGCAGATTTCTTGCGATGAACTCTACTGTTAGAAACAGAAACATTCCTTGGATCCAGACAGCATCCTTCTCGCATGACGTACGACGTAAGCGATCAGAAGATCTACGAGCACTGCGAAAAGGAAATAAACCCTCTGGTACCGAAGATTCTGTAGACTATAGATATCGAGGGATCCCTGATGGACTGGAAAGGCAACTAGATCAGTCAATCGAAGAATTGTGGGGTGATACTGCAGTGGAGGAAGAAGAAAAAAGACAAAGAAATAGCAGAGATCAGCCAAGAAGCAATCAGCCAAACGCCCCCCCTTTAAAAACAATTAGAAAGTTTGTTTCTTTCTTTGATGGGGTGGATGAAAAGATGAATGATGCAAAAACATATAGAAAGATAGGAACAAATTGGAAAAATGGGGACAAAGATGAAGCAGGTAATACAAGTGTCAACCGCTTATTTGATGCTCTCCAAGGCAATTCTTTGTCGAGCGCATCTTCATCTTCAGGTGCGAAGGTTGAACATAGATCAATTTTTGATGCCTTCCCTCTGAAATCGAAAACTGCGAATCCAAATGCGTATGACAAGCAGGCTTTCATTCAGTATCATGAATTAATGAAAGAGATCTTAGAGTCTGACAAATTTTGTAGAAAACAAACCAAACGACCTATCAAAGAAGAAATCTTACAACCAATTATTGAGTGGTTGCTAAGGGATGAACAAACTCTAGACTTTGACTACGGTGTCTTGAAGGACGCTGGGAAACATGGAATTTCTATGAATACGTGTACTTCAGCTTCTGACGATTCTTTGCACTCAGATGGAAAGACGAAGAAGAAAGAAAAGAAAACGTTTCAAGAAGAGGTATTTATAAAGGATACTCAGGCAAGTAGTTTCTATTATCAGTTGATGAAACAAAGAGAATCGTTTTCAAAAAAGACCGGTTTGTTGGAGGAACAGTTGGAAATAGCAGGGAGAGCGTTGGACGTACTTACATCCCATTGTGCTAAAAGTGCTAAAAGTGTCCCGCTGGCAATCGCATGGGAAAAGTCGAAGGAAGCTGGAATCATACCAAGCAATGATTGTCTCAATGTCTATTTGTACGTTACAGGTACATCTTCATCTGGACTTTTGTCTTCTGCACTCAGTGGTAGCTTGTCTGTCACAGGAGGCAGGAAAAAGCCGAGCGCTGTAATGACGATATTGGGGAATGATAGGGATGGAGAGGGAGCTAATGCCATTGCAGAAGTGAAAGATGATCCAATTGACTTCCCTACCGAATTGGCTATTTTTCATGATCTTTTATACAAACCAACTGAGAAGTCAGTGAGTCTTCGCGTTAAACGCCTTGTGTCGAATGGCGATGCTGCTGCTGCAGAAAAGCTGCTCGATTCTTTCCCGGTAAGTCTGTTTCAAGACAGGCGATATTTGTCATTTATGCATTTAACACGAATCTTTATGCTGATGAAAAAATTGTTACGGCACAATAGTCGAGTGATGATGCAAGATTGCGCACCTATCTTCCAGTTCTAAAACTTTATTGTGAACAAGGGAATGTGAGTTCAGCACTAAAATTGTTCAAACGCATGAGAGATGAGCCATCCGTACGTTTAGAACCTGAGAATTACGTGCTCTTAATTTCTACTTTAGCAGAGAACGGCTATTTCAAATCCACCTCAATTCCTGTGGACGGAGCAAGAGATATTGGATATACCCATGATAGTGGCGCAGGATTATTTGATGAAATGGTGAGTGAAATGTCAGAAGATGTTTTAGAGATATCAGCTGCTTCGGCACGACGGCTGTACAATTGCCTTGCAGAGGGACTTAAAGATGAGATGTTTACGAACATGGTTGAACCAATTCATTCCCTTGCTGGTGTAGCTATGAGAAACGATAAGGCTGCGGAGAATGACTTGATTGCTAGTCGTGTGACTGTAGGAAAGTCAACTGGTACTTGCCCTCGTTCAGGTGTGACCTTGAGACTGATCAAGCTGGAGCGGGAAGAACAGAAACAACTGCACAATAGTCTCTTGGATCTGTCAAAAAATCGATTTGAAGAGTTCACCGGAAAGCTAGGTAGAAAAGGACACCAGAATACAAATTATGATTATGCGGCAAAAATGTTGAATCAGTTTTCTGATTTTCTAGAGTGAGTAATATAGACATTTTGCTGTGACAGTATGTGATGACTATTGCAAAAAGCTAACCCACAACTTGTTTGCAGTCAGCGAAAGGGACAGCCATTCACAGCAATCATAGGTAGGTAGTACATACAATGCTATTTCGTTGACTTCAAAGAATGCCTAAAACTCATACAAACCTTAATCTACAGATGGAGCAAACGTATGTTACTACATGCAAAATTTCGACCAGGGTTGTTTCAATTATCATCAATTACAATTCGTTGTTGATGCGTTGGAGAAGAGTAATGAAACGCCTCTCGTCGTGCTACCATACAAGTATTGCTCAAAATCGTTCAATATACATATGGGCACAAAGAGTTTTAGACAAACACTTTCTAAAGAGGAGTTTCAAATTATCGACAAACTGTCCAAGAACGGCCAACTATACAGAGTCCCCGCCCAGTGCTTAGACGATTATTACTGGATGCTAGCTTCAGTTTCAGACCAAACATTGTCTCGGAATGGAGCAAATCTTGATGTTCCCCATGATAATAGAGAAGGAAGGTGGCCAGGAACTCGGCCAATGCTTGTTACGAATGATCAAATGAGAGATCATAAACTTGGATTGATGGAACCAAGGTTGTTCCGGCGGTGGACAAGTTGTTACATTGTGAACTATTGCTTCACTGCTTTTGTTAGAGGAGAGAGTATTGATAGGGAAATCAGTTTTTCGACAGCAGACTTTTTCAGTCGAGAGATCCAAGCTAATGAAACCAGCACAGGTATTGCATGGCACTTTCCTGTTAGCGACTGGAGCTTAGACGACCGTCTTTGTGTCAGGATACCAAGAAACAAAAAGTAATTTGATTATTTCTTAATTTTCCATTCCGCTTACAATTTTTAGACCATAGTGCAATGGAAACTATATTCAATATGAAGCATCTCAAATCTCAACCGAGGCACTCCCTTATACGTCCAGTCATCTATAGTGTCTGCGTTTCGATTAATGAAATAATTATTGCCTTCAAGTCCATTCATCGCCTCAATACGACTTGTTTTAGCATTACTGATTGTCTTGAGTATATACATCACAATAACCTCGAGATCCGTCTGCTTCTTCTCGAATTCATCCCTCTGGAATCAAACCATTGAAGAGTTGTCAATATTGCACTATCTTCCTCAAGCTTGGTCTTGTCATCAGCGCAAATCATACCCTCAACGTCAGTAGAGAGAAATTGAGAAACTAGGAGTAGTTTTCATTTCCGTCCATCGACCCAACGTTCGCCTCATACGGTACTTTTAGCACCATCACCTACCTTGCACTTCTCAGGCTCCTCTACCATGCGCTCTCACCGGGCTGGATATCATTGTCAAATGTAGAGGGGGCCGGGTTTTGTGATTCTCTTGTCGAGTGTGTTCATGGCTCCTCATCTACAACTGGTTTCGAATCCAAGGGAGTGAGGGGTTACATCCAAAAGAAGAGGCTTAATGTATTGCTCCATCGAGCTTTCTGAACTTCCTTTGGCAGTGAGAAATCTTCTCCAAAACTCTCTTTGTATCAGAAATAGGATTCTTTCTCTTTTGTGCTGTCACAAGAGTATCTGCACTAAGACAGGTCCAGTTGTCAGCACCTGTAAATGCATCATCGTCTATATTCATTTCATTCTCCGGTGGGTACTTGACCACTCTCCTAATGACCTCTAATATAAATACATTTACTTCTTCCATAAAGTACAAAACTGAAAATCAGATGGAAGGCAAAAGAACCGCAAAAAGTGACAGACATAGTTATGTTTAAAGCTCAAGCTTAATTCTATCTGCAGAATCCCTCGGGTCTTTCACCATGTAGCGCTCATTGGTATTGCTTTTAGAGTTTGACTGGAAGTCATTTGCCAACTCTTCTTTGATAGCAGACCCAACATTATTGACCAACCACCTAGTCATGCTTTTCACAACACCGCCAGGTTTCGCTTTAGCACTCTCAGCTGCAAATGGCAGGAGGCCACCAAGGGGGCTATCCATAGATGTAGGATCGTATGTAACTTGATATACACTGTATCCATTGTCTACGTACTCGCTCAACACATCATCTACTGTCCTGATCTCGTCACACAGACCTTTTTCCAATGCGTCATCCCCGAACCAGGTTTCCCCTGTTGCGACAGTGTCGATATCAAGAGATGGACGGTTGTCCTTAACAAACGATTTAAACAAGGTCAAAATTTTTTCCAACTCTTCCTTAGATTTTGTAATGTCTTCGTCTGTGACCTGTTTTGTAGGTGTAAGAGTTCTCTTGTATTTACCTGCGGTAATAGTTTGAAACTCGCTGCGATGGTTTTAGGGTTAAGGTTCAGAAAGTTAGTGTTCATGTTTCAAAATTCAATCGTCGCAACATCTTTTTTTCAATCTCGTGAGCACTTACATTCCTTCCTTCTTCAAACGCTCATAGACGTTTGGCATATCACTAATGACTCCGATGCTTCCAAGAACAGCAAAAGGAGATGCAATGATTTTGTCTGCGACACAACTCATCATATAACCACCAGAAGCTGCCACTTGCTCAACGCAAATAGTCAATTTCATACCATTCTTCTTGAATCGTTGCAATTGCGCAGCTGCAAGCCCATAGCCGGTTACAGTTCCTCCTCCAGTTTGCAAAGTCAAAAGAACTTCATCACCAGGTTTGGCAGCACGGATGATAGCAGTTACCTCTTCTCTTAAAGTCTCAACCTGGGAAGCACTGACATCTCCCGGAAAGTCAGTGATGAATAGATTGCGTGAAGAGTTGTTATCGTCACTGTATCCAATTGTATTCAAAATTGCAGAAAGTGGTCTATCCTGCAAACTTCTGATTAGTCCTCCAGCTACACCCGCTCCTCCACCAGCGATATTCCCGAGGAGAGCTGCTCTGATTGCATTTGCTCGATCAGCTCCCATGATCTCAACGACTATAAACAGAAATTCAAGGAAACGGAACCGAAGGTTAGATTTTTGAGAAGAAATGATCACAGAGACACCATTCCGGGGGAAATATATTAATCAGCACATTCATGCTTCCTGCGTATTACGATCGAGCAAGATAGCCCTTCCTTACCTGCACGAATAAATTCCATTTCCAACTTCAGCAAATCCGTGTTGACTTTTTGAACTTCCTTGACAAGCTTATTGAGCGTCTTTTTGTCCGACTTCTTTTTCTTCTTAGAATCCTTAACCTCGCTACTGCCATCCTTTTCCTCCTTTACAATGGTCGCATCCAAAATCTTCTTTCCATCTTCTCCATGGGTATCAACTTCTCCAATTTCAACATCCATTGACCTCATTTCCTCTCTAATGACCAATTCAGTTAATTGCCTTTGCAATTCGTTGATACTATTCAGCATGTCAGACCCCTGCTTCAAGAATGCCTTTTCTTCAGTGAGCAAATCACTTTTTTGAGCAGGATTCAACTCAGAGATACTTGAGTCAAACGCTCTCTGCAATGCAGAATCAAATGCTCTAGAACGATACTTTGCAGCAGCCTTTGCCTTCGATTCAGTAGCCGCCGTCAGGGAGTATTCAAATGACTCGTATTTGGAATTAAGTTTTGTGATTTTGAGGAATTCATTCGTTGGAATGCCGATGTTCTTTGGCATAGTTTTCTGCGCTCCTCTCATAAATGGAAGCAAAGGCTTCTGTCCACCACCGGATGGACCGTAGAGGTCATCGTAAAGCTCAGTAACAGCAGTTTTTCCAAACAAACCTCCATTCGGTCCTTCATTTCCAGCACCCTTTGCATTCTTGATGGACTTCGCAGCAAAGCCAATGACAACAATAAGAAATACAGCTGGGACGCCACTTGAGATCAAAGTCTCTAAAAAATACTGAGTCAGAGATGCGGTGTCAATTGCAAGATTAATAGATGGAAGTGATACAGCTCTTTGTTCCATTGTCGGTAGTCTTGCCGGTGCGTGAATATTAGTTCCTCTTCTTTGCTGTGTCACTGGAGAAGCAGGAACAAATGCATCAACTGAATACGATGACTGAAGGAAGTAGACTATCGCAGATGCGGTAACAAGGAATCGAGCCATGTCAATATTGTTTGTTGTTTCGTCTGTCGAAATATGAGGCGATTGCGTTTGTTTTCTGAAGTGGAGAAGAGAAGAACGACGAAGAAGAAGAAATTACGAGGTGGGCTTGAGGAGGTGGTGGAGCACAGCCATCTTCAATAAATCTGCTGACTTGGTGCTGACGACGATCGATAAGAACTCAACACCAAGTCTTCAGAGAGATTTTGAACAGGTTTGCGCGCTATGTTTTTGTCTGGCTTACTTACTTTTCGCACTTGCGTTGCTTCTTGCTCGCTTGTTGGTTGGCACGGCGACGAGGAGGTGGGATCGCAAAATGTCTTAGGACTTTGGTCAGTTTTCTAATAGGAGGCACACCCTACCCTACCTTGTACTCACAAAAAGGGAGAGTGTTGGGTGTTGAGGACTACTCACAAAAAGGGAGGGTGTTGGGTGTTGAGGAGATGCTCTCTCATTCTTCTTTGTTGCGCTATCGTTTTCAGTTTCGAACGCAACACATCAAGTCATAAAAAATTACTTCAAATCTTCATTCAAAGTCAAAACGCCATAATTACCATGCTTTCCAAGACCACCGTTGTCCTCCTTGTCCTCACTATTATTGCAGCCACATCAAATGCAGAGCGCCAGGTTGTCAGAAGACGTAAAGCTAAGGGAATGCAGAGCAGCAAGGCACCAAAGACAATGAAAAACCGCAACCTCGTGATGGAACGTAGAATGGCTGGGCACGAAACTGATTCTCCTGCGAAATCTTCCAAGTCACCCAAAGGTTCCAAATCTTCCAAGTCACCCAAAGACTCGAACAGCATGACTTCTAGCGTCATGCTCGAAGCATCCAGCGGTATGAACAGGGAAGCAGTAACTGCTGCTGCAATTGCAGGAGCAGCTACTCTTGGTTTGTTTTTGTAGGAGACTTGCCGTAGGAGTGGATGAGAGCCTCTCATAGGCTTGCGTCACTTTGTTCGAGGAGGATAGAGCTGTAATTCGGCAGATTTGTTACCGTCGACAACAGGAATGCCGAAGTGTTGAGTGCTGACACAATGCACCAAAAGGAGATATTTTAAAACTATTGCACCTACTGTGTATGCATAAAATAAATTCTATTACACGTACTTTATTTTTATCAAATGTAACACAAGTAAAGTGACATATTCAAAATAGACATCAATATGCCGACCATCTGTCATATGAATCGTGCATATTGTGAGATGTGCCCGTTACCGGAACACAAAATCCTTGATCGCCTTCAAAACTGTACATGTGATTTACAACCCAAAATCATAGACCCTATCCTTACCTACTGTACAAGGCTTGGCAAAGCATCCTTATCAAGACGATTTATGCGATCCAGACGAAGGAGCAAACAACCATCAGACGAACGTTCCATACGTTTACTCAAAGTCGCGGGAACGCATTCCAATGGCTGATTGTTTGTACGCACACTTGTCATAGTATAGCAATCCTATCAAGTTCCACACCGATGCTTCCTTGATAGACCGTGCGCCATACACGATCTTGCAAAGCTCCACGACGGCCATCAGCTCCCGTTCTGCATTGGAGTATTACTCCTACTTTTCTTGCTGAGAAATCAGAGCAATCTTCTTCTTGACAGCAACAAGCTCTTCACACGGTCCTCTAGTCCTTTCGATTTCCTCGCAAGCTTCCTGGTACAGTAACCAAGCGCTTCGTCGAAGTTCTCTTGCAAGCTGAGAGTGTCGCCAATGTTAGACATGGTGATGCAGAAGTAACGATATCTTCTTTGCACAATCCAATTTCACGCTCGATTTTCAGGCCTGCTTGAAAAACCACCAATGAAATAATCAAAAGTCAACTGTGAAGTGACTTTGTAATTACCGGAGAATTGTCATAAGTCATATTATGTAGTCCTGGTAGTGTCTATGTAGAATTACGCCCAGGTTACATGTTACATGGATCTACAAAAAACAAAAAATGACTTCCAGCCAGCCATAAAAGAAATTGGACTCTTGGTGGGTGTCTAATTTTAAATATGTAAATGTTGAAAGTTTAAACAGCGCGAACTAATTCCGATTTTTTTCGATCTGAGGCTTAAGTGTGCCCATCTTGACAGAGTAAAAAGCTTTCCATCATCCATGATCGATGATCGTGTGTAAAAAAGAGAAGGCCGCAGAAGAGTGCCACAGGGCCTGTGCCAACATCAAAGGCATGCAAGGACATAGTTTCATTATTGCGATTTGCACACCATGACATTTTCAAAGCAAGTAATCTTCTCCCTCGCTGTATTGGCCCTCTTGCAGGTCTGCATCGCAGACACTGAGCCAGTGACAACTCGTCGTGCCCTGACCAGGCGTAAAACAAGAGCGCATATAATCGCAAGCAATACTAGGGTTCTGCAGTCCAAGTCATCCAAGTCATCCAAGTCCCCCAAGGCATCGAATTCGTCAAAGGAACCCAAGATGTCGTCGAATTCTGAGAAGAGTTCAAAGAGTTCAAAGAGTTCAAAGGACTCTGTAATGACATCCGTTTCTGCTTTGGAAGCTTCTTCTAGTGGATTCCAAAAGGAGAACGTAGTCGGTGCCAGTATCGTTGCAGCTGCCGCCATGACCCTCCTATTGTAAGGAATTAGTTGAGGTCCCAAAGGAAATCAATATGAGTGTGAACAATGTCATTATATGTGTAGTTAGGAGTTGGGGATGACGTAGTCCTGCGCCAATGTGCTACTTTTTTTATTGACGGCAAGGCCAGATAAAATACTTAGGCCGTTGTTCTTGTCAAAAGAGTTTAAGGGATGCGGAAGCACCAAACATTACGATTAGGAAGTTACTGATTCCTTTTTCATTTAACAACCGAGTTCTCATCAAGAATAGAGTATCTTCATTTGCATAATTTTATAAACTACTTCAAATTGAAGCTACTTCTTCAAATTTTCAATTGGTCTTTCTGTTTACGAGTGGAGTTTGTGCAGTATGTACCATGGTACCGACTGGTGGAGTCCGGTAAAGGTATGTACCCAGCAGGTACTCATTATGGGAGCAACAATTTAAGGCTAATCATTCTTACTGTTATTTCCAGTGTTTGTTTCGACAAAGTTCAAAGTGTTCCACCACATCGGTATCATTTGAGAACACCTTTAGAATTCGAATACAGTGTCTGCTTGTTGTTCTTTTTTTTTGCGATGTTAATAATAGTAGTGGGTGAATAATCCATATTCCTGTTGTTGTTCAAATTGATTAACCATGGACATGATGATGATGGTGGCAAGCATTCAATGATTCGTATCTGATTCAGATGGGAAATTCGCCACGGGTCTTTGAGGTAAGGATGATACAACAGGTATTAACGCCTCCTCATGTGACAAATCATTCTTGTTGCTGACTGTATTGGTATTGCTATTAGCAGCATTTATTTTTTAAGAAAGTGTGATGTTGTGGTTATTCCTAGTAGAAGTTGTGCCTATTGTCCATCACACTACGTATTTGATTTTCACAAGGTCAAAAGTGCTACTATGAAGAGCACGAGCCTTGATAATGCCTTGGTCGTGGAGATAGCGCAAAGGAGAAATGTAACCGAGACTTGGCTATTTGATATTATTCTAGCTAGGTGCAGATATTACAAGAGAAGTTGTTGAATGCCTTTTTTTTGACAAAAGCAAATATTTTGTTATTACAATACTCGCTGTCACTTGTTTCGTTTGCTTTCAAAATCATTATGTCCAGAACTTTGGAAAGGGAGGTCCTGAAGGTCATAGTGATGTAC
>Ga0115005_10001552_pt1 | contig 18268 bp, 19 predicted proteins | sample ArcOceMetagenome_FD_87163 | JGI IMG/M metagenome (GOLD analysis project Ga0115005, IMG submission 87163) | Marine eukaryotic phytoplankton communities from Arctic Ocean - Arctic Ocean - Greenland ARC118M Metagenome | ecosystem: Environmental > Aquatic > Marine > Oceanic | place: Arctic Ocean... | reverse complement strand
TCATTTAGTCACATTTGGGCCGAATTCTGTCGCATTTGGGCCATTGTGTTTAATGGGACTAAAGGGGCATCAGCGGAGGTTATCCCTGACGGATCGAGGGATATTATCTAACCCCGTTGAAACAACAGCACAAAACCAATAAAATCAAATAAAAAATAAAATATAAAATGAATCTTTTCTTTTCACCGCGCACTCGAACTCGCACCACCACGCGCCCTGCCTAGCTAGCCTCTCCAAGTTTGAAAGATGTGTGTGTTTTCGCACATTTGAGTGCATTTTGCCACGACAGAATTGAGAACGAATTGTACACAAGATTAAATCAAGCGAATTAAATGGTACACACGGTACGAACGAGTACGAGTACAACTCTAACCTCTAACTTGTGGTAAACGACGGACGGAGATTTCATACATCCAGTATTCAAACATACAAAAATCAATCAATCAATCAATCAATCTCCACAACACATCCCATCCTTCACAATGACCATGGACAGTCAGGATCGCTTCATCCCTCCCCTGTGTGACATGGACGACCCCCACTACCAGTACCGGGATTTCGCCTACCAAGTACGAAGAGGCTGGATCCAGACCCCCCGAATCGCTGAAGAAGACGCGGAAGACGGCGACCTCCACGCCCAGCTCTACTGCGCCTCCAGCACCCCCGATAAACTCCACTGGTACCGCAAGGCAGCCGCACAGGGTCATCCCGAAGGCATGGCGAATTGCGCCACCCTCTACGAGTTCGGGATCAACGGGGCCAAGAAGAATCTCAACACGGCCTGTGAATGGATGGAGAAGTTTCTGCAGTGTGAGAGTATTGTGAGGGATCCGCATTCGATGCGGAATATTCTGTATCGTTATGGATGCTTTTTGATTGGGGATCCTTCTACGTCCACCAGACCGATGCAGCGTCTTCCGAAAGAGAGGCAGGATGCCGCGAGGGGGCTGCAGTATATGGAGCGAGCTGCGGAAGAGTATGGATGCTTGGATGCCAGCAAAAAACTTTCGGCAGACCTCTATATGTCCGGCAGACATCCGGAAATTCCGAGAGACTTGGACAAGGTCATGTACTGGTACTTGAAAGGGGCTCAGAATGGGGACGGCGAGTCCGCATGGCAATTGGCCGTCTTATTCATGAGTGGGATGATTCCAGTGCACCGAGGACTGAAAAAGAAATGGCTTCAGATTGGAGATAAACTGGGGCATAAGGATGCAACGCGCATGCTGGAATTGAGCAAAAATCATAAGCCGTTGGAGTTGAAAGAAGCGAGAAAGAGGTTGAGGCATCTGGACAAGGAGAAGAAGATTGAAAAATATCTCGCTACGGATTCCAAAAAAACGTGCTCTAATAAAGCGTGTTCCAATATTGAGGGAGATGAACGCTTCAATGTTTGTTCCAAATGTAGGCAAACCAAGTACTGTTCCCGAGAGTGCCAAGTCTCCCATTGGAGGACTGCGCACAAAGATGATTGTTCGAGGTTGGGTAGGGACAAGGACGAGATCAAGGCTCTCAATCGTAACACTGCAAAGCTAGATGCCAGGATCTGTTTCAACCCAGCCTGTGAAAAACCGGAGAAGGAAGACGAAGAATTCCAATTATGTTCCGGTTGCAAGAATACAATTTACTGTTCCAGAGAATGTCAGAAGACGCACTATTCCACCGAACATAAAGAAGTTTGCAAGAGGGTGGTTTATTTCTTGGAGGAAGCAGACAAGCTCCTTGAGAATGTGCCTGAGAGGCCGCCTGTTCTACCTGGTGGATACGTGAAACGAGGACCTTGATATTTATATTTCAAGAATCAACACTTATGGATCTCGAAACACGTGTTCGCGAGGGGATTGCGAGTGGTGTGTGCACACGAATCGTGGCGACTGTATATACACACGGTAGGTGATACAAGACAAGACAAGTAATTCCTAAATACTTTATTCTTCTTTTAGGTTATATTTCTGTTTGGAGGGACATGGGCTGGGGTGATGAAATGAAGAAGTTCGGCCATCAGAAAGTCGATCAAGCTTCCTTCATAAAGTGTAGTTTGTTCAACGTTCAACACGAAACACGAAACGGGGAAAAATGAAGACTCACTCATTACATTTCTCATTCGGTGCACATTATGAAGGAGGCACAGATTCAATTAAGTACGAACATATTTTATTATACGCTTCTTTCTTTTCTTCGGCTTATTGCGATGAGATAATGATGGATTCCTCCTCAGTAAAGCATAAACAGCAGATACATCACTTGTCTGTCCCGAAGCCGCAACCATGAATGGATAAAGGTCGCTTCCAGGATCAATCTCTCTCACTTGTTCATCGCTCATTTGAAGGAAGAACATTGGATCATCACAGAAAGTCCTGTGTCCACTTGCAAGCGTGGATTGATGCAGTGTTCTTCCCTGGTTATTGAATTTTGTTAAATAGCATTTTCAATAACAATTATTTGACGATTCTTTTATTACAAAGTCTGGTTATTGCTTAAAAAAGTACTGCATCATCTCTCGTTCAAACCTCCAACACGACACAGAGAAAAGGAAATATAATTTGTTGGTACAATCAGTACATTTCAGAATCCAATTGGCTCACTCTTCCGTTGCTGCCGCGTTCGGTCTTCGCTTCCTTCCTCTCTGAGATTTTGATTTCCTCCTCTTTCTATTACTATTGTGGACAAAGCCACTATTCACCAACGATGGATTCCTCCTCAACAAATAATTAACCGCCGACAAATCGCTCGTCTCGCCTGAAGCCAAAACCATGAACGGGTACAGATCAGTCCCTGGATCTATCTCTCGCACTTGCTCGTCACTCATACGAAGGAAGAACATCGGATCTTGACGGAATTTTTTGATTCCCGAAGCCAGCTCAGTTTGGTGTAGTACACGTCCATTGTTGTCACGGAGAAACATTGATGATGGATAGCGCATCCCAAATTCGCTCAAGTATTGAGGAGCATTCTTAACCACGCGATGAAGGATTGGGAGTTGTTCAGCTCCATCGAGAGGAATGCATTGTTCGATGGCACCAAATGTAGCTTCATTTCCATACTTATTCAATGCAGACTCAAATGCAGTTTTGCCTGTATCATTCTTCTGAAAGAGGAGACCAATGTCCTCTGGATGGTGCTTCAGTGCTGTGGTCAGGAACAGTTGAAATCTCTCAGTAGAGTCGCATGTGATCATTGTGTGGATAGGTGGTTTCCCCTGAAATCGGCATTGTTTCAATCCTTCTGGGTCCATCTCAGCAAGGTAATCAAACCGCAACTGACTTTTAGTGTGACATGACCAACCCCAGAGATGATAGTCTTGAATGTCTTGTTTGAGGAAGAGGTTGGATTCTTTCAGCCCCTTCAACACATTGAGGCATATCGTGTCGCAAGCATAGCTAGCTAGCATCTGGAGAACATTATTCCTCATGTCGAAAGGATCGACAACGAGTAGTCCACCACGTTTACCAGCTCCGCCAACATTGTGTCTCACGCCTTCAGTCGCAAGGAGAGGAATGTATGGAATACTACCATCAAGCCACACTGCATTTTGAATTGGGAGCTGCCCTTTCCTGTTCTTGTAGGATATAGATAATGGCACTGCGTCAATAATCTTCTTTAATGTCTTCTTGCTTGGCTTCTTCACGTCAAGGTTGTGAAGATACAGGCCAGTGGTCTCTGATAGACCTTCCATCATCTGCTTGGACAGGTCCTGGACGGCATTCAAGTACTTTGGGTCAAGACCCTTTTTCTCGCTCCTCAAGGCACCAAGTGCGATGTAAAGCTCATCAATTGCGTCCATTGTTGATGATATTGTCAAAGTATTACGAGTTGGGTGTTAATGAGTTGATGAGTTGATTTCTGATTTCACATTTCACTGCGGTCGTCGGAGACGGATGGGTGGAAGGGGGTTCGTCTTGCAGTGGCGGCCCTTCCGCGCCCAAAATCTACTGAACATTTTGAATTTCGTACAGGAATTCTTGGTATATTTCTACGACGTGACGTCATCAAATAATATTTGAAAGAAAATTCATTTGCGTGTTTTTGTGCACGAAAGAAGATTGATTGAACCAACAAGTCGATTGAACTAACTCATTACATTTCTCGTTCGGTGCACACTGCTACAGTACGTGTAGTCAAGATGCTTGCAGTGCAACTCCTCATATCGCTAGTGCTAGTACAATACTCTGTGTCATTTCCAACGTCGAGAAGCTTCAACACGAAATCGACCAAACTCAGCGCCATACCATCATGGAAGGATCTCTCCTCCATGCCCCACTTTGATTTTGAACAGCCTGTCGCCATCAATGGTGCCTCCTACTCTTCCCGTCCCTCCACCACTGAGGGAACCCCCACTCTCTACCGCGAGCGTCATGGATGGTGCCCTTATTCCGAACGAATCTGGCTTGCGCTTGAGGCGAAAGGGGTCGATTATGATACGGTATATATTGACAACATATACGGTAGACCAAGTTGGTACAGTGGTGACACTCCGCAGATGAGATGGCAAGATGGTAAAAGCCAGTCAGAAAGTATGGATCTCGTCCGTGAAGTTGATAAGCGTTTCGATGGAGGACACGTAACTCTGTATCCGGATGATATTGCAAATGAGGTCATTAATAAGGTTAGAGCCTTTCGTGATATCTTCCCCAGAGGTGCCAGACCTTCTTCTCGGGCAGCATTCCTTTTTCGGTACGATGGGGAACCCCTTTGGAAGAATGAGTTTGAGAAGGTTTTGAGGGAGACGGATGAATTATTAGCTGAAACAGCAGGTGATGGTCCATTTTTTTGTGGAACGCGTTTCACTGCTGCTGATGTAGCTTGGGCACCTTTTTTGGAACGTTATGCGGGTCAGTTGCCCTGTTTGCACGAGGGTCTCAATCCAAAATGCGAGGAGAGCTACCCGCATTTGTCTGCATGGTATCAGGCTATGGATGAAGTGGTACCAGAATATGCATGTTTGGTGAGAGGTGACTCGTCTAGTTGGAGAAAAGTCCTGACAATGGCAGGATTTGGGAATGCTGGAGGAGTCCCACTATTAGTGTCTTCCAGGATGGATGATGAAGGCGCCAAAGAAAGTGCGCCTTTAACACCAGAGGAGAAATTGCGTCAGCAATCAATTTGGGATAGATATGCTGCAACTCGACCATATGCAGCTTCTTCCCCCGGTGAAGAAGCTGCATCTGTTCTGATTCGAAATCGAGAAATGATCGTCAAAGACATAGTGAAAAGAGTTGGTATGAAAACAAACAAATTTGATCTTCCTTTGGACGAGAAAGAGCTAGATGTAACAATTAGGTCATTGGCGTGCATCCTTTGTGGGGATCGGTATGATTGTGAAATTATAGAAGAATGTGAAATTGGTGAGCATGTCAAGACGTTAGCTTCATTCCTAGACGAGAGGATGTGCGTGCCCAGAGATATGGGGGCTCTTTCTGCAGCATGCTTCAAAAGATTGGCAGCTAAGAACTTTTAAAGCTACACATCTCTCTCACAATCCTGTTCAAGTACGTGAATGACCATTGATGTTCAATGGCATATGAGTACAATTAGACTTTTCTGTGGTGCGAGCTACAATTCTGAACTCTTTCGCATTTAAATTCAAAATTGTGTAATGCTAAAAAACAATTTACTGAGAAATTTGATAGAAGGAAAAGCTTGAGATTTCGTAATGTTAAAATGTTGAATGTAATAGCCTCCATCTTCCTCTAGGCGACTATGTCAAGCAATTCATTTCCACTCGACAAAAATACGTGATATATCAAACCAAACCAGGGTCACCAGGGGCGCCAATGTCCTCTGTTGTGCCGTATTGCGGATGCGGTCTTTTTGACCTTGGCAATCTTTCGTCTGGTGTTGATGTGATGTCTACTTCTTTCTCGGTACTAATGTGGAAGTACGAAGCTTGCTCTAAATCAGACTTTTCATACATCAACCGCAATGTCAGAGGAAGTACCAGTATAGGTAGATTCAGAGATTCGGAGCCTTCCTTCTCTGAAAGTAATTGAAATAAAAAAATCTTCAAGCCAGATACTTCCAATTTTTGCCTACAGTTATCTGTGTTTCAAGCCAAGTGGTGAGGAGACGAACAACATGCTCAAGGCAAAACCAGGTGTTTCTTTCTTACCTTCAGCAACCAAATTAGTCAACGTCCAAAGCAGAATCTGTTTCAGCGTTTGTGGAAAATTGTCACCCTCTACTAACAATTGAAATAGAGTAGAAATATCGTCTTCGGCTGAAAGTCTCTCGCACAGGTGCTGCTCACAAGTGAGAGTCAATAGTATCGATAAAGCCAATCGTTGCCTGTGAATTTGTTTTGACGATATCGCAGAAATGAAAATTGAAAGGAAATTGTCACAACTAAAGAAATCTGAAATGCATTCAGCGTCATCTAAGCACTTGTATAGGACTTCCAGACCTTTGACCTGGACGTTCTCGTTGTCAATGTGTTTCTTCATCTCAGTGAGTACCAATTCGACACTTTCAGTGTTATCACTGCAAACTTCTGCAGATGGAAACACCTTTTTATAGACAATATTGCTAATTCCGAGATCAAGTGCACGCTTCACATGGCCAATTTTCTCGAGGGATGCTGCAGCAGATGATTCCTGCAATTCTTTCATAATGATCTTACCCAAGGCCCTCAGCGTGTCATCTTCATGATGGATCTCAATAATGTCTTCCAGAAGCTTCTCTCCGGAAATATGAATAGAAATTGCCGTGTGTGTTTTATTCATTTTGCGATCATGGCTTAAAAGTAGCGCAAATACTTCAAATATGGCCTCTGAAATGTGTTGGTCGCCATTAGACAAAAATAAGATTCTGTGGAGTAACTGTACTCCTTTATTTGATTGGACTGCCATTGTACAATAATGGGAAATAGGCAAACTCAATCGTCGAGAGAGCAACCTAATCGTCTCGAGCAGTTCTTCTCTCTCCTCAATGATTCCATTTTCAAGTATAGATAGTTTGTTGACTCTGCGTAAAAGCCTTGCAGTATTGAGAAAATTCAGAATCTTGTTTACCTTCATTTGTTTGCGTGCTCGAATCGAATTAGTGTGGTGTGAAAAGGGCAAGATTTCTTTTTTGGGATGTTTTCAAAATTCAAAAAGTGTTCTCAAAACTTATATTTGCAGTACACGTACACCAACCACGTACGTGTGGTACACTAAATCATTTCTGGATGATTGCATTGAGTTTGTACATTGTACTGTACAGTAGAGGGAGGGTTTAGGGTAGAGGGTTGTATTTTTGAAATAACAGTCACGACAACCCTAAACCCTACAGTACACTGTAAGTTCAAGTCTTTTACTTCTAACAAACAAATAAATTGGCGATGATGAAGAAGAAGGAAGTCGAAACGTAATGCGTAACGTAATGCATACAGTATAGTACCAGGTATACCGTTTAAAAAAAGATACAATCCGCCCATTATGAAATTCCAACAGCTCATCGCCACGATCTTTACAATCCTGACCATACCCACAAAGTGTCAAGGTCTCACCAATAACAACCTACTAGATGATGGAACATGCGAAACTTGGGCCGCAGAGGGGAAATGTGAAACGGAGCCCGAAGTGTTACTCGAATTTTGTATAAAGGCTTGTGACGACTTGGAGAAATCGAAGGCGTACTATAAAACTATTGAAGTCGACAATGATGATTCAGATGAGTTCTATGCTCTAAAAGCTAAGAATTGGACTGGGGCTGATGTCCCTTTTTATGAATTTGATGGTTATGTGAGTATTTTACACGTAATGGAAGGCGATTGCGATTCGATTCATAATATCAACAAGTGTGTCATTGTTTGTGAGAGATTGACTCGACTCGTAACATATCCATGATTGACTCACACCCCTGCCTTACTTGTATCCTCGCAACGCACGCAGATCACATGCATTGGAAACATTGGAATAACTTGTGGACCCGGAGAAGACGAGAGCCTTGCACGTCAAATTGATCAATTGCGCAAAGTCATGCCATACACAGTCGAACTACTTATATTTCCATTTATTTTATCCGATTCCATCCACAACAAAAATGATTGCAAAGCCATGGATAAAATTATTTCTACACGAAGGAAAAAGTTGCATATTATGGACATGGTAGAAGTCAATGGTGAGGACGGCCATGATGTATTCAAGTTTCTTAAGAAAATGATGGGGAAACAAGAATTGAAAGAGGATCGGGCTACGTTTTTCTTTGTGAATCCTGTGGCGACAAGGATCGATGTACTCGAGGGAGCTCAATTTTCTATGTTGAAGAAACACATTAAGGATCATTTGATGGGATGGGAAGATGATTTATAGATGTGGAGTGTGGCGGGGAGGAGGAGATAGAAAGGGCCCTCCCATGCATGTGGCTCTGATGGTTATTGCATTTTTAAACCTGTCTTACTTCTTCTGTAGAGCCAACGTAACAAAATAGGATACTTAAAAAAATAGAACCTTGTTTTAATTAGGCCATAGCATTTTATATAGTGGAATCGCGTCCGTCTGGTCCGTTCTGTTCGAACCCAATTCAATTCATGAAACCCCTGTATTGACGCACGCCACACAAATTTCCCCTCGAGGCCATGGCATTGCTAGGATAAGATTGGATGCCACCGAGACTCCCGCAAATGAAAGTGCAACATTTCCAACCATTGTGTTGTATTGCCCTACGTTTGTCGGAGGAATGTCAATGACGCCCCTACGGCATCAACCAGGAATGCAACTTCAAAACTCATGTTCACGCCAACGACCTCGAACTCAAGACAAGACCCAAAGGGAAAAAAAAGGATGCATGATATTTTGTAAACTAGAATACTGTGTGGGGTGAAAGACAAGGATGAGCGAGGAGCATGGCTACGACGGCTGGATTGATCCCGTCACTATACAAAGAAGGAGTGGCAGCTGATTGAAGAAACAGCCCACTACTCAAGTGTGCCTGGGAAGAAGGTTGGGGGGCTTCTGCCTTCAACTTCTTATTCTTGAAAGTGTCTGCACCAATAGCACCATGGTCAATAGAAATAGTAAGGTCTTCGTCCCTCGATCTCTTGTTTGAATTAGATCCGGGATATTCTTCGTGAGTATCTCCTTTAGCACTATCATCTTTTGCATGTTGACTAGCAGGCTCTATTGGTCTTGGAACCGGGGTATCCTTGGATTCGTCAGACTCTTTATATTTTAAATCATTCGCATCATGAGCGCTTGCGGTTGTCTTAGTCTGATAAGCATGAAGAACAGCTAATGTGTATTGAGAATCACCGTATGTCTCATCTAAAAAGCGCTGCATTCTAGAGGCGACAATTGCTATATCTTTGAGCTTCTTTATTCTATCAGATATTTGACCAGCTCTGGGAAAGGAGTGAAGTAATGAGTACAAGTTAATGATTTAATGATTTAATGATTTAATGATTTAATGATTTAATAATTTAATAATGTATTAATGGATCGTTGACATACCTAGCTGTGCCTCCGACCTTCCAGAATTGAATGTCTAAGGGCTTGTTATTCAAAAACCAATAGAATTTAAACAGCTGCGATTCATCATTTGGAAAAGTGCATACCAATCTGTCACCACCACTCTCAGTACACATCGTTTTAATATCTCTTTCCTGCATTCCTATTTGATAGGCTACTTTGTTTGGATTCGAACTAACTTCTAATTCGACACAATAATACACCGTCTTTTGGATTGAACTGGCTGGAAAGGCTGGATCAACCATGAATCTAACAAACGTTTTTTCCATGTAGTGGAATGCCTTTGATCCTTCCAAAACGAATGGTTCATACTCAAAAGCATTATAACAGAATCGTTCTTTTTTAGAAGCATGATATCTTCAAGGAGAAGGCGATTATGAAAAATCGAAAGAGCCTGCGGTGAATGCTTCAACTCCTTTTTCAACACTACTGACTTGAACGGTTTCCATTTTTCACTCCTTTCATTCTGCCAATGATTATTGGCTGATTTGTAGGTCGCCCCAAAATTACCAAAAGGGTTTGTTGAAGTAGGTAATATGTAGGGCAATCGAAGGAAGGTTAAGAGTTTGTTTTCGATGGGGTGCGTAACACGGCGCACTTTAGATGTAGTCTGCTTTATATCTTTCATGGCAACTTGTTTCTTTCCTTTCTTATCATTAGAAGTGTTTAATAGCAATAATGTGTCAACAGCTGAACGCATGTTTAAATCTGGAGATGATTGAGTTTGTGTAACAGTCACTGCAACGGTGGACGCGTTAGCCATGGGGGATTGAACGGGATTATCATCATTGCCGTAACTATTGAGGTCGAAGGAGGGATCATCATCGGCATCAATAACCTGAGAATGTCGTGCTCGTGGTGTGATAAACGATGAGTTATTACGCCTTATCACCTTTGTGTCACTACCACTTCATTAGTTGGTGTATAGTGGGACGGGGTGGCCGGCCATTGGGTGCGATTGTAGGTGTTGAAGGTGTGTTAGGGTCATTAGTTGATGACATGGTACGTAGTTGCTTGTTGTTTCAATGCGTGGATCGCCAGTTTTGTTCTAAGCTACCCCTACCTAGTAGATTAGATGCTCATCGACGGCGTTCTCTAGGGGTGTTGTATGAGAGCAAGAGACGTTTCTGAAAAGGGTGCTGGCATTATCTAATGTGGCGTTTTGTGAATGGGGTCCAAAAACTCAGGAGTTTCGCGCATTTGTGCGCTGCGCCGCGCCACCACTGAACTGCGACGAAACGAAACAAGAAGGTCGAAAACAACAAAAAACAGCTTGTAGCAAACACACAAACAACCCAACAAAGTCGTCAAAGCGGTGGCCTCCAACCTCCAACCTCCGCATCTCTCTCAACAAGCTCAGAGCAGTGCTGTTTTTTCAACAAACATTTCACCATAACACATTTCATTTCCTGACTTAAAGCCAACGTGCAGCATTGTTCCATTCAATACCGGGTAACATACTAAATGACAACCTCTAAATTTCACTCCTCGTCTGCATCTCCTGCATTCCCGTTCATGCTACCGTCACCAAATGATGGCGAAACTGATGCAAAACAAAAACAACAGGAAGAAGACAAACAGAATTGCAATAAGTATGTCAACTCGGGCCTCACTCGAAATGTGACTGTGCAATTCCTAATGGAGCGTCTCATGAACATGGGCTGTGCACCACCCAAAGGATTCATATCTTGTATCGATTGTGGTGATAAGCAAGCTGGGGCTGGGTTCGGCGTCGTCGAAGAGACGATTATACCGCCATCTACCGCTATAAAGGATAAAGACAAATACAGTCGACAGGCTAACGATAGGCTCAAACGGCAGTGCGATAACACAGCCACTCTCCAAGATTTGCAGGATCAAATTAAAGCTCAGAATGAAGGAAAGGCAAAACTGAGGCTGCTGCCGGAAATCTTTCTCTGTCAGAACCACTTAGTGAATGAAGAACATGCACATCAGAGCATGGTTCATGAATTAATTCACGCCATTGATTTATGCAGAACCAAAATGGATCCAATAAACAATTGCATTCATATGGCCTGTACGGAAATTAGAGCTGAGAATCTGAGCGGAGAGTGCGGGGCCGTGAGAGAATTAGTCAATGGAAGGACTGCTGTGGGAACATTCAAGGGGCATGGAGCAAAGTGTGTCAAGAGGAGGGCTATTTTGTCTGTCGAAGCCAATCCAAATTGTAAAGAAAGGGCGAATGAGTACGTTGACGCTGCTTTCGAGAGATGTTTTAGAGACACGTTTCCTTTTGATCGGCATCCAAACTTGAGATAAGGCCTACATTATGGCGGAGGCCAAATCAAATCATTGTCACACGCAATGGCATTACCTACATTTAGTTCGTTGATTTGTTTAACCGGTATCTTTCTTACATGGTATTCTGAATGCTTCTTGGCGCCACTATCTCAATTCATGTACACATACACGTAGATTCAAATATAATTGAAATGCGATTTTTACGGTACCTACACCATGTAGTGGTGGGGGTTATTGTCAACCATCTTCTAATACGAATGGACAAAACAGTATTGATAGAACTTTAAACACCGCTCAGCATCATTTTCAGGATACTACATTACACGTACCCACGTACAGTAATGATTATTCTTTTTTTGACGAGTTTGCAATAATCTACGATTCATTCAGGAGAATTGTCGTGCATGGGTAAGAGAAGTGCACTATTTAAAGCGGAGTTTGTTGCAGGAAGTCATAAAGTAACATTCAAAAGGATGGTATGGGAGATTGGTGGTCCAGAGCCACCCGGAACAGATTTGCATCCATGTATGCTGGCAATGGTTTCAGAATAGTAGACCGGCCGATTGAGTCTTTTGGCTGCAATATACACTATACACCTACCGACGAAATGAATCAGCGCAGTACAAGTAGATAGAGACGAAACCTAAAGTCAAATGTAGCAATGACTTATAGGCGCAGAAAATCAAAAAACTGATTAAAGTAAATCCTTCATTTTTTGGGTGGTATATTTTTAGGCAGCGTTATTCTGTTAGCGATCCGTCGTTTCTTCGGGACGCAGGCAGAAGATTATTATCTTCAATTATACGAGGATCATAACAACTACACGTACGATGAAGACACCACGCGTGATAACCGAGCAGTACTGATCCTACAACATCATGACCAACAGCAAGATCTACCAAGTTGTTTCGATACTATCAACAAGAAACTAACCCGTAAGCAACTCACGGGCACTAAAGAATGGCCACGATGGCAACAGGCAGAATATAAAATGCTCAATCAGATGAAAGAATGCGATGTGCTCGGTAAACCCATTCCACGTCCCAAGAATGCACTTCCTTGATTAAATGGGATGGCACTTTCAAAGCACGACGCTGTTGCGACGGCCGTGCACTAAAGCAGCCACAATCGATCTGGACAAAATGAAGAGGCATATGCAGCTTGCTGCATCAGTTAAATCGGAATGAACATATTCCTTTCACTTTGTGCCATGGAAAATCATCTGATCAAAGATGTCGATGCTACAAATTCATTCGTTCACCATCAATATCTTCAATGGTACTCCTGTTCTACATGCCCTTCAAGGTCATCCAGAAGCAGATGTTCTTTGGAAAGTTCATGCTGTCAACAATAAACAAGGCTCTTCGTCCGTTATGAATTTAAATCTACTACCCACTGCCCACGGCCAAACCATGTATCGCACCACATTCGGGGATTAAACGCTCTTGTGGTTATTCAGGGTTCTGAGCAAAAGTATAGGACTAAGTAGATTCTCTCAGGAAGGCCTTTAAAGGCCCGGTGAAAAGCCATTAGATTAACAGAAAATCTGTCATTTTCAGTAAAAAAACTATCAAGTTTTGAGAAATAACAACTCGATGATAAATTGTATGATAGATGATAGATTGATTCTCGTATGAAGAAGAAAAAAAACACCACACAAAAGAACATCGGTTATCGGTTCAGCCTGTAGCAAAACCCGCACGAACTTCAAGCTATCCGTCATTGTTTGGAAACGAACGAGAATTCGGAAATGAGCACCAGACAACATACAAAAGGCAATCAAGCCGGCAGAACATCAACCTCATTGACAGCCAACAGCATCAACGCGGAAAGATTTGTCCCACAGCACAAACAACGTCAATGGGATAGCACACCACGCATTATACTCGTCGCCGCTCCATGTAGAAATGAGGGTATCACGGCTACAACCCGGTGGCTGAACGATCCTCAACATCGACGATCTACATTTGATCTTTGTGCATTTAATTTGCTACATTATTTACCGGAAGGAGCTCGTTACATGCAAGAATCTCTGGCTCAGTCATTCCCGCCTTACTTTGATCGGGTAGTATTAAGAAACTGTGAGGTATCTATCAGTCACTTCTTTCACATGATTCAACAAAAGCGATCGATGGTCATTTACTTCCAGGATAAGCTAAATTCTTTCGCTGCTCCCAACGGTCCCCATCAGAAGACACCTCCATCCCTTGACCAAATACGAATGCAACAAAGAAATCTCAAACGCGATCAATTCTCAGAGGATAGAATTCTTCAAACCACGCCTGAGAATTTGGTCAGAATTTGCGATGAAATTCAATCCATGATGGAGAAACAGGGGCACGGATCTAATTTGTCTTCCTCCCTCCAGACTGCCATGGAGCTTCGTGACTGCCTCGACATGGTGTGCAAGGATTATCTGACAAAAACCTTTATGCTCATGGACATTGAACGACTACAAGCGTTGAATGATTTGAATGTCTATGACATGTACTCCTGTCGATTTGACAATGTCGAAGTACCTCCGCCGTTGGGCAAAGTCAAGGGATGTCCTGGTTGTAACAAGAATTATTACGAAGATTACAGCGCAGAATTTTGTCGTTATCACAAATTCTTGTCTTTGGATGGCAGATATAACTGTATGGAATCATTTTCATACCTAGAAAAGATTCAGGGTTGGAATAAACCATCTATTGTCAGAACACCGCAACAATTTATATTGCTTGAGAAGTGTTTGAAGAACTCTGGGGGTTACAATCACGAGAAGGAGTTCGTTGTTCATCTGACCGTCCCTGGTATTGCAGAAAATCGTCCTCTGGTCAGCATTGGTGATTTCGTTCGATTTCGTTTTGGGAACGTAGAGATTATTGGCGACGTGAGAGAGATCCAGGTGAAGACGGAGAGAGTTATGCTCTTCTTACCTCTTCCATTAAAAGTCAATGCGGACTGCAAACCTTTCACAAGAGCATTGGTAACTCCAAAAAATCGAACGGACAAAGATAACACGAAACCATACAAGGATCAGAACAAAATCCAACGATTTGATGTAAGGTTTGGTTTATTTGGGTCCAGAGCCCATGATATCTTCAAAACGACAGTGAATTCTGCTGTTGTCAATTCAATGGACCGGGCGATGCGGGTGATAGCTCCGACGCCATTTCTTGAGAAGATCCTAAAGAAGTCAGAACGCAGACCACAAATTGGGATTTCCAATTGGTCCCATGAGAATCTCAACCCTGAGCAAAAGCACGCCGTATTTGATATTGTACGCGGGAATAATGGACATGCTCCGTATTGTATATATGGCCCTCCAGGTACGTGAGCACTGTGAATTGTCTTCTTAGAAAAAACGTTTTTGACTCTCAAATTGCTGCAGACAATTTCAAGGTGAATGGAACTAACAATTTAATTCATTTTACAGGCACAGGCAAAACTGTGACTATTGTGGAGAGCATCGTCCAGATATTGCGTTATGATGGCACAAAGAAAATATTGGTGTGCGCCCCAAGTGATGCAGCGTGTGATGTTATTGCCAAGCGACTTCTTCCTGTGCTACCACGTTCTTCAGAAATATTAAGAATCAATTGGGTATCACGGAATCCTGCATCGCTACCACCTGTCCTCTTAGGGTGCTCCCCCATGGACATGTCCGGGTTCTTCATGCTCCCTTCTCCAAAGCGCATTCAAGAAGTTTCAGTTGTCATTTGTCAGTGCTTTGTGGCTGGGTGCCTTGAGCTTGAGCTTTCGCAAGGCCCATGGATAGACAAGCATTTTACCCACTGTTTCATCGATGAAAGTAGTCAGAGGTAGGTAAATTTTCTCTTTTTCTCTATCCATTATCCTATGCCCACGTATTTATTGTGTCTAAAACATATCCCGCTGGTACGTGTAAAAATAGTTTGGAGTTTGAATCGCTCATTCCGCTCTTGAAAGTTGGCAAAGATTGTTCAATAGTACTGGCAGGAGACCCGAAACAGCTCGGACCTACGGTTAGAAGTAGCTGTGCAAGTAGCAATGGTCTCTCGTTATCACTACAAGAGCGGCTCATGGGTCTCTCACTGTATCAGGAAGATTCAAATTATTGCGTGATAACAAAGCTTTTAGACAACTACCGTTCTCATAGTGCATTGCTCTCTGTACCAAGTCAACTTTTTTATGATGGGAGTCTCCGATGCAAAGCATCTGCTGAAATCTCTTCAGCTTGTGCAGGCTTTGAACTCCTCCGTGATGGTCAGAACTTTCCAATGATGGTGTATGATGTTTTTGATGGTAAGGAGAAGAGTAAAATTGACACGCCGTCATTCTACAACATCGAAGAATGTTATGCTTCAGTGAGGATTATTGAGGCTCTCTTAGCTAGTCCAAATGTGAAAATCCACGCGGGGCAAATTGCAATCATTACTTGTTTCCGTGCGCAGGTATTGAAAATGAGAGAGATCCTACGTGAATCACAATTGTCTACGGTCAATGTTGGAGTTGTTGAAGACTTTCAGGGTCAAGAAATGTCTGTTGTTCTCGTTAGCACGGTGCTGACAGAAAACCAAAGGAGATGGATGAAAGGCACGATGTGCGGCCTTGGTTTCATGCTTGATCCAAAGAGATTCAATGTTGCCATCACAAGGGCGAGCTCCCTTTGTGTGATTGTTGGAAATGTAAATTATCTTGAGAACAGTGGTTCATATTGGACCGCATTGATTGATCATGTGAGGAGAAACGGGGGGGTCAGTGGCGATTCCAGAGTCGAAGATGGTGTCGAGGTCGACGGTTTCGCCGACTATGGCATTGATGCATTCATACAGAAAGTGGAAGAACTAAATTTGCTTGGGGCTGGTCATGAATTGGATAGATATGATCTTGCGATGAGAGGTTATTACGAGGATGCACCAGAATGGAAAGTATGTTTATAAAACCTATTGTGGGCAGTTCGTGTGGTATAACCACCATCAATCTTTGCATTTTTCATTTATTTATCAGTTATAGTCAATACGCTACATAAACTAAAATGTGTACAACTGCAAAGGTCTAGAAATAGTAACATACGAGTATTGCTCTCCCTTTAAAAAAATTATAGCTTGATGTCAACCATTGCAGCAAGCTGCTCCATAGCTTTTTTACACCGTTTCACCTCAATTTTTCCCTCATCTAAGTACTTCTTGGGCGGTGTATAACTTGTGGAACTTGTAACGAATATTGACATGTAAGCGCTTCCATCAGCTTGATTAATAGTTTTGATGACTTCTTCCGATGTTTCTGTGAATTCAATAAAGTCGTCTGCCTTATCTTCAAAAGCCTTCATAACCTTGCCAATCCCAACTAATGCAGATGGTGGATTGCCTACAATTGTTCCTAAATAACGACGAACACTATCTCCACCACCTTCACAAATTTCGTCGTAATTATCGAGGAGGTAATTTACGGTCTTGTACCCTTCACGGAATTTGACCTCGGCTTCTTCGAATGTAAGGGGCGCCTTGACCTTTTCTCCAATTGCTGCATTTGCTGGTCGAGATTGGATCTGACTCAGCAAGGCCAGTTTAATTGGAACTTGGATGAAATCTCGACGATTCAGGCTACTGTTTATAGGTTCTTCGTCGTTGCTAAAAGTTGCCTTCAAAGGAGTTATTAAGTTGGTAATGACTCTATGCTGTACTGGAGCGAAACCTTGCCCAGAAGGGAAGAAGGCTGCAAACACAAAAAACAAAGTCTTCATTGGGATGCAAATGTTGAAAGAAATGGAAGGGTTGCAGAGGAGAGGAAAATATGAATTCAATGGAAGCTAGATCTTGAGGTGCTGTCTGACTAATGCAAGAGTTTGTGATGTGTTAGTTTCTTGATGTGTTGGTAAGATACTGTAGATTGTAGATTTCAGATTAGGTACGTGTAGTAAAAGATGTGGCATTTTGAAGTTGATTTGAAGGCTTCTCATCCCGACCCAAAAGAAGAAACATAATTCAAAATAAGTCAGTTAATGTTCGTACGACTCATTAGCTCAGTTGGCAGAGCATTGGATTCCAGACCCAAAGGTCGTCGGTTCAAGTCCGGCATGGGTCAAATCATTATTTTTCCATAAATTTTGTGCAAATGAGGTGCAGCATAGCAGTACAACCTCTAGCAGAACTTTAGTTTTACTTTGGTTATTTCTGTTTTGACAGATGTACGTACACGTACGTGCGCACGTAAGCGTTTTATTAATTTCAATAAACGCGATTGCCGCATTTTGAACATGTCAGACTGGTCAGACCAAGCAAGGTCAGACATCGCCGACAGTCTCGCTGCAAGTGAACTGTAGGAATTAGGATAATTGCATCGGTTCAATTTTTAAGACTCCAATCTGAATCATTTGAAGTCGTTCATTGTAAAAAGTTATCCACTTTTACACAATACAGCAACCTTGCTTGGTTTGCAAACCAGAAAATTCCGTCACAATTCTATTTATCAATACTTTGTATTTTTGGTATCGTCCCATTACCGATACGGATAAGTCACTTCATGCACAAAACCACGCACAACAAAACGACCGACCAAAGGAAATCGAATCATCGAAGACTGAAGACTGAAGACTG
>Ga0115005_10001551_pt1 | contig 18270 bp, 18 predicted proteins | sample ArcOceMetagenome_FD_87163 | JGI IMG/M metagenome (GOLD analysis project Ga0115005, IMG submission 87163) | Marine eukaryotic phytoplankton communities from Arctic Ocean - Arctic Ocean - Greenland ARC118M Metagenome | ecosystem: Environmental > Aquatic > Marine > Oceanic | place: Arctic Ocean... | reverse complement strand
TATCCTGTTTTAAGTCCAATAATATAACTCCAGCTTTTTTATAATTATATTGTGGACGATAAATACTCTCTAATAGCTTAAACGATTCTTTTATAATAACGGCTGTATTATTCGTCGGCTCATTAAAAATAATCATGGCACCGTTACTGTATTGTAAATCTTGTTTTCTAAAACGATTAGTATTAATAAAAATAGAAAGGCTACCGCACATACTACCCTGGTAGCGCAGCTTCTCAGTAGCTCTTGCAACATGATTTGCTAATGCTTTTTTTAAATTATCTTTATCATTAATCATATTACCAAATGATCTAGAAACAGTAATAGATTTTTTATTAATAACTTCTTCTAGCATAAGACAAGACTGTCCCCTTAACTCATAAACAATACGTTCACCAACAACTGAAATGAGCTTTCTTATTTGACGAGGATCTGCTTGTTGTAATTGAAGAGGATTATTAATCCCTATAGATTTCAAACGCGTCCCCCAACCTTTGAAATACCCCAAACATCTTCTAACCTCATATCGTCTAAAATTTGCGTTAATTGATCAGAAATAGTTAGTATATGAACACCATTAGATGAATATTTCTTCGCAATCTTATTAGATAATTTAGCTAATGTTTTAGTGGGCCCTACTCCAATTGAAACAGGAATACCTGTCCATTGATAAATTAATTTTTTAATTTCTGACATTTCATCTGCTAATTTCTTAATATTAAAATTTTTTAAACTAAGAAAAGCTTCATCTATAGAGTATATTTCCATATTAGGTACAAAATAACTTAATGAGTCCATTACGCGTGCAGACATGTCTCCATATAAAGTATAATTTGAAGAATGGGTAAAAACATTATTTCGTTTTATTAATTCTTTATATAAGTGTAACGGAGCACCCATAGGTATTCCTAAAGCTTTTGCTTCATTAGACCTAGCAATAATGCATCCATCATTATTGGAGAGAACTACAACAGGTTTACCTTTTAAAGATGGATTAAATACTCTTTCGCAAGAAACATAAAAATTATTACAATCAACTAATGCATACATCTTATAAGAAGTGAACAGCGCTTGTAACTACACCCCAAATTTCCATATTTGTATCGTCATTAATTTCAATAGGTTTATATAAATCGTTTTCTGGCATTAATATAACTTTACCAGAACGTTTATATAATCTCTTAACAGTCATTTGCCCATCTAAAACCGCAATAATGACTTTGCCGTGCGATGGCTTAACGCTTCTATCTACAACTAGAATATCATTATCATGTATTCCTGCATTTATCATGGAATCTCCATTAACACGAACAAAGAATGTTGAAGATGGTCGCTTAACTACATAGCTATTTAAATCTAAACTTTTTTCTAAGTTATCATCTGCAGGAGAAGGAAATCCAGCTGAAACTTTAGAACTATATAAAGGAAAAGCCTGAGGTCGGTTTAAACATGGTTTAAATACATCCAACCTACTTGTACTTTTATAATGGCCATTTTGAGCTAATATTTTCTTAGTTATGTCAAGATGTGTCATTTTTTTTATCCTTAATTAATTTTGTTCATGTTTTGTTCTCTTATAGATCGTAAACAAAGTCAACTCTTAAAATATATTAAAATTAATGGGTTTTAATAAAAGCACCTGGCTTGACGCCATAATTAACAGCAACACCATAGCTTGGATCATCATCAGATCCCACTACCAACTGACCGGCCTTTCGTAAAAGTGAATGACAATCTGTTGACAAATGTCTTAATTCTAACTTTTTCTTTTTTTTCTTATACTTAATTGCCAACTCTTCTATTGCCTGTAGAGCTGATTGATCGACAACACGACTATTAATAAAATCAATTATCACTAAATCAGTATCGTTTTCTGGATTGAAGATCTCAGAAAAACCTTGGGCTGAACCAAAAAATAAAGGTCCTTCTATATAATAAATGGTATTGCCATCATTGTTAACTTCGATGCGTCCTGTGATACGAATTGCATTATTCCATGCATAAGCAAGAGCTGAAACAATAACTCCACAAATAACAGCTATAGCTAAGTCATAAATCACGGTAACACTAGTTACAATTAACATAACAATAACATCTGTTCTTGGAATTCGCCTAATAACAGTGATGCTTTGCCAGGCAAAAGTACCAATAACAACCATGAACATAACACCAACCAAAGCTGCTAAGGGGATTTGTTCAATAAGAGAAGAGCCAATTACGATAAATAAAAGTAAAAACAAAGATGCTGAAATTCCAGATACTCTTGTGCGGCCACCAGATTTAACATTGATCATTGACTGACCAATCATTGCACAGCCACCCATACCTCCAAAAAAACCTGTCACAGTGTTGGCAATACCTTGAGCAACACATTCTTGAGAAGCCCCTCCAACTTTACCGGTTAGATCTCCTACTAAATTGAGAGTTAATAAACTTTCAATTAATCCAATCGCAGCTAAGATTAGAGCAAAAGGAAGGATTATTAAAAGTGTGTCAACATTGAAACTCACTAAAGGAATATGAAAGGTTGGCATTCCACCTTTAATAGAGGCCAAATCTCCAACACGTGGAACATCAATATCTAGCAATATTACAAGTACAGCAACAAAAATTATACCCGCTAATGGAGCAGGAATAAACTTTGTTACTTTGGGAGCCAGCCATATTACAATCATAGTTACAGCCACAAGTAACAACATAAAAAATAAAGTCTGTCCTTCCATCCATTGCTTTCCACCGTCTGATTCAATAGTTTGAAATTGAGACATTTGAGCTAAAAAAATTACAATAGCTAAACCATTGACAAAACCAAGCATTACTGGGTAAGGAACTAACCTAATAAATTTTCCTAATCTTAAAAAAGCAGCTACAATTTGTAAAATTCCCATTAAAACGACCGTTGCAAATAAATACTCGACACCATGCAATGAAACTAGAGCAACCATGACAACCGCTAGTGCGCCTGTTGCACCAGAAATCATTCCAGGCCTACCACCAATCAAAGCAGTTATTAATCCAACAATAAAAGCAGCATAGAGACCAACCAAAGGATGAACTCCGGCTACAAAAGAAAAAGATACAGCTTCAGGCACTAATGCCAAGGCAACAGTTAAACCAGCTAAAATTTCTGTTTTAAATCTCAATAATGATGAAAATTTTAAATTAGAAAATTGTAATTCAGTTTCTGATATTTTTTGAGATAGCTCTTGGAATATTTTTTGTATAACCAAACTCCTAGTTTATTGGCCATTAAACCAAAAAATATAACTTAAAAAAGTTACTTTCACGATTTACCTGTTAAAGCAATTTCGAAAAAAAACAACAATAAACTTAAACAAAAGCTTTATAGATTCTTAAAAAAGTGCTTATTTACAATATAAAAAATTGTAATTATATAAACATCAAGAATTAGTATGTTTTTTAGATAAACGTTCTAAATCATGATCCACCTGATCATCAAATCCATATCGGGAAGAAAAAAAAGTCAAGGCCATTAAGCCTGAGCCTAATAAGATAGTAAAAAAAGCACCTACAAAAATAGCTGTTATACCATTATTACTAATTTCTACATCTGACATTTGAAGCCATAAATCAATTGCAAAAAATGTTACAATTATAAGAACACTTGATGCCACAATAATAAAAAGTAAAATATTTTTCATACTTAAACATATATTAATAAAATTGAACAAAGTCTATTAATTTTACCTTAATGGTAATTTTGATTTTACTAATTGCTCCCAATAAGAAATACCCAAAGGCAAAACATTATCATTGAAATCATATTTAGTATTATGAAGCATACAACCTGACTTACCTTCACCTGCACCAAGCCATATATAAGATCCAGGTTTTTTTTCTAACATATAAGCAAAATCTTCTGCTCCCATCGAGGGTGATAAGTTTGTTTTAACTGATTCTGCACCAAATAAGCTTGATGCAACCTCGATTGCTTTTTCACTTTCATCAGCATGATTGATTGTAACAGGATAGCCTTTAACAACAGAAACGTCTGCTACACACCCATAAGCTAAAGCTGTTGCTTCACATATATCTGTAAATTGCTTATGTACATTGATACGAGTGTCTGGGTTAATAGTTCTAATAGTTCCAATAAAATCTGCTTTCTGAGGTATAATATTAAATCCAGAACCCGCATTAATTTGAGTTACTGAAACAACAACAGAATCAAGTGGATTTTGTTTGCGCGAAACAATTTGCTGTAAAGCTTGAACAATAGCTGTCGTAGCTAAAACAGGGTCATTTGTAGCTTGAGGCATAGCTGCATGCCCACCACTTCCATTTACAGTAACTTCAAACCGATCTGCTGCTGCCATTACAGAACCTTTATGAACAGCAACAGTTCTTTCTTCCATTCCTGGCCAATTATGCATTCCCCAAACACTATCCATAGGAAATTGTTCAAACATTCCGTCTTCAATCATGGCAAGGCCGCCACCTCCACCTTCTTCCGCAGGCTGAAATATAAAATATACAGTTCCATCAAAATCTCTTTTCAAAGATAATACTTTAGCTGCGCCAAGTAACATAGCCGTATGTCCATCGTGCCCACATGCATGCATACGACCTTCAAATTTTGATTTATAAGAAAATTCATTTTCTTCGGTCATAGGCAAAGCATCCATATCGGCTCTTAATCCAATAGCTTTATTTCCGCCGCCACCTTGATTAGCATTAATACCTTTTAAAACTCCAACAACACCAGTTTTACCTAACCCTTTATGAACTTCAATACCAAAAGATTCTAGTTTTTCTGCAACAAAATTAGATGTCCACTCTTCCTCATATCCAAGTTCTGGATGAGAATGCAACTCATGCCTCCAATTTTTTATTTCAGGTAAAAAGTTTATAATCTCATTAGATATTTTCATAAAATGCTCCTTATATCTAATTATAAATACTGTTATTACAAAAGGTCAACTTTCTAATTATTAAACTATCTTGATAATTGTGAATATGCTAATTACCAAAGATCTTATTCTATAATAAATAAATCAATAAAATAATTATAATTTGGGGAGTTATAAAAGTTATGAAATGGATTAATAAAACTCTTCCCGAAACTAATTTACAAAAATTCATTTTTATTTTTTTACCATTCGCATGTGGTTATTTTTTATCTTATCTATATCGATCTACAAATGCAGTTTTAGCTCCTTACCTTAGTAATGATTTAAGTTTAAACGCAGAACAATTAGGATTCATTACATCTGCATACTTTTTAACATTTGGCCTATTCCAATTGCCTTTAGGCATTCTACTTGATAAATATGGCGCTCGAATAGTTCAAAGCTTTTTATTTTTAATTGCGGCTACAGGCGCTATTTTATTTAGCTTTGGTGATGATGTTTTGTCACTAACAATAGCAAGGGGGCTAATAGGCCTTGGTGTTTCAGGAGCTTTAATGGCAGCCTTCAAAGCATTTGCTGTTTGGTTTCCTAAAGAACGCCTTCCACTTTTAATAGGATTATTTATGTCAGCAGGAGGAATGGGAGCTATTGTTGCATCAAGACCTCTGGAAATGGCTTTGCAAATCACAGACTGGAGAGGTGTTTACTTATCTCTTGGGATAATTACAATTTTTGTAGGGCTATTAATCTTTTTTATTGTTCCTGAGAAGAAAGAAGCTATTGATCAAGAAAAACCGTTGCCTATCTTAAAAGTTTTAAAACATATTTATACTAGCTATGCATTTTGGAGAATAGGACCTTTATCAGGAATTGCAGGCGGAACAGGACTAGCTATATTAGGGCTGTGGGCAGGCCCTTGGCTTTCTGATATAGGAAAGTTTGATCAGAAAGAAATTGCAAATATTCTTTTTTTCTCAACAATAATGATGACAATTGGGACTACATCTTTAGGAATAATTACAGATTATCTAAGAAGATTTAATATATCACCTGTTGGTGTAATGGGAGGAGCGTTACTACTTTTCATTATTCCTCTTACTATAATTACATTTGGATTAATACCAAAGGCTATATGGCCATGGGTTGTTTTAAGTATAACATCATTAGCTGCAACTCTAGCATATTCTGGCCTTAGCCAACATTTTCCAACAAGCTATGCTGCACGAGCATCAACTGCTGTAAATTTAATATGTTTTTCAATGGCTTTCGTAGCTCAATACGGAATTGGATTAATAATGCAAATAGTTGAACCAGGAAAACAATCTGGGTACTCGATAAAAGCATATCAAGCAGGCTTCGGCTTTTTTTTAGGGCTACTGATAATTTCCTATTTGATTTTTATAATTATGAGTTTATTAGAAATACGAAAACAAAAAAAACCACTTAAGGATAATAACGTTTAGCAGTCCATTGATTTTTTTTCTCAGTCGGCTTTAAAATAAATCTATTATGCAACCTAAAATCACCATCTTCCCAGAACTCAAATTCTATTGGAGTTAAAGCAAAACCACCCCAAAAATTTGGTCTTGGAATGTCATTAGGATACTTGGCTTCAAAAGCTTTAACTTCTTCCATCAAAGTGTTTCTCGAATCCAACTCTCTTGATTGTTTTGATGACCAAGCACCAATTCTACTACCCCTGGATCTTGATTTATAATAGTTATCTGAAATTTCGTCAGATACTTTTTTTATGCTTCCAACTAATCTTACTTGACGATTAAGACTTTTCCAATAAAAGCAAATTGCACCTTTTGAAGTATCCAATATCTCATTAGATTTTCTACTTTCATAATTTGTATAAAAAACAAAGTTTCCATTTATAATATCTTTAAGTAAAACAGTACGTACAGAAGGCATTCCATTTTTTGCAACAGTAGCTAGTTGCATAGCATTAGGATCTCTAGGTTCTGTTTTCTCTGCTTCAGATAACCACTTTTTGAATAATGGAATAGGATCTATTATTGCTTCTAATTCCAAATTTAATCTCCACTATTTTTAATAATATTATTTTTTATTACTTATAGTACTAATTTTGCCTTATTTTATACATATATGCTTTATTAAATATATTTAAAGTAACTAATAGAGGGTTTTATGATTAAACATTTTTTTTTATTATTCGTATTTAGTATTATTTCAATTAATGGACAAGCAGAAACAAGGGTTTTTCAAGCAACTGGATCTGTATCCTCAGTAGAGGTTCTAAAAACATATACAACACAAAAAATACCAAGAAATGAGAAAAGATGTGTAATTAAAAGAATACCTGTTAACCAAAACGCACAAACATTTGGTGCTGATAATTTTATAGGGGCTTTAATTGGAGGAGCCATAGGAAATCAAATTGGATCAGGTGGTGGAAAATCAGGATCAACTGCATTAGGTGCAATTATTGGATCTGAAGTGGTTAGAAGTGAAAAAAATGCCTCAAATAGAGATTATGAAGAAAGAGAAGTTTGTCGGATAGAAAAAGTTGTTTATTCTGAAACTAAAGAACAAATCAGTGGATATAAACTAGACGTTGAAATAGATGGAGATACTATTTCTATAAATAGCAATAAATCTTATAATCCTGGGGACATCATTACATTAACAAAAAAAATAAGTTATTCTCTTAATTAATGATTTCGATTTTAATATTAAATATGTTAAAAAGAAGTAAATAATTATAAATTACTTTAATAATTTTAAATTATTGCAATCTACTTTAATTTTTAAAAAAGATTTAGAACTAGGAAACTAATTATGGCAGAAAAAGAACTCAATAATGGTATCATGAGCGGCAAACGTGGTATAGTAATGGGTGTTGCTAATGATAGATCTATAGCTTGGGGAATAGCAAAGGCAGCCGCAGATCAAGGAGCTGAAATCGCTTTCACCTATCAAGGTGAAGCACTTGAGAAACGTGTTCGCCCACTTGCTGAATCGATTGGATCAAATATTGTTTTACCATGTGATGTATCTAGTGATGAAGCTATAGATCAAACTTTTCAAGCCTTAAAAGAAAAATGGGAAACTATTGATTTTGTCGTACATGCTATAGCTTATTCAGATAAAGAAGAATTAAAAGGTGAGTATATAGATACATCAAGAGAAAATTTTTATACTACGATGGACATCTCAGTATATTCATTTACTGCAGTAGCAAAAAGGGTAGCAGATATGATGCCTAATGGTGGATCTATGTTAACGTTAACATACCATGGCGCAGAAAGAGTAATGCCTCACTATAATGTTATGGGAGTTGCTAAAGCTGCACTAGAATCCTCTGTAAGATACTTAGCTGCAGACTTAGGAAGTAAGAAAATTAGAGTTAACAGTTTATCTGCAGGCCCTATAAAAACTCTTGCAGCCAGTGGAATAGGTGACTTTAGATATATACTTAAATGGAACCAATATAATTCTCCATTAAGAAGAAATGTAACATTAAAAGATGTTGGTGGAAGTGGTGTTTATCTTTTATCTAATTTATCTGCTGGAGTAACAGGAGAGACGCATCATGTTGATTGTGGTTATCATATAGTAGGAATGAAAGCTATTGATGCACCAGATATGTCTCCAGAAAAAAAAGAAATTTAATTTTCTAAAATTAATTTATTTGAAAGAATTTAAATGGCAAGCAACTCTTTTGGAAACATCTTTAAATTCACTAGTTTTGGTGAAAGTCATGGAAAAGCCATTGGATGTATAATTGATGGAGTTTCTCCTTTAATCTCAATAGATGAAAAAGATATACAGTATTATTTAGATAGAAGAAAACCTGGCCAATCTAAATTTGTTACACAAAGAAAAGAAAGTGATACTGTGGAAATACTATCCGGTGTATTTAATGGTAAAACCACGGGACATCCTATTGCACTCCATATTAAAAATGAAGATCAAAGAAGTAAAGATTATTCAGAGATTGCTAACCAATTTCGACCTGGACACGCGGATATTACTTATCAAACCAAATATGGAATAAGAGATTACCGAGGAGGAGGTAGATCAAGTGCAAGAGAAACTGCAGTTAGAGTAGCAGCCGGTGCTGTTGCTTTCAAAATATTAGAACATAAATTAAAACGACCTATTATCATTAGGGCAAGCGTAATTCAAATGGGTCCCAATAAAATTAATAGAGCTAATTTTGACTGGAATGAAGTTAATAATAATCATTTTTTCTGTGGCGATCCTTTTGCTGCAAAAGAATGGGAAACATGGCTTGATGAAGTAAGGAAGAGTGGCAATAGTGCTGGTGCAATAATCGAGATCATAGCTGAAAATGTTCCAAGAGGACTAGGAAGTCCTGTTTATAAAAAATTAGATAGTCAAATTGCTGAAGCGCTTATGAGTATAAATGCTGTCAAAGGAGTAGAAATAGGATCTGGGTTTGATCTAGCATCTTTATCTGGAGAAGAAGCAAATGATGAGATTTTCCCAGATAATAAAGGTGATTATTACTTTAGCTCTAACCATTCTGGAGGTATATTAGGAGGAATTTCATCAGGACAACCTATTATAGCAAGATTTGTTGTAAAACCGACAAGTTCTATTTTAACTGAAAAAAATTCTATCAATTCAGATAAAGATGCTATTAAGATTAAAACAAAAGGTCGACACGATCCATGTGTAGGAATAAGAGCAGTTCCAGTAGCGGAAGCTATGATGGCTATAACTTTATTAGATCAATTACTAGAACATGAAAGTCAAATTGGAGTAATTAAATAATTTCTATTTTTTAGTTGCAACAATTACAAACTCTTTATTACCACTTGGTCCAAGCACAGGGCTTTCGGTCACACCTAGTAAATTCATGTTTACTTCTGTTTTAATCCACAACTCAATGTCATTTATAACATTTTTATGTAATTGTTCGTCTCTTACTACACCACCTTTACCAACCAATCCCTTACCCACTTCAAACTGTGGTTTAATTAGAGCTGCTAGCCAACCATTGCTTTTTAAAAAACCAAGCCCTGCCGGTAGAATTTTTTTTAGTGAAATAAATGAAGCATCACAAACAACCGCATCTAATGGCTCTTTAATAACTTCGTCAGATAAATAACGAGCATTTATTTTTTCTTTTACAACCACTCTCTTATCTTGCCTTAACTTCCAATCTAACTGACCATGACCAACGTCAACAGCATAAACCTTTTCTGCACCATGAGTTAATAACACGTCTGTAAAACCACCTGTACTTGCGCCAATATCAAGTGCTACAATTGATTTGCAATTTAAGCGAAACTGTAAAATAGCTTTTTCTAACTTTAAGCCACCTCTTGACACCCATGGATGCTTTTTACCTTTAATTTCTATATTGGATTCTGTAGGAACTTGTTGGCCTGGTTTATCTAGTCGTTTTGTATCTAAAAAAACCATGCCTGCCATAAGCATAGAATTGGCCTGCTCTCTACTTTTAGCTAATCCCATTGAAACAAGAATTTTATCAATACGTTCTTTTTTGATATCAAAATCCTAGAATAATAATTTTAAAATTTACTCATTAATACTGTTTCTATTTAAATTAGAAAGAGGATATATTTTTTCTATAGTTTTAATTAAACCATCCATATCCAAACCTGCTTCTTTTAATTGAGCACTTTGAGAAGCATGATCTTGAAAATTATCTGGCATAGTTAAACACTTTATTGATTTATTTGTATTGTTTAACATATCGTTAGAAGATAAATAATGTAAACAATGTGAGCTAAATCCTCCTACAGAACCTTCTTCTATTATAATTAATACTGAATTTTTTTTCCATAAATCTTCTAGTAATTTAGTATCAATTGGCTTTGCAAAACGAGCATCAGCAACAGTTATAGAATAACCCTTCGTACTTAAAATATCTGAAGCTGATAACGCGGCACCTACCCTAGTACCCAATGCTAAAATAGCGACGTCCTTTCCTTCTCTAACTATTTTACCTTTACCAATCTCAATAACTTTAGGTGTTTCAGGAATGTCTACACCTTCTCCTTCACCTCTAGGGTATCTACAAAAAATAGGCCCATCATTATAAGTTGAAGATGTAAATATCATGTCAGCTAGCTCAGCTTCATTGCTTGGTGCCATAACAACAACACCAGGCAAACAACAAAGATAGGCTAAATCAAATGAACCCGCATGTGTCGCTCCATCCGCTCCAACAAACCCTGCTCGATCCATCATAAATTTTACTGGTAATTTTTGAATAACTACATCATGTATAACTTGATCATAAGCACGTTGTAAAAACGTAGAATAAATAACAACATATGGCTTTAATCCCTCTGCTGCCATACCAGCAGCAAACGTGACTGCATGCTGTTCAGCAATACCAACATCAAAAAATCTATCTTGAAATTTATCTGCAAATTTACTTAATCCAGTTCCAGAAGGCATCGCTGCTGTAATAGCAATAATTTTTTTATCTTTTTCGCTTATTTTACATAATGTATCTGAAAAAATATTAGTATATGTAGGGGCATTAGAAACTGATTTAAACGTATCTCCAGTTATTAAATCAAATTCAGAAACGGCATGATACTTTTCATGGGAATTTTTTGAAAAAGGATGTCCCTTCCCCTTCTCAGTAACAACATGTAATAAAACTGGACCATCATGAGGATCATTTTTTAAATTTTCTAATATTTTGACCATAGATTTAACATCATGACCATCAATCGGACCCAAGTAATTCATACCCATTTGGCTAAATATTGTTCCTTCAGAAGAGCCTAAAAAGGTGCGCGCTAAATTTTCCGCTCGTTTAGCTGTTTCTCCTATTTCCTTTGGAAATAAATTAACCATTTGTTTAGCAATTTCTCTAACGTTATTAAAAGGACGACTTGAAACAACATTTGACAAGTAATTACTTAATGCACCAACAGCAGGTGCTATAGACATATCGTTATCGTTAAGAATTATAAGTAATTTAGTATTAATAGATCCAGCATTGTTCATAGCTTCATAAGCCATTCCTGCACTCATTGCACCATCACCAATTACTGCTATAACGTTATTTGATTTACCTAATTTATCTCTTGCTACAGCCATCCCTAGGGCTGCCGAAATTGATGTAGAAGAATGCCCTGCTCCAAATGGATCATATTTAGACTCAGACCTCTTAGTAAACCCTGAAAGGCCTTTAGCTTTTCTTAAGGAGTGCATTTTATCTCTTCTACCTGTTAAAATTTTATGAGGATAGGCCTGGTGACCAACATCCCATATTAAACGATCATCGGGAGTATCAAAAACATAATGTATTGCCACAGCAAGCTCAACAACACCTAATCCTGCTCCAAGATGACCTCCTGTTTTAGAAACAATGTCAATCATATCAGAACGTAATTCTGAAGATAAAGTTTCAAGATCGTCTATTGAAATAAATTTCAAATCATCAGGACTATTAATCTGATCAAGCATTGAAGTTGATCTTCTTTTTTTATCTTTATTAGCCATTAATCAACGTTAAACCTGCAACAAGTAAAGTATTTTTAAATTAGTAGTTTCTGTTTACAGTATATTTAGCTAAAGATACAAGATTTTCTATTCCATTTTCATAATTTTTAATAGAGTTTATTGCTTTTTCAGATACCTCAGTAGCTTTTTTTTGGGCACTTTTAATTCCTAAAATTGTAACAAAATTTGATATTTTATTTTCATTATCTTGCATAATAGGTTTTCCAATAATACTTTCATCTCCGTTAACATCCAGTAAATCATCTGCTATCTGAAAAGCTAAACCAAGATTATTAGCATAATTAATAAGAGCATTTTTTTGATCTTCAGTTGCATCTGACATAATCGCTGCAATATGAACACAACACGATATTAATGCTCCTGTTTTATGATTTTGAATCCATTCTATTTCTTCTAAATTTAAACTATCGTTGTTACTTGATTCCATATCTGCTTGTTGGCCACCAGCCATGCCCATTGCACCAATAGTTTTGGCAACTAATAAGCTAATAGAAGATCTTTTTTGAACATCTTTAATGTAAATCGGATCTGCTATAATCTGAAAAGCCCAACTTTGGAGAGCATCTCCAGCAAGCACCGCTGTATATTCATCAAATTTAATATGATTTGCAGCTTTTCCTCTTCGCAAAGGAGAGTTATCCATTGCTGGCAAATCATCATGAATTAGAGAGTAACAATGAACCGCTTCAATTGCAGATGCTACAGCAATTAACTCAAAATATTGATCTTTAATTATTGGTTTATTATTAATTACACTTAAAAAGCGACTTGCTTCCATTACTAAAAAAGCTCTGATTTTTTTTCCTCCATTTATACAGGAATACCTCATTGCTTCAAATAACCTTGAATCCAAACCATTACCATTTGGAAGGTTATTATTTAGAAATTTATCTATTTCATAAGAGTTTTTATTTACTAAATTTAAAATATCATTCATTCAAGCACTCAATTAATTAGAATTTTATATTATTCAGGATTAAGTGAATTTGCTTTATTTAAAATCAATTCCTGATTCTCTGACATTTGAATTGTTTCAACTTTCATTTTTGCTTCATTAAGTTTTTTTTCACAATGATCTTTTAATTTAGAACCTCTGTCATATGCAGCAATTGCTTTATCAAGAGATATATCTCCTTTATCAAGTGCATTAACAATACTTTCCAACTCGTTCATAGCATCTTCAAATGTCATTTTTTCTAAAACGTTATCAATATTCATTAAAACTCTACCTATATAAAAATCAATTATCATAATATAATCTAAAATTGTTTATGAAAACTAGCTTTTCATATCAATTAAATCAATTACTTAAACATAAAAAGTGCATTAATTAATTTCCTTGCTACTTGTTCTTCAAAAGCAGAATGACCAGCATCATCTATAATTTCAATTGAGGCCATACCCCAAATTTTAGCAATATCAAATGCACTAAATGGCGGACAAATCACATCATGCCTTCCTTGAATAATTATAGCCGGTATGTTTACAATTTTTTTTATGTTTTCTTTAATAAAATTATTGTTAATAAAACAATTATTAACAAAATAGTGAGATTCTATTTTTGCAATTGCTAATGCATTTTCACCAGATATTGGACGTTCCACATAACCAAGCGTTGAACAAGAATTTTCATACTCAGCCCATACAGATGCTGCTTTTAAACTAATTGTTTTATCTTTTAAATTAAGTTGTTCGTAAAACCATTTAAGGATGTTATCTCGATAATTTTGAGGAACATATGAAATAAATTTATTATGAGCTTCTGGAAAGAATTTTTTCATATCATATAAAAACCAATTGATCTCGTCAATTGTCCCTAAAAATATGCCTCTTAAAATAAAACCTAAGCATCTTTTAGGAAAATTAATACCATATAAAATACCCAGAGTACTTCCCCATGATCCCCCAAAAATAAGCCATTTATCTATATTCAAATGCTGCCTAATGTCTTCAATATCTGATATAAGTGCAGTAGTAGTATTATTTTCAATTTCACCATAAGGTATGCTTTTGCCAGAGCCTCTTTGATCAAGAAAAATTACCCTAAAAATTTTAGGGTCAAAAAACCTCTTATGAAATGAAGAACAGCCTGAGCCTGGGCCACCATGCAAAAACAAAACCGGTTTACCATGAGGATTACCATATTGTTCATAATAGATTTTATGACCATCTCCTACATCAAGATAATCATCATCATATGAATTTAATGATTCAAAAAAAAAATTAGATTTATTTTTAAAATTTAACATTTTTATTATAATTTATTTTAAAGTTTACTTTTTTAGGCAGCTTCTTCCGAAGTATTATCAATAATATTTTCTAACTTTATAACTGCCGTATCCTTATCTGTATTTTCTATAGCAGAAAATTCACTAGCTAACCGTTCCAATGCAGCTTGATACATCTGACGTTCAGAATAAGATTGTTCTCCCTGATCATCCTTACGATATAAATCTCTTACTACTTCAGCAATAAAGACAAGGCTACCAGAATTAATTTTTGTTTCATATTCTTGAGCTCTTCTTGACCACATTGTTTTTCTAACTTTAGGCTTACCTTTTAATTTAACTATAGCCTCATCCATTTGAACTCTACTTGATAAAGTTCTTAAACCAGACTCAGCCGCTTTTCCTAAAGGAACTCTTAATGTCATTCTTTCATGTTCAAATCGAACAATTAATAAATCTAATTCCATTTCTTCAATTTTACGTTTTTCTGTCCCTATGATTTTTCCTACTCCATGGCTAGGATAGACAACAAAGTCACCAGGTACAAATTTTTTGGATAAATCTTGATTTTTAGTCACTATATTTTACCTTTTATTTATGAAATTAATAACCATTTATGGCAAATTGAGATTGGAGTTAAAATGAGTTAATTGAAGTTTATTTAAATCATTTGATATTTAATTAAAAAAAACTCCAAACTAACATTTTGTGAATATATTATGCATAACACAAATTGTTGTAAAAGACTAGGTAGACATAAAAATTTAATTAAGGCTTATTTTTCAGGATTGCCTGGTTCATTAGAAAAGAATTTTTCGTATTTATCTTTAACTTCTCTATAATCATCAGCATCTGGTGGAGCATCCAATTTCATTGTTATATTAGGCCAAACATCTGCCATTTCTTTATTTAGCTCAAGCCATTTTTCAGCACCAGGGTCTGTATCAGCTTGGATTGCATCTACAGGACATTCAGGCTCACATACTCCACAATCAATACATTCATCAGGATTGATTACTAACATATTCTCCCCTACATAAAAGCAGTCTACAGGGCAAACTTCAACACAATCAGTATACTTACACTTAATACAATTATCATTAACAATGTATGTCATTATTTTTCCAAAATATTTAAGTTTAATATTTAAACCACAAATGCTTCTATGACAAGAAGCATATATTAGTTAAATTTTATGATTTAGTCTCTACCCATTAACTTGTCTATTTTACGTCTTTCTTGTTTTGTTGGACGCCCTACTCTATCTGAAAATTTAATTTTGTTATTATTTATATTTGTTACTTTTTGTATTGTTGGAAGAGTTAAATCTTCGTAAAAAAGCAAGGAATCTAGAAAAGATCCCCTTTTACTTGGAATATCAATAACCTTTAAAATTTTTATTTCATCATTTTTAGGTATAGTTAAAACGTCTCCTATCATAATCAATTTATGTGGTTTTTTAGTTGCTTTACCTGATATTTCTATTGTCTTAGATCGAATATATTTTATTGATAAGCTTCTAGTTTCAACAACTTTAATATAGAATAAAAACAAATCAAGCCTGACGTTTTTATTTTCTAATAAGTCTTCTGCCATTATTATTATTTTACTTTCAAAGACTTCAGAACTGCAAATGGAGATAAAGGATCAGGAAGAACTTCCTTCTTTTTTTCTTTAAAACTATTTTTAATTTCTTTATTAATGACTTTTATTTTTTTATTTTGATTTATTTTTTGATGTTCATTTTTTATTTTAATTATCTTTTTTTTACGTTCAAAAATTGCAATTGGAATCTGATCAACCAAAGTTGAAGGCTCTTCATCAACTTTAATATAACCTAAATCATATAAAACATCTTCCATTTGAGTTTTTGTGGATCCTGCAATAGATAACATCGCCTCATTAATTTTAAACCTGCCAAGCCTCGCTTCAGTTCTTATTAAAGCTGAAATTCTTTCAGCAATATCAGCTCTCAATGCTAACTTTCCTAATGGAACAAAACCAATTGCCCTATAATATTCATGAGGAACATCAACATCCATAACAATACCTACACGCCCTTCCGGAGGCACACCTGTTTCAGGAAAATTACTATTATAAATAGACCACAATAATCCTCGAAGATTAATTGCAACAGGTTTCAATAGATTAGGTAAATATATAGTTTCAATCCCTAATCTCAAACCTAATTTAGCTAAGCTTCTTTTATCAGGTTCATCTAAATTTTGAACAGACATAGATAAGTTTTTTGTAGCGACAGATCCCATGCCTTCATAAACCTGATATGAAATTCCAATAGCTTTCCCTGATAAATTTAACTCAACATTCTTTTCAGAACTTGCAACTTTGGCATCTTTATCATGATTTACAACTTCATCATTAATTGTGTCGTTAATGGATTTATTTATTGGACTTTTAAAAACATTAGATTTACTAGGGTTTTCCAGATTAAAAGATTCAAATAAAGTTTTTTTAATATTTTTTTCAACTGCTTCAATTACCCTTAATTCAATTTGCTTAATATGATCCACTGATAAAAGTTCATAGTTTTTTATAATTGTTTTTGGAGAATATATATTTTCACCAGCTGTGAATTTTGCAATATTATTGTTTTGCCAAGAAATAGAGCCATCCGCATTTAATTTAAAGGCAGCATCATCTGACATTAATAACTCTCTAACTCGTCTTTCTATTTCTTTTGGCAAAGTTTTTCTTGCTGCACTTAATATTAAAGTTGCATTTTCACCTTCTGAAAGGGTAGGAACAAAATCAAAACCATTAAGTGTCCCTACTTGCTCACCTTCTACAAAAACAGTTCCATCTAATTTTACTATAGCTTCCAAATTATTTTGCTCTTTCAATTTTTTAGTTAGGATTACGATACGTTTATCAACAAATCTTTGTGTCAACCTATCGTGCAACTCATCTGATAATTTGTCTTCAATGCCTTTTGCTTGATCTTGCCAATATTCTGGATCGTTTGTCCAATGTTTTCTATTTGTTATAAATGTCCATGTTCTTATATTAGAGATTCTATTTAGAAGCGTGTCAATCTCACCATCAAATCTATTTAATCTTTTTAGTTGTGAATTAATCCAATCATTATCTAGCTTACCTTTTAATAATAATTCGAAAGTTTTTTCAAGCAAGTTAAAATGCACTCCAGATAAAGAGTTGCTGAAATCAGGAATTTGACATACATCCCATAACAACCTTAAAATTTCTTGGTTATTAACTTCTTTTTTAATAAAATTTAATTTTGATAAATTACTTAAGGAAAGGGTATCAAGTGCATCAGCTTTTTTACGCATAAAATTATATGGAGCAGAAACATCAAGAGACTTCATAAGATTATTCAGAGAAGTAAAATCCAACAATGAATTTCTCCACCATATATTTCTTAATGGAGAGAAAAGATGACTTTCAATTTGATCAATAGTATCTTCTTCAAATTTTAGACTATCATCAACAACTCCAAATGATCCATTTTTACTATGGCGGCCGGCACGACCTGCAATTTGCGCGATTTCAGCTGCGTTAAGATGCCTAAGAATAGAACCATCAAACTTAATATCAGAAGCGAACGCTACATGATCAATATTCATATTTAAGCCCATACCTATTGCATCAGTAGCAATTAAGTAATCGACTTGTCCATTCTGATAAAG
>Ga0115005_10001550_pt1 | contig 18274 bp, 19 predicted proteins | sample ArcOceMetagenome_FD_87163 | JGI IMG/M metagenome (GOLD analysis project Ga0115005, IMG submission 87163) | Marine eukaryotic phytoplankton communities from Arctic Ocean - Arctic Ocean - Greenland ARC118M Metagenome | ecosystem: Environmental > Aquatic > Marine > Oceanic | place: Arctic Ocean... | reverse complement strand
GTTGTGAAAATGGTTTGCGCGAGTCCGAGTATGTGTTCTGAACTGAGTTGGCGGCATGAGCTGAGTGAAGAAAACATCTTGATCTTTGAAAATGTGTTGTTTTTGTCTTCATCGTCGAAATTAATTCTGACTCAGACAATAATTCCGGCTGGCGGTGCGGTCGGTCATTACGCCTTTTTTATAAACTTCCGCGACGGCGTTTAAGTCTGTCCGTCAACAGTACAGTACCAGATCAGCTGCTTTTTTCGGCCCCTCGGAAGTTATTTTGGACCCCTCGAACAACCATTTTCTGGCAGTGACGCATGCATGATGCATTGCCTACGACACCTCAAACAACAAGAGGTTGATATGATAACCAATCATTTACCTTGCTTGGTTCTCTTTCCGGCGCGGGATATCAAATGTCAGATTGTCAACTCGAATCATGTTCTTGGGGTTTTCCACAGCCTATCTACCTTTGTAATACCGTATCATACTGAATTCAAAATATCCAAATTCGATATGGCAGCAGATTAGATGCTCTACGTACGCCTCAAACAACTAGAGGTTCATTAGTTCTCATAATCTTCAGTGTATCCTGATCAACTCTGTAATCTAATTGTTTACTGTGACATGAAGTTCTCCTTGATTCTTGCCGTTGCGCTTGCCACTACACGTACTGTGAAAGCTAACCAATTGGGATGTGTTGACCCTGACAATGTTGATTACACCGTAGACCTCTTCCCTCACAAAGTCAAAAACAATTGGTCTGCTAACTGGAATATTGAATACTTCAACACATACAAGATCCTCAAGAACACCGCCACTGGCTTTTCATGGCTTCTCTATCAGTGTGGTACCACTCTTCCCGCCTCTGAAGTAGGAAACCACCAGGGCACCTTCAAAGTTCCCCTCCAGGCTGGAATCGCGACCTCATCCACTACGGATTTAACACACATTGAGCAGCTTGGACTTAGGCGTCAGCTCAAGGGACATGTCGGTGGTACACAATACATCGGATCTCCGTGCTTAAAGACCATGGCCGAAGAGGGCATCATAGACGATATTAATGGTGCCTATTTCAGTACAGGAATCAGTAGGGCAGATTTCGAAGCCAAGCATGAAACTGATGACGGCGAACAAGTCGCCTTCATTCAAGACAGCGGTGCTGAAAGTAACACCATCCATTTCTCTGGATCTATGGAAGCAGAGAGCAAGGATATTTACGAGTGGCACAAGGTCTTCGGAGCACTTTTCAACCTAGAGGAGTTTGCGAACGAACAGTTTAATGAGTCTGTCGACAGATACGACTGTGCTGCTGATAATGCTGATTTCCTTGCTGAACAGCGACGCGATAGGCGCCTTGCATTCGAAAACGCCATGACAACTCCTGTCAGGAAGAAGAGCGACGTTCAACGTAAACTTGCTGCAAAACCAAAGATCCTTTGGGCCTCCCATACAAAGTATGGGTACAACGAAACCATAGGCAGTTATAATTTACCTGCTTGGGACATTGGAGACTGCAGTACCGTGAACAATTATTATTGCGAATTCGCTGCTGAGTGCCAAGCTGATATCCTTCACTCAAACACCGGATCTATCGCAGCAAATGGTGCAGGAACGAGCTTCCATTTGAATCTCACTGAATTTATTGAGTTCGCAAAAGATGCTGATATGTGGATTTATCCCGCACCTAATTTCGACGCAACTTATGATGAGTTCCCAGAACTTCAACAATTGAAGAGCGTGCAGAACGGCCAAGTTTACGACAACCAGAAGACATCTAGCACATGGTTTGAGCACCGTGTTGCTGAATATGGTATGTTAATTACACTTTAAACTTTTGTATGGTGAAACAAAAACTAACCCTTGACTTTGAACTTTATTTCCAGACATTGTTCTCCAAGACTTTTGTGAAATCGCCGGATACGACAATGCCCAAAGTCCTCACGAAAGGATGTACTTTCGTAAGGTTCTTCCTCAAGCTGAAGCTGAACCCATTGGCAATCTTGGTACTTGCGTTGTAAATGAAGTTGACAAGGAATGGGAAACTCGTGCGTCGGATTGCACTTTCTTGAGAAAGGAGGAAGAGGATACGAGTGCCTCTAGTACCATGAAGCCAGGAGCTGTAATAGCTGCTGCCGCTGTTGCATTGATCATGAGTGTGCTCTAACTTCTGAACTCGTAATGTACAGGTTTCGAAGCTAATAATGCAACGCTTGTTTTCATCATAAAAATAGTTAATTCTAAGAATAAACGTCTTGAACTGTGCGTACCTATTATATACGATATAGACCAGATTTAAGACACATTTTTAAAAATTACAAGAGTTGTGGCGTTTAATTAGTCAAACATTCTGCCGTAAAATATCTTTCACATTATCATTTCCACAGAAGCTTCAACCCCCACTTTCGGCGTAATCACCATCACATTGTCAATATTTTCTGGTATCGCATAAATTCTATCATCTTTCGCAAGAAAACCTCCTTGCCATTTGTCTTCGACATTCTTGAAATCATCACCGATAGTATCAATAGAAAGTGCTGTTTCTGGGTCAGTATCTATCTTGAGTATGTTGGTCATGTCAGCAGGTACGGCATAAACACATTTGTCGACACTACTCAAAACGCCCCCCTGCCATTTGTTCTTGAGGGGGCTTACTTTCCCAAAAGTTGTCGCCTCGTTCTTCAATGGGTCTATTCTTAGGATGCACGTTGCATCGCTGGGCATACCGTAAATACAACCATCAGCTCCATATGCGCCTCCAAGCCACTTGTACTGCTGATCATGAGAGCCTGTTTCCACGGATTGGTATTGAATTGGAATAGTGGTGACCCTCCAAGACGAGTCATTTCCTCTATCTTCGTCTGCAATATTTGTGTCCACGCATAGCACCTCATTTGCATGAGCTGGAAATGCATAAATGACCCCTGTTGAATGAGCCAGTAACCCTCCATGCCATTTGTACCCACCAATGGGGTATTCTCCAAGAACTTCCACACTGTCTGTTTTCGGATCTATGCGTAATACTCCAGTCGCAGTATATGGCATTCCGTACACGCAGCCGTCTCTACCAGGAATGCCTCCATACCATTTATTTTGTCCATTTGTCAACGCTGGGCCAATCTCTGTAACTCTTTCCGATGCGATGTGAACTTTGAGTACATGTTCTGCATTTGAAGGAATGCAATATATGGCATCCCCGTCATGACTCTTTTGCAAGGATCCTCCATGCCACATCCATCTCCCTCGATCTACATTACTGTATTTAACTTTACCACGCTGAATGAGTTCCTCCGTTGGCTCCTTGGTCTGATAGAACTCAGCAGTTTGTGGTAATGGTAGCAGTTTCACTCGCGGCCCACGAGTATGCCTGCTCTTGGGCTCAAGACGCACTTTTAATACCCCATGAGTGCTCCAAGCCGGAATACCATACAAGTATCCATCATGTATGATCCCACGAAGCCACTTGAAATTGCCCTGCTTGTACTGGTTCGGGAGAGGAATGGTCGACACCTCCGCTTGCTCCTTACTTCCTGTTGAAGGGGGGCTGATACAAATAATTTCAATGGCATGACTGGGTATCCCGTAAATATTGCCAGTTTTTGGGTCAATCGCACCACCGAGCCATTTGTGCTCGCCTGAGAATGTGTTGGAGGAGGGGCGTTTGGAGAGACGTTCTATTGACGCTAGTTTTTTTGCTTCTTTTATGGCTCTCTTTTTTTCTTGCTTTGCTTTACGTTGTTCCAGAGTTAGAGACGAGTTAAGCTGCTGAGTGTCTTCAGTCATTTGGACAAGGTTGGATTAAAAGTGCCAGGCTACGCTGGGGAGTACAAGTAATGGATAGAATGAGTGAAGACTACAATACCCTGGTATGTACTTGCTTGCTTGTATTCTCGTGACCGTACGCTACGAGAGTATTTATTCGTAGTGAAGGTGAAAGAAGGGAAAAGTTGAAAGTGTTGAGTTGATTGGTGCGGTGTGCGCGTCAAACTTTTGTGACTTTGCCAGTCTGTCCGTCTCCGTTACTTCACCAGCCAACAACAAAATCTCAAAACATACCAACAAAACCAACAACAAACAACTCTAACACAAAACACTAACTCATAGTCTCCAAAAGAAGCAACACCACCTCTTCTCCCTCTAAATTCACACAAACAATATGAGCGACGACGAAGAACCCATCGGTTCCACCAGCGGTTTCGAAAATGATGACGAAAAAATGCTCGCAGCAGACGATGATGTCCGCGCCGACGACGAGCTCGACGTTACCGGTGAAAACGACCCCAGCGCCCAAGAAGATCTCAACATGAATAATAACTTTGAAGCCCATGGATCATCAGCGCCTGGCGGTGGAGCCGCGAAGGAGGATCGGATAACGACTAGGTATCTGACAAAATACGAGAGGGCGCGAGTATTGGGGACTAGGGCTTTGCAGATTAGTATGAATGCGCCTGTTATGGTGGATCTAGATGGGGAGACTGATCCGTTGAAGATTGCTATGAAGGAATTGAGAGAAAGAAAGATTCCAATTATCATTAGAAGATTTTTACCTGATGGGAGTCATGAGGACTGGAGTATTGATGAACTTATTGTTGATTAATATTTCTGGTACGTTGAACGTGTACTATTCGTTTCATCATATCAGCGTCTGAGAATTTTTAAAAAGGTATAGAATCAAGTAAAGTGATTTCATGGTTGAAATAGTTTTGATGTGACAGGAAGTCGCTAAGCCACTTGGTGTGTGCACAATGGCATTGGGTCGCATATTTTCTTGAATATCTATGTCCAAGTGAGGGTTTACTATCAGAAGCCATCACCACAACCTACATGTAAAACAATGCTATAAAATAAGGATGAGTACGGGTCGCCATCATTTCATGTCCTTGTTTGAGAATTAGTTTCTTGGTAGCAATGATGAGTAGACCATACATTGTATTTATTCGCGCTCGCTATGTGCAAATATTCATCTCCGCATAATGACCGTATTCTTCATTCTACCATGTAGCATTATTGGGATCTATTCTAACACTCGCAACTTTGCCTAGGCTCCCTGGACTTCGACTGTCCCGCAAACATAATCACTCGCTCCCACATGACTTGGATGAGAGGGGCGGCGATCAACCAACGTCGCAATCTTTTCTCCATCTCGCATTCGCATTTTTTTTCTTACTTCTAAGGTCAAACGCCCATGTAATCTTCCAACAATACACGTATGTTGCGAAAGTTCACCAATGTCGAAGAAGTTAGCATTTGATTGCTCCTCCATAAAGCTCGCAATATCGTCTGAAACTCACGAGAAAACCTCAAATGTTGGGTTCAATAAGAGAAGAGCATAACTTTCAATTGTTATTTGAACATAATTATAACTCATGCAGCATTCCGGCCTTTGGTTCATACAGAGATCTTTTCCATCTCTCGATCATCATCCTTGCAACTGATGGTATTTGTTCCACAAACAACGACTGTTCTTCTTCGTTTCCATAAGAAGAATCATAAACAGCGTCATGCATCCCAACCAAATGGCATCTACCGGTAGATTCGAATATCCCCAAATTTCTCAATACCCTACTATTGAACGACTTTTGTTCCCTTGAAGACACAAGATAGTCACAAAATTAATTAATACGTATCTAGCTGAAATTTTCAAATGAGAACAACGAAGACGGGAAAAAATCTTCTTCACGTACGTGGGTAGTCTACGTTAGCTGAAATTTTCGAATGAGAATGAACCCTGAAAGAACATCAGCTTCACATAAATCCAAATCAATCCTTATATCATGCTGACTGTGCATACAATGAATTGCGCCTTTATGGTACTATGCTTCATCGTCAATATTTTCAGCATTGCTGGAATTGATACTGATAAACTGGGCGAAATGAACAAATGCGCTTGTGACAAAGGCGGGACGTGTGAAATTGATGGCTATGTAGGCTCCAGAGTGATCTATGAAGACGACAGCGTTCGCGTGTGGAACTTCACTCTAGCCCCTGGTGAGATGACCAGCATGCATAAACATGATTACGATTATCACTTTGTGGCTATCAAACCAACACAACTTGAAGTTTATGGAGCCGATGGAGCTCGTTTGTTCGATTTTAGAGCAGAAGGTGTGCTTGGATTCAAATTGGTTGGTGATTTCCTGGAGCCTATTGGGATCGATCTTCCATGGCCCGTTCCTAGCGTCCATGCTGCTAAAAACATTGGCGATGATGATTACTATGAAATTTTGTTCGAATCTAAAGGTGAATCTCGAGAGAATTTTGATGCCACCAAGGCAAAAATACTTCAAGAGCTGGATGAACTTTAATGCCGAGATCGAGGCTGTTTTTACAAATGTAGTTATTCGACTTCTATAATGTATTTAGATATAATGTAATATTCAATGCAGTGAACAAAAGGATGGTTAGTCTCACGAGAAAACCTCAAATGTTGGGTTCAATAAGAGAAGAGCCTAACTTTCAATTGTTATTTGAACATAATTATAACTCATGCAGCATTCCGGCCTTTGGTTCATACAGAGATCTTCTCCATCTCTCGATCATCATCCTTGCAACTGATGGTATTTGTTCCACAAACAACGACTGTTCTTCTTCGTTTCCATAAGAAGAATCATAAACAGCGTCATGCATCCCAACCAAATGGCATCTAGATTCGAATATCCCCAAATTTCTCAATACCCTACTATTGAACGACTTTTGTTCCCTTGAAGACACAACTTTCGTCACTGCTGGAACAAGTAGACGGTCTTCTCGTTCCATTATGGATGTTGCGATTACAGATAGTGAATCGCTCAATTGGGCAAGGTTGTGAACAGTATTTTCCATCACGGATGCACTACTTTTCGGATCTACAAGTGCCTTCACTTCTGATCGAATTTTTGACGCAATTTCATCTATACGATTTCTATCGCAGTCCACACTATCAATCACTACCCTGAATGCTTTCTTTGCATCAGCACCCACTGTATCCTCGTTGATGAGCTTTTGTCTCAACCATGGAAAAAATACATCTTTTTCAATCCGTTGCAGGCCCTTCAGATTAAAATCAATCACATGATCCACTGCTTTATTAAGGGACTGCAGTTTTTCTTGTGATGTGTTGTGCATATCTTTCTGGATGCTACTGGCGTATTTTTGAAGACGGTTGGAATCTCTGATGAGTGAGAGAGTATGCCATCTCCACCCCTGAATATAGAATTTGTCGCCTTTGGAAGAATCTGAAGAAAGAAAGTTTTGAATCGTCTTTTCTGCACTACACGTATCTTTGGCTAGATTGCTGCAGGTTGCTGCTGCCTCGGCCCGCTCGTTATGAGTGGTAGTATGGTGTGAGACGATTGTATTCGCAGAAACACCTAATCGTTTCACTCCTGCAGATATCCAATCGTCAGCGACATTGCATACATATAGAACATGGATTAGAGCAACTAGGTTGATAAACCTTCGAGTGGACATGTTATATAGTTATTAATAGTGATGATGGTGCTGAAAATCTGTGACGTCTTTTCAAAGAAAAGAAAGGTTTTGTGAAGTTTGGTTCTCATGGGGGGGGCAGTTCCAAAAAAAATAAAAAACCCCCCCACCCCCCCCCCCCCCGATCTTTCAAAGTCTGAATGAATCGACAATCGACATTCGCCATCAAGCTTTCGACTTCAATCAATGCATCTATCATACTTGTATCTTGTATCCTGCCAGAACATTCATTGCACAGAACAAAACCTAGGCATCATGGCATCAGCACTGGTATACACAAGAGCAGCATCCTACTATCACTGGATGGTAGCCGCACCATTAGTCGGGAGCATCGCATGCGTTCTTAAAGCACAATATACACCCAAGGAAGAAAAGAAAGAAAAGATGATGTGGATGTGGAGACACAAATCCCTCGGCGTCTTGACTGGCCTCGTCGTACTTCCCCGTGTCGGATATCGTCTTTTCAATGCTGCAAAGTATAGAATCAGAGATTTGCCTGGTGAAGGGCCGATCATTGGCGCCGCTGGTAAAGCTGGGCATTTGGGTCTGTACGCTTTTATGACGATCATGCCTGTGAGTGGTATAGCGATGGGCATGTTTGGGGGGAAGGGTCTTCCTTTTTTCTGGACTACGATTCCTGGTTTTGAGAAAAAGAATGGAAAGTTGGCTGGGCAGGTGCGTTTTTGTTGTTTCAAGAGTTTTATTATTTTGAATGTGTCTTTTTTTATTCTTTTCCAACGCGCATTGGATTGGATTGAATGAATGAATGACATTTGATGACATCCAACTAACAACGGTTTCGTCGAAATTTCCAGAGCTTCAAGATCCACAAGTTTGTCGGTGAATATGGAAAGTTTTTGATTCCAATTCATGCCGGAGCTGCAGTTGGCCATGCTGCTACAGGTCAAAAAATCTTTCAGAGAATTAACCCTTTCCGTGCACCAAGACATTAATAAATTATTCACAGAGCACAACAACCAGATGAAAGATCATTTGTAAGATCAACTGTAAATATCCCTTTATCAATTCCAGATTTATCTTTTCTTTACTTTAATTTTACGAATCAAGAGTGAAAGAGTTTTAGTGTCGTTTGCGAAGAAAACCAAAGCATGATTATCTTCAAATCAAATGTGACAAATTGTCAGTGTATCTTTATTTAGTGTTGTTGTGGATGGATAGGGAGTCCAATGCCATACAAGGCAGCAGCAATTGCGTACGATGAAATGCTTGTTCCGTGTCGTACCATTTTATATGGTACGAAGATAGTTCAGCATATTAGATGAGCATCATTGGAAACCAGTCGAATCATTGACATTACAGGAGAATACACACAAACTACAAGCAGTTAGTTACATGGAGCTTTTCTCACGCAAATATTCCAAGCAACGCCTTTCGCGAGTAAGCTTCATTTTCGATCATTTTGATCTTTGAAAAGGAGTACAATAGAATCAACATATACCGGTACAACTACCTGGGTACTTGACAATATATTCTAACTTTTGAAAATCTTGAATACAAACTTCATAATTATTTGATTTGATTCATTTACTTTCCTTGAGATTTATTCACACAATCACTATGAGTATCAGTTCCCATCACCTCGTAACATGATATGATAACCCGTGTGTCTCCTCAAACTCAAAGACACACCGTCCCATGCATGCATGAATCAATTCCTATCCATTCCAACTATTAAATTCCACTTCCACCATTCCAAAAAACTAAACACATCCCATCCATCCATCTAACCATGCCATGCCATGATATCATCAAAACCCAATCCAATGACAAGAATTAAGCAAGGGTAACACCAACAGCAGCAGCCATGGACTTGTTCACCTCCATATCAATCTGAGCCTCGGCAGAAGCGCGAGATCCAGCCTCCGCAGCAGCGAATGCGGTCTTGGCAGCTTCGAATGCGGTGGTTGCGGCAGCAGCGTCGATGTCGTCTACCTTGACTGCTTCGGGGCATGAAATGTCCTGTTATGAAGGGGGGTTGGGGTTTGATGATTGATGATTTAATGGTTAGTTTGTTCGTTTGTTCGGCAATCCTCTCAACAATAGATAGACCCGCACAACCACTTTACACTTTAAACAATACCAATCAATCAATCAATCAATCATCAATCAATCCAAATATACAAACAAACAACAAACTTACAGTAGTAGAATTAGCATGAGTAATCGAGAAACCCCCTGCAACAAAATACTTCTCCGCCTCAGCACTTCCCTGATGCATAATCTGCAAAACCCCCGGCTTCAACTGCGCCACAAGCGCAACGTGATCCGCAGTAACTCCATACTCTCCAGCAGATCCTGGAACGATGACCTGATCAACTTTAGCGTTGGCGTAGATGGTTTCGTGGGGGAGGTTGAAGTTGAGGGTCATGCCGGTTGCCGCGGGGGCTTCGGTGGAGAAGGTTCTGCGGATGGTGGGGGTTAGGCTGCGAAGTGTTCGTTGCATCATTTTTATTTAGTGTAGTTTGGGTTGAGTGGAGTAGATATTGGATGGATAGATAACTATTGGAAGTTTAGTTGTTTGGCTGTAGTAGTGCTGTAGTACTCCAGTGCAATTGGCAACGCAACGCAACGGACGAGCGAGGTGGTGTTTCCTCGATCGATCGATGCATTGCTTGCTTCGTCCTCCGATACGTTGCGTTTCGTTGGCTTGGGGCAAGAAAGAGGAAATAGAAGCAAGCCAGCTTCGCGAAACCCAAAACTGATTTCACGAAGGCTGGCCTTTGGAGCAACGGACAGACGGATGCTTCCCCTCCTTGCGTTGTCAATCCCGAACGTGACCCACTCCGTACTTTTCTACGTACAAGGATATCCTCCGATCCAAGGACACATGGACAGACGAACAATCTCTTGCCTTGCATTGCGAGAGAAAGAAAGCGATAACACCAACACATCTCACAACCATCTGAGGAATCATGATTGCCGCTAGAACTCTTGCTCAAATTGGTGAGTTCCATTCCTTACATGTCTTTACACCTCTCGAAAGATTTATAAATGCGGTGCTGAATGTGGTAGTGGCGTTGGAGGAATCAGTAAAGATAATCAAGAGCATGGAGCGAGGGCATTGTCTCGGTCGGTTGGCGGTTGGGCATACCACGAAATACGTAGAAACTACGTAGGAGGAAAACCGCCGATAGATTCAGTGCAAATATTGTGTTGGAAAAAAAAATCGAAAAAGGAACAGGGCTGCAAGTGCAATGGCAATGGATAAGAGGTGGATTACATTCTCCTATCATCATCATGCATTCTATGCCCGCACGGCACTACAGTACTGCATACTTTTACTACCTCCATGACACCTAACTCACCATGGTGCACTTTCATCCACCACACGTATATACAATTTACTAATCCAAACACCCACTCTACTATCTATTAATCCACCAACAGGAGGACGCCGTGCCTTCAGCGGCTCTGCTGCCGCCATGTCCACCGGGAAAGTCACCCAGGTCATTGGAGCAGTAGTCGACGTCCAATTCGACGAAAAACTCCCCAAAATCCTCAACGCCCTCGAAGTAGACGTGGCAGAAGGAGCCGAGCGTCTCGTCCTCGAGGTATCCCAGCACTTGGGAGAAAACACTGTTCGTACTATTGCTATGGAGTCCACCGATGGTCTCGTACGTGGACAAAAGTGTCACGATAGCGGTGCACCCATTCAGGTTCCTGTAGGACCCTTGACTCTCGGACGTATTATTAACGTCATTGGAGAGCCTGTCGATGAGAAGGGACCCATTTTTACCAAGAAGGAGGATGAGAAGTGGGCACCTCTTCATAGATCCGCCCCTTCCTTTTCGGAACAGGGTAAGACTCAGGATATTCTCGTTACTGGTATCAAGGTTGTCGATCTTTTGGCTCCTTACGCCAAGGGAGGAAAGATTGGTCTCTTTGGTGGAGCTGGTGTTGGAAAGACCGTGGTTATCATGGAACTTATTAACAACATTGCTATGAACCATGGAGGATACTCTGTTTTCGCAGGAGTTGGAGAGCGTACACGTGAGGGTAACGATCTTTACCATGAGATGATTGAGGGAGGAGTCATCAAGATTGATGCTGAGACTGGTTCCTGTGAGGGATCCAAGGCTGCTCTTGTATACGGACAGATGAACGAGCCCCCGGGTGCACGTGCTCGTGTGGCTCTTACCGGTCTTGCCATTGCTGAATATTTCCGTGATGAGGAGGGACAGGATGTACTTCTTTTCGTTGATAACATTTTCCGTTTCACCCAGGCTGGTTCTGAGGTATCCGCTCTTCTTGGACGTATTCCTTCCGCTGTAGGATACCAGCCCACTCTCGCAACTGATATGGGAGCGCTTCAAGAACGTATTACCTCTACTGCTAAGGGATCCATTACCTCCGTACAGGCTGTATACGTACCTGCTGATGATCTTACCGATCCTGCTCCCGCTACCACCTTTGCGCATTTGGATGCTACCACTGTACTTTCTCGTGCTATTGCTGAGTTGGGAATTTACCCCGCTGTCGATCCCCTTGATTCCACTTCTCGTATGCTTGATCCCCGTGTCATTGGACAGAGGCACTACGACGTTGCTCGTTCCACCCAGAAGCTTCTTCAGGATTACAAGGGACTTCAGGATATCATTGCCATTCTTGGTATGGATGAACTTTCTGAAGATGATAAGATTGTTGTGACCCGTGCCCGTAAGGTACAGAAATTCATGTCCCAGCCTTTCCATGTAGCTGAGGTTTTCACCGGTACCGCTGGAAAATTCGTTCCTCTTTCCGAGACCATTGATGGATTCAATGATATTATTGAGGGAGCTTATGATGATCTTCCCGAAGGAGCCTTTTACATGGTTGGAAACATTGATGAGGTTAAGGAGAAGGCTTCCACCATGATTGTCTAAGTTGGATATGGCAGTGTGATTGACATTGTATGATGCAAAAGTTTGTGTCCATTCACTTTGAAACCATTTGCGTACAATACTGTACGTGTAGTAGCAAAAATACAAAAATGAATGAATAAGGAAGAACGTTATGCTTGAGTTAGAATAGCTTTCTTTACTTTGAATCAAATCATGTATGATACAATTGTTTGGATTGTGTGAAGTAAAACAGAAAGTAATTTCCATAAGGAAGAATGTTATGCTTGGCTTGACTTAATAAAAATCAGTTTCTTTTTTACAGTAAGGTATTGCAATTACGTGTATGATAAATACGATTGATTGGATTGTGATGCAAAACATGGTCCGATCGCAAACTGCACCGACCGGCACAAAAAGTTCTATTCATAAACCGAACATGCATAACTACCAGCAGTATGTCCTCAGATCAGAGCTGTCCTCAGCTATTACACTTTCTTTGGTTTTTGGCTCGTAATGCAACTTGACACTTTTAATTCCAATGTTAGTGTACAGTAAGGAGGCGCAGACGAATTCGTCACCATGATACCTAAAACTCGCTATGCCCATAGGAGAAGATTGCCCTTCTTATCTACAGAAGAGAACTGCTGACCATTGGATCCTCCACGATCCCAAGCAACGGCAATAACTCCCGCCTCGTGGCCCTTCAATTGTTTCTCCAAAACACCATCAGCCGATTTCCAAATGAAGACATCCCCCGTGGAAGATCCTGCCGCTGCATATCTACCATCTGGGCTGATGGCACAAGCGGCATAACTCACATCAATTCGAAATTCTGAGTGGAAAAAAGTTTGAAGTGCCTGCCCAGTTTTTCTAACGTCAACTAATTTGACGGTACTATCGCGCCCAGTAGTCAGTATCTCCGCATTGTTATTCGGATTAAAATTCACCGATGTCACACCACCACTGTGTAACTCTGATACCTCCCCGGTTCTCTCACTCGATCTTATATCGAAAAATCTTACTCCTCCGTCCAGGTGGCCGGCCACTGCTGTAACACCGTCATACGACACATCTAAACAATTCGCACTGGAACTATTTTTCAATGTAACACTCTGCCGATATGTGTGACGACTGATATCCCATACTTTCATGGATCGATCTGCTGAAGCAGTCAAAACGGCTTGAGCATTTCCCTTCAATAATCTCACAGCTGTCACTCTTTGCGAATGACCGACTAATTGATGCACCAACCTTTGTGTCCTCGTATTCCAGATCCGACAAGTTTTATCGCTGCCGCATCCTGCTGTTAAATCGCCGCATATATCTAAACCAAGCATAACTTGTCCGCTTCCGCCACGGAGGGTTTTAAGAAGGTTTCCATTTCCAGTGGACCAAATTTTTACCGTGGAATCTTCGCTCGAGGTGGCGACGACGTTTCCTCCGGCTGTATCATACCGCACGCAGGTTGCCTGGGATCGATGTGCAGATATACTTTGTTTTACACCTGATGGAATCACGACACCCATGCTGCCAAATTTACGTGCATTACTTTGAGAGGTATTGGAATCATCGGATGATTCGACAGAAGACTTTTTGCTTTTCCAGGTGAAACGTTTCTTTTCTTGTTCTTGGAGATTTTGAAGCATTCCAATCTTTTTGTTTGCGTGTTCGTATAAAACTGTCATCTTGTTCATTTCCTCCATATACTTTTCTTTTTCTTGCATAATTCTATTAACGAATTCATCATTGGATTTTGTGAGTTTATCGTTGTCCTCCTGCAGCCTATCAATAGTGCTCTTCAGACCGTCATATTGCTGCTCCGCAAGTTTAGCGTTGGCATTAGATTCACGCAATTCTATTGTAATTCTTTCAATGACAACGTCCTTCTGTTTCAACTCTTCTAAAAGTGTGTCGATTGTATTTTCCTTTTTCTGGTTCAATTGTATTTGCTCAGAAAGGTCTTGTGATACTTTCATTGAAAGCTCCTTCGTTTTTTCTTCTTTTTCTATTAGATTTGAGTACGTGTAGGTGTAAATTATGTGAGACACTTCAAAAACAACTACCCGTACAGCAGGTCGGAAACGGAGGTAAACAACTTACTTTCATTATCCTCTATTTGATTCTTGAGGGTTTCAATTCTAGCCTTCAACTTTAATTCTCCTTTCGATGGCCCTTTATTGTTCACTTCTTGCATTAGCTATGTGCGCGGAAGGAAGATCATGAGAGAACTTTGAACACATAGATCAGACATTGTATGAATACACGTACGTGTAGATCAAATCAACATTGCCAACACACCTTTGTGAGATCCTCCTGTTGGTGATGACATTCAGTCTCTAGTGCTTGGCATTTACCTCGCAATTTTCGAACTAAAGAAGTCAAGTTGGCATTTGAGTTGTGGACTTCCAAAAATGGCAAAGTCTCGAAATCATTCCTCTGCTGAATCAGTCCATACACTAATTCCATGGTGAAAATATTTGGTACGTTTAGTATTAGTGAGGAAGAAATGTGTCTGTTGGTTGAGAAGAGGTAAGTTCGGTACAAAGCGAGGTAGGGTTTTCGGTGTTTGATGGTGGGGGTGGTGTTGAATTGAGTGCAATCAGTGATTGCATAAAATGGAAAACTTCAGCGTGAAATTCGAAAATTCTGGCGGCCCGGCCCGGCCCGCGCCATTTCTGACACTAATTTGGCCTAAACCCATTCCCGCTTTAGAAGAGGAGATTAATTGATGATGGATGGGACACGCAACAGGTTAGTTGCACATAAATTCAAGTTTGAACTTTGAACTTGTTGACAACCATCATGAATGTTGCGGAACAGGCAACGGTATCATGCAAGGTTGAGACAGGTTTTACTGCAACAAATAGTATCAGTGAAAAGGAATCATCTGTGAGACAAGCATACAAGTATAAGATGGACAAAGTAGATACGACGAATAAGGACCCTGAAGATCGCAACAAGAACAATGAAGAACAAAGTGTAGAACAGAACAACTCCGCTCCTTCCTACGAAGATGATGCTGACGATGATGACGAAGAAATTTACGACGATGAAGATTCTTACATCTACTTTGAAGAGGATTATGAAGACGAAGAGGAAAGCCCAAGATCCGTCCAGCATTTCCAAAACCAAGAACCCGTCAACCCCACAGCCAAAGCCTTATCCACTAAAGCCCAAAATGCGACCACTTCGTCCACGCGTCGCGTCCTATCGGACATGCACAAAGTCATGATTACAAAGGGACTGCCGTTTTCGGTTGAGCAGGAGGATAAGGATCGGATGGATAAGTGGGTTGTAAAATTGAATGTTTTTGACAAGGAATCTGATTTGTGGAAGGATTTGAGGGTGCTTGGTTTGGATTATGTCGAGTTGAGCATGGACTTTCCAAAGGACGTGAGTGGATGAGTGGATCACCGAAACAAACTGCATTGTTTGATGGATCAATTTATTTTGCTTGCCTAAAATTCGTTATTTTTTCACTCATTGCCTCCTAATAAAATCTTGTCAATATTTATGTGTTCCACAGTATCCATTCGCCCCACCCTTCGTCCAAGTAGTTCGCCCGCGTTTCGCGAAAGGAACGGGCTACGTGATCAATGGCGCGATATGCATGGAACTGTTATCTCCTGATGGTTGGAACCCCATCAATTCAGTCGAAAGCGTCATTGTCTCCATTCAGTCGCACCTCGTCATTGGTAGAGGTAGATTGGCTGCTGCAAAGGAGCTAGGGGATCAAAAGCGTAATTTATTGCTGAAGAAGTTGATCTATGATGAAGAGGATGGTGGTGGACATGATAATGAAGCGTCGACATCCAATGGCTCTCCGTGCAAACGCAAAAGTGGAGAAATGGCGTTAGACAAGGAAAACAACTCACAAGTGTTGGACGCTGGTGAGTATTCTGTGGCCGAGGCGAAGTTGTATTTCAAGCGCATTGTTAGTAGTCACGAAAGAACAGGATGGAGTAATGGTTCTGTCGAAAGGGGCTAGAGGACCAGTTTGAAAGGACTTGCCAGCACCTGCGTATGCATTGCTTTTCAAATGCGTTTTGCATCAGCAAGCATACTGTTGTATAATGTATGAAATTGTATAAAAGAGGAAGTACACGTACACGTACACGTACACGTAGTCTCTAGCGCGTTTTATTTTGATGTGTGGTACAGTATATCCCTTTGACAGCACAACCTCGTTGCTTCTTTGGGGTCGTTCAATGAGTACACTACCAATGCCGACTATTACTTAATCACTGCTGATTTCGGGAAAGGATCCTTCTTGCTCAACACCAAAATTCTCTTTGAATGACTAATGTATCCCCGTATAGCTCCCCTAAAGATCAAATTCGCCAAGATGCACTCTACCTCGTCCAAGTCCATATCAATTCCTAACCATTTAATCGCCTTCACAACATGATCCAAAGGCAATTGATGCTTCTCCAGAATCAAGTAAATCCTCTTGAACAAATTCCGATGGCAAACAGTCTTACACTTTTCCAGCAATAAATAAGTTCCTCTTCGAATGAACTCATCCTGATTTTGCTGCAATGTCGCGTGGAACGTCTTCAAATCTCCCCTACGAATGGAAATCACAAACGGAATGTATTCCACCAAATTATACTTCTCCAACAATTTGACAGACGGCAATCTTCCTGTCAATAGCTTGACCGGAATGAGATAATTCAAAATTCTCTTCTTATTCCCAACGGCGTTCTTATGACAGTGCTTCAAAGCATACGTCAAATTCTGTTCTGCTAAATCATACATATCTTCAAACATATGCAACCGCCCCACGAAATAGCGGTAGGTAACCATATCGCCCTTATTCCCAGATTTATGCAAATCCCTAGACTCCACAGGAATCAATAAATTCTTACAGAGCCTGAGAGTATTCAGTTGGAAATACATGGCAAAAAGCTGGTTGACAATGTACAAAACACCAACTTTCTTCGATCCCTCGGTGGAAAGCGGTGCACCGGGTATCATTTCCTTCCGATCATTGAGAGTTTTTGAGAAGGATTCTTGTAAGAGTGTAACCGCCGATTGAAGGCGGGCGTGGTCGTTGCGTTTGTTTGTGAGAGCGTGGTGGCGGTCGGCTAGAATTGCCGTTTGGTGTGTTGTCCTGCAGGTGACGTGGAGAAGAGGGATGAGGGTGTTGCCAGGTGAGGAATGGAGTAGATGGTTCAGAGAGGAGTGGAGTGTTGATTGTGCTGCAAAGCATTTGATAGCGTCTCCCTGTTGATTTTGATGTGTTTTGTTCAAAATGAATTGCGTTAGTTATTGCATGTGCTGGTATGGGAGCTACCGGTACACGAAGTGGTGGCACTGTAGTTGTACTGGCATTTGAGATGCGCATTACTATTTAACAGCATAGTCATTGAACTTACCGCAAATGCAAAATCACGGGCTAGAAGAAAAGCATTCAGGACATTGCTCCAATCGATTCCATCAATTGTTAATTTCTCATTGTACGTTCGTATTTGGGTATTGGTTTTTTTCTTGCTTGCAATGAACGAGCGCAAGGACGGAAGTGTCAATGACTTGGCAATTTCGTATGGATCTTTTGTTTTTATGCCTGCTTTGATTTTATTGACATTGGCGTTCATTTTTTATACTAATTTGAAATTTGTGCGTTGATGGTAACCAGTACAGGAAAAGAAAGGATAAATTGCAGGGGCAGTTTGTTTATTGTCTTGTAATGTAGCTTATTGCTTCTTGCTTTGGCACAAACTGAAGAGAGTCAGTCAGTCGAGGAGGTACGATAGCTAAGCTGTATGTACCGTACCGTACCGTATCATACCGTAATATGTACCGTACATACCAACCACCACATACATGGAGTAATAACTTCATCCACCGCGAATTCCGCCGCGCCGGTCGGTTTCTGACTTTGCGATTGCTTTCCCGCAAAAAATCTTTTTGAAAAGTCATACTCACCGCATCTCCGCTCCTGGTTCGAAGGGGTGACGTCATATCGGATACTTTTATTG
>Ga0115005_10001548_pt1 | contig 18275 bp, 18 predicted proteins | sample ArcOceMetagenome_FD_87163 | JGI IMG/M metagenome (GOLD analysis project Ga0115005, IMG submission 87163) | Marine eukaryotic phytoplankton communities from Arctic Ocean - Arctic Ocean - Greenland ARC118M Metagenome | ecosystem: Environmental > Aquatic > Marine > Oceanic | place: Arctic Ocean... | reverse complement strand
CCTACATTCACTCCTTCTTCGACTCCTACCAAAGAACCCACCAGTACGCCTTCGTCGAAGCCATCATCATTGCCAACCCATGCTCCGACATTGACTGTCTCGGGTGTCCCAACAGCTTTGCCGTCTAGTCTACCATCGAAAGAGCCCTCATTTCAGCCATCGCAATTGCCCACGTTTTCACTCAGTAGCCAACCGACCAACACACCAACATTTCAGCCATCGTCAAAGCCTACATTCACTCCTTCTTCGACTCCTACCAAAGAACCCACCAGTACGCCTTCGTCGAAGCCATCATCATTGCCAACCCATGCTCCGACATTGACTGTGTCGAGTGTCCCAACAGCTTTGCCGTCTAGTCTACCATCGAAAAAGCAATTGCCCACATTCTCTCCCAGTAGTCAACCGACCAACACACCAACATTTCAGCCATCATCAAAGCCTACATTCACTCCTTCTTCGACTCCTACAAACGAACCCACCAGTACGCCTTCGTCGAAGCCATCATCATCGCCAACTCAGTCACCGACCCATGCTCCGACATTGACTGTGTCGAGTGTCCCAACAGCTTTGCCGTCTAGTCTACCATCGAAAGAGCCCTCATTTCAGCCATCGCAATTGCCGTCGTTTTCTCCCAGTACTAGGCCATCAGCATCAATTGCACCAAGTTCGGAACCTTCCGTGTCATTGATCCCTAGTATTTCGAGTGCACCAACGGATACACGTTCAGCTTCACCAAGCTCTGTTCCTTCGATGTCTCATGCTCCAAGTACCGTTCCTTCATTATCTAGTTCATCGATACCAACTGGCGGAAAGGGCAAAGGTGGTAAAGGGACGGGATCCAAAGGCAAAGGTAGCAATGGCAGCAAAAGTAGCAAGGGCAGCAAAAGTAGTAAAGGCAAAGGTGGTAAAGGGACGGGAACCAAAGGCAATGGGAGCAAAAGTAGCAAGGGCAGCAAAAGTAGTAAAGGCAAAGGGACGAAATCCTAAGGCAAAGGTGGGAAGGGCGCCATCAGTAGTAAAGGGAGCAAAGGGACAGCATCCAAAAGTCGGAAGGGGACCAAAAGAAGTAAAGAGAGCAGAGGGACAGCATCCAAAGGCAAAGGCACAAAATATGGACTGAGATCAAAACCTTTGTTCTCAAGATAAAGTTTAGTGTTGAGTCTAGCACCGAGCCTGCCCGCCACCCCGATTGTAACCATGATTGCTCAATCAATGTAATATTTTGTAGTGTTGTCCTGACATCACTGTTTTCAATTTGATGATAACTGTGATATGTAATCTGGAGTCATGTTTCAAAATTGTAATATAAAAAATACCCAAATCCATACAAGCAAGTATCTCATAAAGTACATCAGCTCGACAACAATGATCAAGCAAAAAGATCCTTCTTTGCAGCCTGAGTGATACCCTCATGAATCTTGGCTGCCACAATCTCCACAACGCCATCACGCGCGTTTCCAATCTTCTCCATCTCGCAAGCATTAGCTTTCGCACCTTCGCTATGATCACCATTATTAGACCCAGCCCCAGACGCAGCCATCGCCCCCCGATTCTGCATCCCAGCCTTAAACCCAGGCACATCCACCTTCTTAAATCGATCAGTCGCAGTACACGTACAGTACGTGAGCGTATTATAAAATACAATAATAGTAATCAAGCAAGTTTCGAACATGGCTTACCTTCGATCGGATTACCGCCTTTTTTCATTCCTTTTTCAACGCCAGAGTGGCAGTGGGTCATCTATAGATATGAATATTCATATTATACATGACATCAGTGGCAGAATAGGTGCGTCTCTTTTGATGCACATGCTGACTGATTGTGTTCACCAGGCTTTATCGCATATGTTCTACTTGGTGTTACCACCTTTTCCTAGTGATTGCTTCCACAGCATTCAGATGTATCTGATCTGTCATATCGCGAATGTCAGTACCGGTAGAATGCAAACTGACAGTATTGGAAACTTTGACTGTTTATTGTTTGTTTGTTTTCGTCGCCATCGGCCATCATGATGGATGTGGCTGTCAAAATCTGTTTGAAGCATGAGGATAGAAATGATAATACAGTAGTCTACATAGATTATATCGATTACGTGTGTGTCTTCTTCTGTTGCTAAAATGTTATGAGACTTTTTAAAAATGTAACCAGGCAACAAGGCGCAAGTTCAAAGTGCGACGACTGTCACTGAATTTCCTTGGTCGCTTCCTTCCTTCTTTCTTCCCTTTGCTTTCTGTTTCGTAAAGTAGATGGACAGCTTCTCACAAAATCACACATCAATCAACATGGGCAAACTACAAAACGACATAATGTAATGGTAACCATTACCAATACCAATATATACCAATACCATTAATTAATTAATCACTCTACACTAGCTACAATGACAACCCCAAATACAACAGCAACATCAGCACCACCACTATCCGTAACAGTGGGGGGAAGAATCGTATCCCCAGCCCTCCCAATCGTAGACTCCTCACCACCCAACCAAACCGAACAACAATTCGATCATCTCCTCCAGCAATACACATCCCAAAATGTTCCCCTCGAAACCAAAGAAGGGATCCAAAGGCGCGAACGCGTCCTCGATCGCATGGGAACGCTATGCCGATTTTGGATCCAGGCCGTCTGTGTGAATTTGCAATTACCACCGGAAGCAATCGAGAATGCAGGGGGGAGTCTCTACACCTCCGGATCGTACCGATTGGGCGTGCACGAACCCGGGGCGGATATTGATACCATCCTGGTGGTTCCAAATGTGTGCACGAGAGAAGACTTTTTTGGGTCGAACTATATCCCGCCTGATTATGATGGGGAGAGCGATTTGTCGAATGTGAGAGATCCGGAGAGTCTCGCAGAGAGGATTAGGAGGCATCCCGATGTGACTAATTTCGTACCGGTGGAAAATGCCGCTGTGCCGATTCTCACGTTTGATTGGGAAGGGGTCAATATCGACTTGTTGTTTGCCAGATTAAATCGCAGTAGCGTTCCCAAGAATTTCGATATTGACGATGATGCTGTGCTTGATGGAGTCGATTCGGCCACGGAAAAGAGTCTCAATGGTCCCAGGGTCACCAACCTCATTGCAGCACTAGCGGGGGGTCTTCCACAGGTGCCCCAGCGCTATCAGACATTTTTGGAAGTGGTACGCTGTGTCAGAAAATGGGCCAAAGCTCGAGGTTTGTATTCGAATAAAATGGGGTATTGGGGAGGAGTCAACATCAACATCGCCGTCACGCTAGTCGTGCAGCTCTACCCGAACGATTGTGCCGCCAACCTCTTGAGAAAATTCTTTCTAGTGTTTAAATCCTGGCGATGGCCGAATCCCGTCATGCTGACCAAACCGCATGATAAGGGGCTGGGGCTGCCTGTTTGGAATGCGCATCATGTGAATCATTTGAGGCAGGTGGCGCCGGTTATCACGCCTGCGTATCCAGCCATGAATTCTACGTTATCGGTAAGTCGGCAGACGCTTCAGATCCTACATGAGGAGTTTTGCAGAGGGCATGAGATATTGGATAATCTGTGGAAAAAGCATCAGAGGGGTGATTTGAAATCGGGCGATGAGTTTGGGCAACTATTCGAACCGTCGGATTTTTTCATTTCCTACCCGTATTATTTGAGCATTTGTACCGTGGGACCTACCGAATCGGATGCACAGTCTTGGACCGGTTTCGTCGAGTCTCGTATGCGAAAACTGGTTTCGGATATGTTGGGAAAATCCCTCCCTCTCTCTAAAATACAATTATGGCCGAAAAAGATCCAGGCATGCGTGGCGGATCGTACGGCGCTCTTGACTCATGATCAGAGACGGAATAGCGTCACGTATTTTGTAGGTTTTAATGTGGACGTGTTGCGGATGAGAGGCAATCAACTGGACATTGAACGGCAGATGCAAAACTTCCAGAATTGGGAATTGTCCAAGTTCCAGCCCCTCGTGAGTGGGATGGATGTGCTGGTGAAGAACTTTAAAGTGAAGGAGATGCCTTTGATTTGTTTTGAGGAGATTTATGAAGGTGGGAAATTGGAGGCTATGAAAAAGCGCCGTAGGATTCGGGATGCTGATCCCAGAAGGCAGAAGGCCAAGAGGGACGCGAGACTGGAAGAGCTGAAATCGAAAATGGAAGAGATGAAGAAAAAAAAGGAAGCCATTGCTGCAAAGACTGGAGCGCAGAAACGCAAGAGGGAAGATGATGAAGAAAATGGGGATGAGGAGGATGGAGGAGATTCTATTGTGGACCAGGGGGTCTCTTCTGCACCTAGTAGTGATGTGGCAGCGTCGAAGGAGGAGGAAGCACTTCTCGAGAATGCCCTTGACGCAATCCAGACTGAAACTGAAACTGGAGAAGGAAAAACGCGAGAAGAGGCAGAACGCGATAGGCAGAAACTTCTTGCTGGTGAGCTTCTCGCCGTAGAAGGCGCTGATGAAGAGGAAGAGGAGGAAGATTTGACTTACGGACCAGATGGTGCTCGTTTTGGAGGAATGAATTCAGCAGGCACTTCTTCAAAAGTTCTGTCCATATCTGAGCGTGAAAATGAAGTTTTGCGTCTGTCTGGGTGCAATGTTGTAAGTGAGGACGAATTTACTGTTGTTGGTGGGGATGTAGTTTTGCCGTGGAGAAAATTAAAAACTCGAAATGATGCAACCTCTGCGAAGAAAGATGATGAGAGTAAAGACACAACTGCGATAAAAGTTGCTGTTGAATTTAGAACAAAGTTTGATGTGGTAGAACTTGACGATAATGGTTTTGTCATTGACAAAGGGGACGAAGATTTCGCGCCTACTCAAAACTGGCTAGGGCGCCGCCCTGGATTTGAGTTCAAACTTGGTGAGAGGGGGTTAGGGTATTACAGGACGGGCAAGAAAGTACAAGTTCCATCGAACACTGCCTACTAATCAATACATTATTCAACACGGCTGTCATTTTTTAAAACGATTATGCCTGTTATAAGATGTTCTCTCATCTGTTCTATGTACGACGTTCAACGGATAATAATTCTTCCTTTTCATTTCGTCAATCTTACAAACAGGCTGTACACTACCTGCTGGTAAAACTAAACATAATGCTTGAACATAACCCCACTCTAGCTAGAGCTTACAAGGGTGATTATCTTGTTGTTTGTGCACCACCTTCATTATAGAATCTCATAAAACGAATTAGAGGAAAAATGTACTCAGGGCACTTCAGCGAAGATAAGAGACCTCCGGTGGGAAGGAAAGAAGTTGATGAAAAGGTGGTTGAATCGAATTTGAAAAAGGATTATGTAGAGGGCAAATTAGAGGAGGGCGAGAAGAAGAAGAAAGGAGGTGACAGCTCTGAGATGGCTTCACCAGGACGAAGGATGCGCAGGGCTTCATCAGGACGAAGGAATAAGAGTTGGCTTGATATTACAAGTATCATTTGCCTATTCCTCATGTCCATCTCTTTCATTTGCGGAGCAAGTTTTGTGCATCCATACAGTCAAACAGCGCTGGGTGAGCCATTTTCGTTTTGGTTAATTGGTACAATATTTTATATAATTGTAGGAGGTCTCGACATCGTGAAAAGGAAATCGAAAGGGGTACTTGAAGTTGTTGCCAGCTGGATTGGGCTGTTAGGAGGAATTGTATGGTGCGTTGGGTCCATCTTTTTGCTCAACGCTACCGCAAATTTGACATTATGGGGAGGGCTGTGGATTGCTGGCAGTCTACTCAATCTATATGTCGTTACGTATGACATTGTCATGCTTTTCAAGAACCCAGTCAAATACTTGTTCCGAGCAATCGCACTCGCATTGGCATGGCTTGCAAACCTTCTCTTTTTGAGTGGTGCTACGCACTTGGTCGTTCTTGCAAGCGGTGGTGCATTTATCTGCGATATTGTGAATGCTTCTGGTATTCTAATCTCTGGGGCTGTGATGTTATTCATCCACTCGGTGTTTCAGACCTTACCTTTGTTCATGGACAACTTTACATTTTCGATTGTACTCGCTAGATCTGAAGTTTGAAGTACTGGAAGTGAAATTTGTAAGACTGGGGACTGGGTATATTCTAAAGTTGTCAATGTGTGAACCGCTGAGGCAAGAAAGGGGTCGTTGCAACAACCGGGACGAAGAGGTTTGAAAATTATTAAATAAACAAATTAAATATGTACAAGGCCTTCGCACAATATGTATGTGATTGGCCGTATCTATCATAAATCATGCAGAGTGAGTCGAAAATAGTTTTCGCCACGTATCTTCATATTATGCTAAGTCAAAGTTTTCAGCAAGGGCTTTCAGTAGACTGGGACTCCAAGGCTTTGTTGGCTTCGGTATGTTGTCTTTTGATTTCTTTGGGACGTCCTCCTATGCATGGAAGGCAACCCCAGACTGCGCCCGAAAAGAAAAGTGTTGCCATCATGGGGTAATAGAAAAAATACACTGTTTGAAGAAAGATATTATACGTAAGTGTAAACATAATGAACAAAGATGAGCATTACAGTAGGATTCATCTTGTTGCATGGCCGCGTCCTTGTCTTGTTCTGATACGTGATAATCGAAAAGGCATTCGTAAACTTACCAAACGCTAGTTCAAGAAAGTAACTGGCCAGAAATTGGAAAGATTCAACATTCTTCATATCCATCCAATTGATGTTCTCTTCTCCAGCTATATCATTGGCAGTTGATTCTTCAATCACTCTAATTTCGTACGTTGCTCGCCACAAAACGGCGAGTGTCGAAGCAGCACAAAGAACTGCAGAGATACAGATCGCTACATATGGACCAGCTTTCGCAAAGCAAGTATTGATACAGCAAGCGCAGGCAGTCAAATGCCACATTCCCAGGTCTGCTAGGGAATGGAGCAGCCCACCTAGAGTCAACAGCATGATGGTCTCGTATGTAACCTCAAATTTACCACCGTGTACTTCAATGTTTACTAATTGATCGTTTGCTTCCGGATGTGTTCTGTAAAAAAGATACACGAGGTTTGTAGCAATCAATCCAAATGAGATACTGGAGATCAAAATAACCAATCGAGGTCCAACACCGACAGGATTCAACCGGTTTCGGCAACAGAGGCCCAAGAGTGGGTGATTATTCTTCATCCATTGGATCCAATCTTGACACCAATTATTTCCTGGCAGATGAGCGGATCGTGCTGCAAATAATTTTCTTATTTTCATTTCTTCCTCAGCTTCTGCGCGATGACCAGCATTATGTTTTTCGCTGTATCTATCGAGAAGCTCGGCTGCTGTCACACGGACCATTGTTACTGATAAGTCTTTGGTGATGTTTGTTGTTGCAAGTAAAACGAGTATGATACAATGTCCAGAAGATGACAAAGTACAAGTACTGAACTGTAAAGAAGGACCGATGACCGATAAAACACCACCCTTCCTGTATTTCAAACTTCGAGCAGCTCTTCGAGCCTGCCTTTCCTTTGCCCGCCCTGGCTGGCGCAAGCGTTTCGAGGATTTCTCAATCGTGTCAAAATCTAAATCCCTAATCGATTTGTCATTCGTGGTTTGACTTTACAGAATGCCTACTGTACTTTCTTGTAGAAGGGTGTCGTGGTGTGTTTTAAAATTCCACACGCAGGTTTAAACAAATACAGGTGAAATTCCCAAGGGGCATCTATATACTTTAACGATGAATTCCCAGAAAAGATCAATTGAAGGGGTTCAGACATCCTCCCAAATCGCATCAGTAAACAAAGAAGTCGAGGATAGTAGAGGGCTTTACTTGCAGCTTCTCAAAAACATCGACAAAGAAATAAAAGAGAATAACACATTAGAGGAGAAACAAGAGAAAGAGCTTAGCCGTTTGCAACAAACGCTTGATGATAAAATGAATGAAGTGAATTGCCTGCGACAATCTTTTCAAGATTTCCGACAGAGCATTGTATCAAAATCTTCAAATACTGATGTAAGAATAGTTGAGTTGGAACAAAAAGAGTCTCTGAAGCTTGCAGAAATAGGAAAGGCTAGGATGTTATTCCTAGAGACGAAACTCCAAGTCAAGAAGCTAGAGAAGAAATCTGAACAAAAGGAAGCATATTGCAATGGTATTGATGAGATTGGCTTTGAACAGATGCAGGCTTCTTTTGAAGACAAGAAACGAAAGAATAAAGACCGTGAGCAAGAAATAATTCGGTACAAATCCATGGAGAAGGAATATATTGATGAATTCAATTCAGAAGAGAAAAAACTTAATAGTGCGGAGCTGTCTTTGAAAGCAAAAAAGGAGCAAATAAAGCAAATTGACAATGCAATTCAAATGAGGCAAAAGAATAAGGATAGGATGTTGAAGAAGCTGAAAAAGGGTCTTTTGCTGAATAGCGATGTGAATGCTGTCTCTAGGGAACTAGTCGAGCTCAACCACTTGAAGTCTGACAAAGAGATCGATGCGTTAAAGGCAGAAGTTAAAAGTTTGAAAGAAAGACATGCAATGCTACTCGTAGAAGAAAGGCAAGCAATGCCGTTGACAATAGCAGATTGAGGTTCCTCCTAAGGGTAATAATGCATTTCAGGAATGAATAAGTTCGAACTTGATGCATCTTGATTTTTAATTATTTTACTAGGCATCTTTGAGGCGCAGTTTTGGTAAAACATTCATGGATTGCAACTCTTGAAATAGTAGTTTGCATGCATAAGGCAAACGAATGTCTGCAACCCTTTCTCCAGATCTGCAATACTGACACCAATTCTGATATTGCAGAAGACCACAAGTCAAACATACATTCGCTGAAAACCCATCGGATGAATGCATTAGCCTTTCCATGATGAGGTTACTGGCTCCATATGCAATTAGACAATCGCGTTCCATCTCCCCTAATCGAAGACCACCATCCCTAGATCTTCCTTCCGTAGGCTGGCGAGTAAGCACTGCTCTTGGACCCCTTGCACGAGCATGCATTTTGTCCAGAACCATATGCTTCAACTTCTGGTAAAAGACTGGGCCAGAAAATATATATGCGTCCAATGGTTTACCGTTTGTACCACTGTACATGATGTCTTTCCCAACATAATTAATGCCATTTCTAATCAATGCTTCTGAGGCTGACGTTGGAGTGTCGGTGGACCCTAACTCTTCTCCGAAAGCACTAGCGTATGCTTGACGGCCTTCGTATACTCCAGCTTTCCCTACTAATAATTCGATAAGCTTACCAACGGTCATACGCGATGGAAATCCGTGGGGATTCATAATAAGATCGGGCGGGTGGCCCATTTCGTTGAAAGGCATATCCGCTTGCGGCACAATTAAGCCGCAGACACCTTTCTGTCCATGCCGAGAGGCGAACTTATCGCCAACTTCAGGTCGCCGTACTTGTCGAACCATGACTTTGATCAGAAATTGCTCATTTTCGTTTGATGTGATCAGAACTTTATCCACATACGAGGGCGCGCTATTTTTGTAAGACATGCCTGAGTATTTGTATTCCATTTGAGATAATGCAGCCATACTACTATTCCCTTGTAAACCAAATTCGGATCCGCTCATAGATGTCGATGTATCAGTAGGTGACTCTTTGTTAACCATAATGGAGCCATTATCCATCAATTCGCCAACCATGCAAATGCCATCTTTATCAATTGCGCGATATCTTGCGTAGCGCTTGTCTTCCAGACCAGAAGGAAATTGACTAGCATCTGGCGCACCGCATGTTCTATCCATTGCACCATTTGCATAACGTCTGACGCTAGTTTGGTGTTTCTTCAGCACCATGCAACGCCCAAAACCGCGGTCGATAGAGGCTTTATTAAGAATGACGGCGTCTTCGATGTCATAACCGCTGTAAGCCATTACAGCAATACATGCGTTTTGTCCTCCAGGGAGTTGATCAAAATTTATAATATCCAATGTCCGTGTTTTTACCATGGGTTTCATTGGGTAGATCATGGTATAAATCATACCATCCATGCGTGCATATTCATTGAGACCAATTGCACCAATGGCTTGTTTCCCCATCGCAGATTGGTATGTATTTCTTGGGGATTGGTTATGATGAGGATTTGGAATAAGTCCTGCTACGACTCCGAGTAGTGTTAGTGGGTCGATTTCAAGATGGGTGTATGCCATTTTGCGCTTTTTCAATCCAGCCTTTCGTGCAACATCAAGTTCTCGTTCTGTGACAGCGATTAGACAATTGTTTTCTTCGTTGACATCAACGTATTCACAAACACCCTGTTTGAGGAGATCGCGAATGGAAATTGTCCCAGCAACAAGACCCTCTATGTGGGTTTGCTTGAGGCGCGGCATAGCAGTTTTCTCATCAACAATAATCATCGGTCTGCAAACTCGCCCACCATCTGTGGAAATATGGATCACTCTTTGGCCTTGATGTAGATACAAAGATACGAATTCTCCGGCTTGACCTTGCCTGCGCATTGTTCTCAGCATCTTGACCAAGTGACGAGGCCTTGTATGAGCCCCAAGAATCAAACCATTCAGAAAGACTAAGTAAGCTCCTGATGAGTTAATTTCGTTTCCGGTGAGCATGTTGCAGTCCTCTACACCAAGATCTCGACAAAGTCTCTCAATGGGACCAGTATCTTCGTCGGTCGTAATGTGCGCAAGAAGTGCAAGGTTCTTTACTAAACCACACGCTTCACCTTCTGGAGTATCTGCTGGGCAAAGCATGCCCCACTGTGAGGGTTGAAGGGATCGAGGTCCTGATACCTTCCTGGTTTTTTCAAATTGACTGTTTACACGAGTCATCATACCCAGTGCAGAGATATAAGAAAGTCTGGAGAGGACCTGCGTCACTCCTGCACGGTCCATTCTGAAACGTTTCAGTACCCAATTCCCCGATGAAATCGCGGATGCCATCCCATGGGTTATAGTATCAGGTCTGATGCACTTCACAACGTCGAAGGCTTGTGCTCGATTAGCTTTGGATAATACCATATCTGCTTGACGCTTCAAATCTTTGTTGAAGATTTTGAATAAATCCTCAAAGAGAAGGGATAGCAAACTTCCTGCAAGCTCTAACCGTTTGTTTCCATAATAGTCTTTATCATCCAGGGGCTCCTTTCCCAATGCTACCATCACCACTCGCCGCACGATGTGGCCAATATAAATACACTTGGCACGAAAGTCAAAGTTGATGACAGGGATATGACTCAGGGTAACATTTGCAAGTACTTCTCTCGCTTCATCCTCCGGTGACTGTGGCTTGCGATATGAAGTATAACCAGAGTTCATTGATCGATTTCGGATTTTATTCCCAATGTATCGGAGAGCTTGCATCTGTGTAGATAACCCGAGACGAACTGGTTCCTCTAAAGATAGAGCGAGGTAGTCAACGATTTCAGGGTCACTGCCGACTAGCTGCACAAGTTCTATATCACTTTCAATCCCCATAGCCTTCAAACATATTGCAATTGGAATATCGTCTCCAAGAGTGTTATGTTTCATATATAATTTCCCTTTCTTGGCCAAGATGTAACCCTTGGATTTTCTCTCTCGAGTGCTCGAAGTGATGCTGGCACACGGGTTGCCTTTTGGGTCCTGTTCGATGATTACGCGATTTTTTGAAAGCTGCTCTTGGATCAGAATAGCCTTTTCAACGCCCTTGACAATGAAGTATCCGCCGGGATCTTGAGGACATTCTTTCATTGCTGCAAGTTCACGTTCTGTTTTGCCGTTCAGGAGGCACTTGGATGATCTGAGCATAATTGGTATTCTCCCAACAATAACCTGAAGATGTTGAAAACTTTAGAGTGAGTATAACATGCATGCGGCTATATCATTCATTAGAAATTCTGGGAGGACATACCTTCTTCTTGACAACAATTTGTCTTCCACGAGTATACCTAATATTGACATAAATTGGAGCAGAATAAGTACAATCTCGAAGTCTACACTGGAAAGGTGTTGCTTGAGTGGTTGCATAACTATCCTCCTCGACGCTCGGTTCACCAACCCAGCAATCCGTATATCGGAGATAAAACTTTGGATCGTGCTCACTGCGAATCTCACACGCACTAGGCGATTGGACAATTTCCTTCATTTCGGTGTTCACGAAATAGTCAAAAGAGTCAATGTGCTGCCGCATGAGACTTCTCACTCGAAGAAAATGTGGCAATACACGCCATTTATCCTTTAACGAGCCAATCGGAGCATCGAGGGGTGTTCGGAAACTACCATATTCTCTCCCAAATCCTTCATCCATAATAGCATCGGGACCGAGCTGAGCAGCTAATGCAGAAGCTTCGGCGCCGTAATCTTCCTGTTGATCAATTTCTTTCTTGCCATACATGTGATCAAAACCTTCAATAGGAAAGTGAATGGGGTCAAAGTTTTTCTCTCGCCATTCTTTCCACTGAGCGTTCCTGTTATCGGCTTCTTCTTTGACTTCGGCATGATTTTCCAGGCATGCTCCATAGGGCGTTCCCCTCACTTTGCCGAATTCAACCTCGCGATTTAGACGATCGACGGTGGATAAAGGGTCAGCTTTTGGAAATGAAGTTTTTGCTTCTGTGGCTACCTCGCTCACATGCTTATCGAGCAGTGCTTTATTCACCATTTGTTCGTATTGTTGCTTTTGGAGATGTAGAGATGCTTCTCTTAACTGTGCCTCGGTCATGTGTTTGGATTTTGACACATCGGCGTATATATTGGACGAGGCGATGCTTCCGTCGGGCTTTGAATCTTTGAATTCTTCAGCATTCATTGTGTGGCTGATGGCGTAGTGGTATCCTGCAAGCAATATTTTCGGTAAAGGTTCTATATCAGATGGACCTTCATCAAATAGTTGTTGTATTGATTCGATTCATCAGGGTGTCTGCTCTGATTGTTCTTGCTCGCTTCGAGCTTGTTGCCTTTGCGTGGTGCTCAAAGCGTTTGGAACCCTGAAACCAAAACAGTCTGTATTCCCATGTTGGGTTGGGAATATAAATTCAAACTTTTATTATTCGAACAACCCTTCGTTACAACGAACCTCAGTCAAAGTTCAAAAGAAGTCGACTAATATAAAATCAGACATCTGTTTAACATCATTCTACTTCACCACGTGGGTATTATTTCCTTATGAATGTTGCTTCTCTCCCTTCAACAACTTCCATATTCCAGTTTTGCTTTCTACTCGAAGAATTCCCAAAACCACCTGTGTTCCCATGAATGCTGCAAGTGCCCACCAAACTTTACTCAGAGTCATTACTCCACCGAACTTGATCATCCCAACACAAACTAAGTTCGCTACCCACATTGCAATCATTGTGAATTTCCAATCCAGGCCCCCCATAGAAATACCATTTACAGGGTATGCCAACCCTTTGAGTACTGTCGCCATCATATGAGCAGAGATGTGAATATATTGCCATTGATATTATGCTTGAGATCAAGAACAATGCGATATGCAATATGCATAGAGACGAAAGAAGATTATTGAAAATCAAGAACACGAAACTTACCTTGAGTTGCTAAAACGGCTGGGAAAATTGCAAGCGAGGCGTCTACAATAGCAGGATTACTTGTCAACCCGTTCATCACTGAAACTCGATTGAAAAAAGTCAGCAAAGATAGTGCTGTGGCAACCCCGGCACCAGCAACCATAGAACCATTAATCAGATGCCTGACCGCAGCCCGTCTAACAGCTTGAGGGCGTGACTTATCATCCGAAATCTCACGAGCCAAGAGTGTTTGCACTGCTACAGCCACAGATTCGCAGATCTGCGTGGTTGCGAAACCAAGCTGAAACGTAAGGTTATAAGCAGCTGCTGCCACTGGACCCATTAGCGCCGTTTCTCTCGCACAGACGGAATATGCCAAGACTTTTCCCAATGATCTGAATAAAACATATGATCCGGCTTCAATGTAAGCCAAAAGCGTCTTTTTCAAATCCTTCAATTGGCCAAATACATCAATCTTGACCTTCCTATTCAGCGCCATCACGAGAGGAACCAAAGCGATATATTGCGCAAGAAGCGTTCCCAGTGCGGCCCCACTTGCTCCAAAACCAAAGGTAAAAATAAACAATGGGTCCAAGGCTGCATTCATTGCCGTGAATGCGAGAGAATAGACGAGGGGAGTGCGTGTATCTCCAAGACCGCGAAAGATTCCGTTTGTGACTAGCCAGAGTGTTGCAGCAGGAGTTCCAAATGCTCGCATGCGAAGATATGACAATGCAGAATACCACATTGGCGAAGCCGTCGTGAGCCTATGATAGCAGATAATAATGACGACGTTGTTTGTTGAGTGAAAATACATATTTTCAAATACCCCCATTAAAAATACGAAAGTCAGCAAAATGTAAACGAGGAGAACACTGATGCAAATAACCAAGTGTGGTATTTCTCACTGATGCATCATTACTGCCAACGCGTCAGTATTCTCCTCAATACTAGCCCATAAACGGAGGCCAGTAGGAAAGTCGGGCAAGAACATTGATGCTATGGGTAGCACTACGTGTACTTTCTAGCAGAAGAAACAATAAAGACTTACCCCATTCCCTTGATAATTACAGATGAAAGCGAAGCATAAATGACAAGTTGAATAACTCCCACCGATAACGCCAGAAGCAGGGCAGAAGATACTGCAATGGATAATTCCTTCTTTGCATTTTCTTCCGAATCTGCATCTTCTCCACCTGCACCTGCTTGATTGCTTCGCGCTTTCCCATCTTGTGCAGCCACCAAAGAAATACTCGTTCTCAAAAGCGGATCATTGTACAGTTTCGACACGGCATATTGAGCACTAATGGCGACCCCTGCCCCACCTAAAACTTCGGGCCCCATTCTTCCGAGATATGCCGTATCGACGAGAGATGCGAGGGGCTCAGCAGCTAGTTGGATGAAAGCCGGGAAAGCAATGGTGAAAAACTCCTTTGTGAGTTTTGACTTGGTTTCTGCGATTTCTTTTGTGTGATCGTTTTCGTTATTTCCCTGCGAATCTATTGCTGTTGATGCTGCGCTTTTTAGGGTGAACCCTCTCTTGCGAGCAATGGCGTTGTCTTTTCCAGACCCAGATCCAGCCATGAAAGTAACAGGAGGTTTGTGATTGTTGCGTACTACATTGCGTGGCTGTGAGATGAGGGAAGAAGGCTGTGTAAATCCACGTGCGCTGCTTGCTATGAGCACAAGCAAGGATGCTGAAGTAAATCTCATTGCAATAGTCAACAGTATGATATTACTGCTGTGTGTATTACGATTTGTGAGTTTCGAAGTTGATTGGAACTCAAACTACTCGTAAGCTCAAACTGTCAGTGTTGTCGGCTTGCTTGGAAATGGTTCTCTTTTCCCTTTTCGACTTGGTATTTCGCGCGCTTTAGCACAAGAATAGAAGGCAAAAACAACAACCAATCAAACCAAACACTTCAAGGCGACATCTACAACTCGTATGATAGGCGGCAGATGCAACAACTCAGTAATAACTAACACTCTGGACTTAAACACAGTACAACCGAAAGAAGTGCATTAGGATCTGTTTAACTCAAATTATCTCAAACGAGTTGGAAAGATAGTATAAGTATGGCGAAAAATAATAACAAGAGAAAGAGAACCGAAAAGCAGAATACTGCTGAGGAACAGGAGAAACCTAGTAGCACTACCGGCACTGAAGTGGTCGGAGAGGAGGACCGCAGCAAGGACTCTAAACCCAACAAACTTGCAAAGGAGAGCTTTATGGATGATATAGACGACTTATTCGCATCCAAGAAAGAACGGGTCAAAGAAGAAAAGCAAAGTCAACAAGAGGATGAAAGACGAGAGATGGAAAAAAGAAAATTCTTCAAAAATAACAACAACTCGTCATCGGCTCTCATGCAAAATGCAAAGAAAATTGCATTAGCCGGTGATAGAAGTGATTGTGCATTGAAGAAAAATGAATGGGTTGATGATGGCAGGGGTGGGGTTTTTGATGCAGAGGGGTTCACGGGGAGGAAAGAGGATGGCGTCAAGGTTTTCAAAGCGCACCTTTTCAATAAAAAGGGGTTTGGAACAACGAAGGATTGCCCCTTTGATTGCGATTGCTGTTTCGTATAAAGTTTGAGAGTTCCTCAATAGTAGAATAGAGATTATGTTGAAAGATGAATATGCAATTTATGATAACATAATAGTGTACGCTGCATGAGGTACTATTTTATCATGGTCTATCGATGCACCACAAACAAAACTGCATGAATGGCATCACAACATGTACATGCAGTGCTAGATTGAGGCTCAATCAACTCGCAAAGCAAAATAGAATAAATTATTTCTTAGAGATTGTATTGTTTGTTATATTTCCTAAGTATTATTTATTGAAAACTATTCCTCGCATATCATCTTAGCGTGTACGCGTAGTAGACAGTGATGGAAAGTTTGAATTGCTATCTGCTCTCGAGAGCCAAGAGGACTATTGAAAGAACTTAATTTGGCTGCAAAGGTGGCCGGCATTTGCCCACGGGGGTTATTTCAAACTGTTGGAAGTCTGACACAATCGTGGATCGATTTCGACAAGAAATGACAGATGGTTCGTAAGAGATTGAAAGTGACTGATGCAATGAGAGATGACACTTGGTTTCCCATTCTGAAACGTAACATTCCAAGTTCTAAAATCAATTGCAAATCATTGTTGTAAATGAGTTCCACAGAAAATCTACTGAACCTCCTCTTGCACGAGAAAGAGATGCCCGAGGAAATTAGAGATAGCATCAAGCAGAGGGTAGAAGATTTCTGGGAAGGAATTACGGGTGACGCAGGAAATTTTCTTCACTTTGAACTCAATGACAATAAACATACTCAAGATGAAGTGAAAAAGATGGTGCAACGTATTCCTGAATCACTATCGTATGAGGCTGATCACGACCGTATAGATTCAGATGAACCAACAGCATTTCTTCCAATCCAAGCTGCTGTTTGGGATTACGGAAATCTGCAATATAATTTTGAGGCGATATCCTTCATCCCGTTGCTAGCAGAGGAAGGAGTGAAAACCCATGTTGGTGAAGAGGGGACAAGAGGAGGATTATTGCAGGAAGATGTGCAAGGTGAACATGCACTGGAAATACTTCTACTTTATTCTGATGATGACGATGATATGGCTGAGCATGCTGATTTGGTTTGTCTTGATGTAATCAAAAGGCTCCGTCAGATGGATCTCTTCAAAAAGGAAGACATAAAAAAACATTCGTTCCTGCCGCGCACGTGCCACATTGCGACGCAGAAGAGGTTTGAATATCTAGTAGATTGGAATCCAAGTGCGCTGAAGACATTGCTTTTACCCGAAATTATAACAGGGAGTTGTTTCGAAGTGGCACTCGAAGCTGGACTTAAATACTTTCCTAAAGAACTCGGTCTACTGTGTAAGAAAAACAGTGATGGTGAAACAGTGATGGAAGATACCTACCACAGTCTCGGTGAAAATGAAGCTTGGCATGCAATCAAATATTGTCTTGACAGGATAGACATCGAAAAGGTTCTTGGAAGGGATTCTGATGCCAACATTTATCCGTTCATGCTTGCTTCTGAAGGCCCCTCCGTCCATTTAGATGTCATGTATTATCTGCTTCGTAAGGATCCTAGTAGGGTAATAAATGATGCTCGTTGTATGGAAGGGTCGTTCCATGATGATGACGGTGCAATGACCATGAAAGAATGAGAGTACAAACGATGAGTTCTATTGCTTACTCAGAGATAATGGAGATGAACTTACTCAATATGGCCCTAAATGGATGCTAGAGGCAGACGCTGTCAACAGTATCATATACGATATGGAGTACACGTAGTTGTAATTGTAAATCACAAATTGCTAACACATAGAAAAACGATGGACTTGGACCTGTATTATGAATCACAAACAGTTTCGACAGCATAAGAACCCTAGTTTTGTAAAATACATATTAGTACATCATTAAAAAGTACGATAGTTTCAACATTCGTTTACTTTCAGATTATACGTTGAATATGAGCCATCGATTGAGCCCTGACCAAACGCCAACAACGCTTCTGTGTATCTACAGTAGTAGTATGTCAAGATTCGTAAGGTCGCTTTCTCTACATCGTCTATGTACAATAATACTTTCATCTTGCATCGACTCTTTTACAATGAGACGCAACATTAACCCGATGCAATATAATTGCCTCATACGCTGACCATTGTTTCATTTTTCTCACCGGTATCTTGCTGGTGATGATCAAGTGTGTCCCCTTGTTGATCAGCCGAACCTGTTTCGCCGACTTCTTGGTCGTCATTGACTACATCTGTTTTGACATCTGAAGCGATGTCGGGAGCCACAGGTAATTCTGCATTTACGATCGCATATGTTTCCTCGACATTTGGTATAGCAATCAAGTCATAAACTGCTTCGGCAGATGGACGAATTTCGTGGTGTT
>Ga0115005_10001547_pt1 | contig 18276 bp, 17 predicted proteins | sample ArcOceMetagenome_FD_87163 | JGI IMG/M metagenome (GOLD analysis project Ga0115005, IMG submission 87163) | Marine eukaryotic phytoplankton communities from Arctic Ocean - Arctic Ocean - Greenland ARC118M Metagenome | ecosystem: Environmental > Aquatic > Marine > Oceanic | place: Arctic Ocean... | reverse complement strand
TTCGGAGGACGAATTTTTCCTGCGATAGTGTCGCCGGTTCGTAAGTTAAATCGACGAATTTGGCTTGGTGATACGTAAATATCATCAGGCCCTGCTAAATACGAAGAGTCTGCTGACCGCAAGAAACCAAAACCGTCCTGTAAAATTTCCAGAACCCCGTCACCGAAAATATCTTCGCCGCCTTTCGCATGCGATTTCAGTATCGAGAATATGATGTCTTGTTTTCTAGCGCGAGCCATATTTTCCAGGCCCATTTCTTCGGACATGGCGACTAATTCGCTAATCGGTTTGTTCTTTAATTCTGTTAAATTCATACTGGTGGGTCTTTGTGCTTGGGGTTTGCTTACAGGACTGGTAGTCACTCTGTTCTAATTTTTGATTTGATTATGCCTGAATAGAGGCTAAGCAGAATGCTGCTCGGGTGAGCGCTAAGGAAAAGTTAGCACTAAAATTAATCAACGTCCAGCGTTTTACTCGTCAATTGTTAAATAACTTGTATTCACACTGTTGTAGGCGTTGTAACTACTTATTTTCACGTGAAAATAAAAAACCGGTAGCTCGGCCACCGGTTTTTTCTGTACTACTCTATTTTACTAAAGGTTTTCGTTTAAGAACTCAGCTAACTGAGTTTTAGATAATGCACCTACTTTCGTTGCCGCCACGTTACCGTTTTTGAAAAGTAGTAATGTAGGAATACCACGAATACCATATTTAGGTGGAGTTTCGTTATTTTCATCGACATTCAACTTGCCAACTGTTAACTTGCCTTCAAACTCGTTCGCAACTTCTTCTAAGATTGGCGCGATCATTTTACAGGGGCCACACCATTCGGCCCAAAAGTCAACCAGTACAGGACCTTCAGCATTGATAACATCTGCTTCGAATTTATCGTCAGATAACTGGATAATTTTGTCGCTCATTCTTTTCTCCATTTTTGGTCGGTCGCTGATTTGTTTCAGCTCTACCATAAGTGTTATATAGAAACCGTTTTTAATGCAAGCACTGATAAGCTATAAGCTATGCCTACTCACTTAACTGATACTCATTTTTCCGACCTGCCGATTAATAGCAAGGTTGTTGACGCCTTAACGGCGGCAAATTTTAATAATTGTACACCAATACAGGCGTTATCTCTGCCTCCGTTGCTTGAAGGCTTAGATATTGCCGGACAAGCTCAAACGGGTACAGGTAAAACTATTGCCTTCTTGGTTGCTACTTTTCACTATTTGCTAAGCAAAGCAGATAATGACGAGAACAGCAAATCAAAAGGACCTCGAGCCATCATAATGGCACCGACGAGAGAGTTAGCCGTTCAGATTTTCAACGATGCCAAACTGCTCAGTGAGCATACCGGTTTATCGCTTGGATTGATTTATGGGGGCGAAGGTTACCAAAGTCAACGGGAAACCCTAGAAGAAGGGGTAGATATCATTATTGGTACGACAGGACGCATTCTGGATTATTATAAACAGAACGTGTTTACCTTGAATAATATTCAAGTTGCCGTACTTGATGAAGCCGATCGCATGTTCGATTTAGGCTTTATTAAAGATATCCGCTTTTTGTTCCGTCGCCTACCGCCTGCTACTGAACGCCTAAGCATGCTGTTTTCAGCTACACTTAGTTATCGCGTTCAAGAACTCGCTTACGAACACATGAACAACCCAACTCACGTTCAAGTTGCGCCAGAGCAAACGACGGCGACACGGGTCTCGCAAGAGCTGTTCTACCCTTCAGATGATGACAAGATGCTGCTGCTTCTTTCGCTATTTGAAGAAGAATGGCCAGATAAAGCTATTGTGTTTGCTAACACCAAATACAGTTGTGAGCGCGTGACCGACTGGCTTACCGCCGATGGCCACCGTGTGGGCTTGTTAAGCGGCGATGTACCACAGAAAAAACGCTTGGGTATTTTGGAAGACTTTACCAAAGGTAAGCTAGACATTTTAGTGGCTACGGATGTTGCCGCACGTGGCTTACATATTGATTCTGTCACCCATGTGTTTAACTATGACTTACCTGATGATGCAGAAGACTACGTTCACCGAATTGGTCGAACCGGTCGCGCTGGTCAAAGTGGAATAGCAATAAGTTTTGCGTGCGAAAAATACGCGATGAACTTGCCAGATATTGAAAAATATATTCAACATGCTATTCCTGTTACTGATTACGATGCGAGTGCTTTGCTTGATGATGTAAATGCGCCTAAACCAAGACGCAGACGCACACCAAACACGAGAAACTCGTCTCGACGCGGCAACGGTAAAGGTCGTGGCAACAGTGGTGGAAATAGAGGTAAGCCGTCTAACCGCGGAAATAGTAACTAACATTCGAGACAATATGCAGGCAGAACTTCAACACGACTCTGAAAGCTATGGCGAGTATTACGCCGCTGTAGACTTAGGCTCTAATAGCTTTCACATGGTCATTGTTCACGTAGTTAATGGTAGCGTTCAGATCATTGGTAAGGTGAAACAGAAAGTACGTTTAGCGGCAGGGTTGAATGACGACTTTGCACTAGATGAAATGAGCATGGAGCGTGGTTGGCAGTGCCTGCAAACCTTTTCCGAACGGTTACAAGATATTCCTCCCTCAAATATTAAGGTAGTGGCTACCGCTACCTTACGCCTTGCGACTAACGCCCAAGTGTTTATTGGGAAAGCCGAACAAATTCTCAAGCATAAGCTCAACGTGATAAGCGGTGAAGAAGAAGCGCGCCAGATTTATCTTGGCGTAGCCTATACCTCTGCGAATCAAGGTAATAGCTTAGTGATAGATATAGGCGGTGCCAGTACTGAAATTGTTATTGGCAACGACATGCAACCCATCCACTTAAAAAGTTTAGATATGGGCTGCGTGACCTTTATGGAACGCTATTTTGATGGCGGAAAAGTCACTGCTGAAAACTTCGAAAATGCCAAGCAAGCGGCGAAAGCATTACTTTTACCCGAAGCGGACGCCTTTCTTTGTTTTGATTGGGAAAATTGCTTAGGTGCCTCTGGTACTCCACAGGCCATCACTGAAATACTGGTGGCGCAAGGCATTAGCGATTCAATACGACTAGATTACCTTTATCACCTAGAAAAACAATGTGTTGAATGTGGTGAAATTAACCAGCTTAACATTGAAGGTTTAGAAGAAAATCGCAAGGCCATTTTTCCTTCTGGCTTAGCCATTTTAATTAGTTTATTCGAAGCCTTAGCCATTCAAAATATGAATATTTCTGGTGGCGCCCTTCGTGAAGGGCTTATTTATGGCATGTTAGATAACATGCAGGAGAATGACCGTCGCGATCAAACGCTAAACCAGACGATGGCGCGTTACCATATCGATAAAGCACAAGCGAATTCAGTTAAAAGTGTAGCAACCCAGCTGTGTTCACAGTTATGTTCACAGCAAAATATTTGTCACCTTGATACCGAAGCTATTTTAGGTGCAGCGGCACTTCTTCATGAAACCGGCTTGCATATAGAGTATAAAAAGCATCATGAGCATGGCGCTTACATTCTGTCTTTTATTGACTTGCCAGGCTTCACACGCTTGCAGCGAGCGGCTATTCGCGACCTTGTTGCCCATCATCGTTTAACCATCCCCACTGATGCTTTTAGCAATTACCATGATGACTCTCAACCTATGTTACAGGGTTTGCTTAGGCTATTACGTATTTCTGTGGTGCTGTGTTTACGAAGACAAAACAAGCATATTCCCCATGTAGACTTAGTCTGCGAGGGTGATAAATGGGAAATCTCCTTCCCTGATGGCTGGCTGAAAGCTCACCCGTTGATTAACGCTGAATTGGCCAATGAAAGCTGGTTACAGCACAAAGCAGGCTGGGAACTCGTCTGTAAATAGCCGGTGCAATAAAGAACCAAGAATAAAAAAGGGATGCGACATTAAGTCGCATCCCTTTTTTTTAGCAACTGGCCTATTGGCCTATATGCTTTTCTCTTTATTTCTCTATTCGCTTTTCTCTTTATTTCTCTATTCGCTTTTCTCTTTGCTTTTCGGTCGCTGCGCTAGTTGCCAGCGAGAAGTGCTGCCGCTTTAGGGGCGAAGTAAGTAAGAATGCCGTCTGCGCCAGCGCGTTTGAAAGCCAATAAAGATTCTAGAATTACCGCCTCTTCGTTTAGCCAACCATTCGCAAATGCCGCTTGATGCATGGCATATTCGCCGCTGACTTGATACGCAAAGGTAGGTACCTTTAACTCGTCTTTGCAACGGCGCACAATGTCTAAATAGGGCATACCTGGCTTCACCATCACCATATCAGCACCTTCTTGCACGTCTAAGGCAATTTCGTGTATGGCTTCGTCGCTGTTAGCAGGATCCATTTGATAGGTTTTCTTATCACCGCCTTTTATGTTCGCTGAAGAGCCGACAGCGTCGCGAAATGGTCCATAATAAGCAGATGCGTATTTTGCTGAATACGCCATAATGCAGGTGTTAATAAACCCCTCGCGTTCAAGTGCATCACGAATAACCCCAATACGTCCATCCATCATGTCAGAAGGTGCCACAATATCTGCGCCTGCTTCTGCATGTGACAATGCTTGTTTGACTAACACATCGATAGTCACATCATTCATCACGTAACCGGCCTCATCCACCAAGCCATCTTGCCCGTGAGACGTAAAGGGGTCTAATGCGATATCTGACATTAACATCACATCAGGAAAATGTGCTTTTAATGCACGCATAGCCGTTTGTGCAAGGCCATCTGGATTAAACGCTTCTTTGGCACACTCAGTTTTAAGTGACATAGGAGTAACAGGAAACAGGGCTAGCGTACGAATACCAAGCGCTACCCATTTTGCCGTTTCTTCTAATAATAAATCGATAGATAGACGCTCTACCCCTGGCATTGAAGGCACTTCTTCACGCTGGCCAGTGCCAGGAAGAACGAATACAGGGTAAATAAGATCGTTGGTAGTAAGATGTTGCTCGGCAACTAAATCTCGCAGTGCATCTTTGGCACGAAGGCGTCGCATACGACGAGCCGGGAATGAAGCATTCATAAATTATCCTGAAATCGGTTTAAAGAGTACTTTGTTTCGTCCTGATTCTTTCGCAGCATAAAGCTGCTCATCAGCCAACCGAAGCAACGCTGCAGCATGATCTTCATCCGTGATAACACTGGTGGCCAGCCCTGCACTTATGGTTAGTTGTATTGCTTCTCCATCGAACGTGATGGGAGATTTTTCGATACGATCGCGAATCGCTTCTACCACATGATAGGCGCCATCGCTGTCGGTATTCGGGAGAATAAGCGCAAATTCCTCCCCGCCTATTCGACATAAATCATCGGATAAACGAAGCAGCATACTTTGAATAATACCTGTTATATGGATAAGACAAGCATCTCCGCCAGCATGTCCGTACTTATCATTAATACGTTTAAAATGGTCAATATCAATGACTGCAATAGACAAAGGTGTTTGCTCGCGTCGACTCCTTCTGCCTTCTGATTTTAACTTTTTATCAAAGTGACGACGATTATTAATACCAGTAAGCGGATCGATTGCCGTTAGGCGCTCTAATTCTTGGTTAACTTCAGACAGCTCACGCAAGGTAATTTCAAGCTCTAACGTTCGCTCTTCAACTTTGTATTCTAAGTCATCTTGGTAACGCTTTTGCACTGCTAGTAAATCTTCTTTTGCCTTACTCGCCTGCTGCTCTTGTTCAAGGGCAAACGCTTGCGTGGTAATGAGTTCATCGTAACTGTGGCTATAATTAATTGCCAAAATAAGGGCTAAAATCACTGTTTCGACGGTGCCAGCGATAATAAGTAAATAACTCGTAGAAATACCTAAATTAATTATATTCACGCTATCTAGGCTAACAACAAAGCCGCTAACCAATAAAAATAGCCACGCCACAGAGAAATATCGAGCAATCGCCACGCCTTTAAAAGATAGCCAACCACCTGTGTACATTGCTACAAACACAATTATCGTCAACATAACTAAATACAGCTTTATCGCGAATGGGTAAGGCAGCAATGTACTCGTTAATATACAGATCCCAAATGCCCACGCTGCTACCTTGGAAATTTTATCGACCAAAGGGCTAAATTCAGCAATAGGCAGTAAATGCCGGGAAAACAGTACGGCAAACAAAATCGTCGCATTACCAAAAATGAGTACCGCCTTACCCTGCAACCATACCTGTTCAGGCCATAAATAGGCATACCCCAACCCCTGCAATGAAGCCAAGGTTAAGCCTAAGCTCAGTGCATAGCCGGTATAGAATAAAAACGAGCGATTTTTGGTAGTAAAAAATAAGAAAATATTGCTTATGGCCATGGCACATAAGAAGCCGAAAAACAGCCCTAACGCTAGATTTTGGCTTGCTGCGTATTCTATAAATTCTTTTTCTTCCCATACCGCGATGGGCATGCGAATAGTGCCGCTAGATTCAACGCGAACCACTACGGTTTGCGGTTTAGCACTTAAGGGCAAGGAAAATAGCGGCGTATTATTTGCGATGGGACGTACATCAAAGGCGAGGTTATCTCCCGCGTGGTAACGCACAACGGGTGAACTTGATGACGGCGGGTAAACCGCAACTTCCACACTATCTAGCAAAGCATAGTCAATCTCGAAAAGGTAACTTACTGCGAGGGAACTATCAGGCGTGACAACAAAAGAAAACCAATGTACGTCGCTGCTCATTCCTAAATTAACTGGCGACAGCGTTGGCGTCCACAGTGCTGGGGAGTTATCCGCGGTTTTATCAAGTACTGTTTCAAAAGTTAACCGCTCCTCGGGATCGCTAATAAAGGCTAACTGAGAAATTCGGCTATTTGTGGTTCGCTCGGGTACTACACTCAGTGCAACAAACGCAAAAATCGATACCGCAATAACGGTAATAATGAAGAGATAAAGATCGTAATTGCGAACCCCTTGACGATTTATGTGCATTACCATTAATCACTGATACAAAATAAACGACAAGTATTAGCATAACTGCTATCTCGCAATTTATCAGGGGCAACCTGCATTAGTTCGCTAATTTGTTCACCAATATGAGGTAATAGCGCAGGCTCGTTGTTGCGTTTTCTTGGACGTAGAGTTTTGGGGAATAGGTAAGGGGCATCAGTTTCTAGAATGATACGTTCTAAGGGAATGGTTGGAATGGCGCTACGAAGGGCTTCTCCGCGCTTTTCATCGCATGCCCAGCCGGTAATGCCAATATACAGCCCCATGTCTAAATACGTAGTAAGCTGCTTGGTATCGCCTGTAAAACAATGGGCAATACCGCCGCTAAGAGACGGCAGCACCTTTTGCAGACAGGACACTTGTTGTTCAAACGCATCTCGCTCGTGAAGATACACTGGCAAGTTCAATTCTACCGCCAACGCTAATTGGGCCTCGAACACACTTATTTGAACATCTTGGGGAGAAAAGTTGCGATTAAAATCTAAGCCACACTCGCCCACTGCCACTACGCCAGGCTCTTTTGCCATGCTTCTTAATCGCGCGTAATCACTATCAACGACATCTTTAGCATTATGGGGGTGTATGCCTAAGGTATAGCTGCATATCTGCGGGAACTGCTGATGAAGTGCTGCTGCCGCATCCCACTCATTAGGGTGAGTGGTAATGATACACAGCTTGGAAACACCGGCGTCCAGAGCATTTGAAATAATCTCTTGAGGATTAAATCTGCGATCTAATAGATTAACGCCAGCGTCAAACCAGGGCATATTATTTTACACGTTTTACTTTCATGCGTTTGTTAAGCCCTTCTTTTTTCAAATAGAAAGCACCTAATAATCCACGCTCAATGAGCACGGTTTCACCCTCTTTTACTTTCAACGTGGTATCTGTAGTTTGCTGCCAAACCGAACCGTTATCAAAGGTTAAAATGAGCTTACCCCGAGCGGTTTTCTTAATCTTAGTTACCTTACCTGCGAATGTGTCGGCTAAGGTTTCGGTTTTTACTTTGTGCTCTAAACCAAACTGTTCGTCTTTAGGCGCTGGGGTTTTGGTTACCGGTGCTTCGCGGCGACGTTCAGAGGCAACAGTCGGTGTATTGCTAGGTATTGCTGCGGGTATACCCGCCTGAGTACCTGAGAGGCGGTTTACTTGCTTTTCTACGCGGTCATAACACACTAAACGTTGAAGGCTATTCTTAGTCTCGCTGCACTTAGCTAGTGCCTCGCCTACGGTTTCCGCTTGTGCTAAAAAGGCACTAAAAGGGAGCACACTTACTAGTAGTAATAATGCACGTTTGTTCATAGTAAATCCTTTGTTCTACTTAATTGTTATTCGATTTCAGTGCCAGTTTCTTCGTCGCTATTCCGGCGGCCTTTACCCGCATACAAACTGCCTACCACGACACCTATTTCAAACAGTATCCACATAGGAATAGCTAAGAGCGTTTGAGAAATAATATCTGGTGGCGTAAGTAACATGCCCACCACGAACGCACCAACTACTACATAGGGGCGTTTTGCTCGAAGTGACTTTGCATCGGTTACCCCTGTCCAGCACAGTAAGATAATGGCAATGGGAATTTCAAATGAGACCCCAAAAGCAAAGAAGAGTTTCAATACAAAATTAAGATAACGAGAGATGTCGGTACTGACCGTAACACCTTCTGGTGCCACACTATTAAAGAACGCAAATGCGATAGGAAATACCACAAAATACGCAAAGGCCATGCCCGCATAGAACAATAAAGTACTTGAGAGTAGAAGCGGCGCAACAAGCTTTTTCTCGTTACGATAAAGCCCCGGCGCAACAAAGCCCCATACTTGGTAAAGTACATAGGGAATAGCGATAAAGAATGACAACACCAGCGTAAGTTTAAACGGTGCGAAAAAAGGTGAGGCAACATCGGTAGCAATCATGCTAGCGTTTTCTGGCATAGAATCCAGCAACGGCAACGCGAGCCATTGATAGAGGTCTTGCGAAAAGTACGCCAAACACAAAAATACCACCAGCACACTTAACAGTGCTTTTAGGATGCGGCTACGAAGCTCAATTAAATGAGATATTAAATTGTTTGCGTCAGACATTTACTGTTTTTTATATGGTTCCTGAACCGACTCAGCCGCTTTTTTAAGCTCATCAACACTTTGTTCAAGCTCTGGCGAGAGATCTTTCAAGCCTTGCTGCTCAGCTTTCTTCAGGTTTTCGTGTAATTCGTGCACGCGCAACTGATGCTCAACTTCTTGCTTAAAGCCCGTTGCTGTATTTCGTACACTTCGAATAGTGTTAATGGTGGACCGCATGGCACCTGGCAAACGTTCTGGACCTAGTATCAACAAGGCCATCACACCAATTACCAATAGCTCCCAAAAGCCAATGTCAAACATCAGGATTTTTCTTTAACGTCGCTCTGCGTTTTCGTTGAAACAGTGTCAGCAGTATCATTGTCTTCTACCTGCTTCTTCTGCTCGAAATCGGCATCTTGTTCGTTTTCAGTTACTGCTTTTTTGAAGCCTTTGATTGCGCCACCTAAGTCGGTGCCAATCCCTTTCAAACGTTTTGTGCCAAAAAGTAAAACTACAATTACTAAGATAATGAGTAACTGCCAGATTCCAATACCGCCCATAAAAATAATCTCCGATACAACAGTAAGGACAGTATGCCACCCAAAGCGCTAGCTTTCACGTGAATATTTACGTGGATGAATAATCGTTGACGTTTATTATCACAACAAGCATCCTGATGGTAATTAACTGATACGGATATCATTTCACCGAGTAATCGTTAGAGGGAGTTTGGGTTGTTATGTTGTGTTTAGCAGTCTCATTGTGTTTATTGCTTACTGACCAGAGTGATAACCAGCCTATTCCTACCCATGAGGTAGTGAATAATGCACAAAACAATGTTGAACCTCACCAGCCTATGCAATGGTTTGATGTGTGGCAACGCAGCTTCACCGACTCTATGGACTTTACCGTAAGTAAGTTCGATGGCTTGTTCTCCGATGGTTCACAAGCCAAAGGAAAGGCGAAAGCAGAAGGGAGAATTCAACTTAGCTGGGAGCCTAGAACCAGAGATATCGCAGAAACCGATCTTCGTTTTCGTATTCGTGTTTCACTCCCCCACCTCGAAAATCGCGTAGACTTGCTATTAAGTGACAACGAAGATGAAACCCAAAGCGATACGATAAAAGCGGCGCGTTCTCCCTCACTGGGAAGACAAGACAATACGACCATTTCGCTGCGGTTTCGCCCCAATATAAACTCTCACTATTCATTTCGTGTTGGTGCAGGAAGACGGGATCAGCTCTATGTAAAAGCTCGTTACCGTGATGCCTATGCATTTAACTCCCATTGGGCCATGCTTTACGACACTGAAATATATCAATACACGCGGGATCAATTTGGCGCAGAGTTAGGCACCTCTATCCAGCATGTTAGTAGTAACAACAACGTCACTCGGTTAAACAACCGCTTTTATTTTCGAGACAATAGCAACGACTGGTTGTGGCGACACGAGATACAACACTTGTACCCTATCAACAACCACAATGCTTTGGTTTATAGCTTTATGGTGGAAGGCTTGAATAAACCTACCTATCAAGTAGAAGAGGTGTACACAGGTTTACGTTGGCGCAGCAATCCAATAAGAGAATGGCTTTATTTCGAGGTAGAACCATTTGTATTATGGCTTCGAAGTGAGGACTTCTCGCCGTCTTATGGTATGGCACTTCGCTTAGAAGCTTATTACGGAAAAGGCGAGTAACTCTCGTTACTCGCCCTTTTTCATTTCTTTGGCGCTTTATGTGCTTCGCTTTGCACGTTAATTTTCACCCGTTAAGGGCGTAACGCGCGCTCGCCTCTTGCTAAACCACACACGCCTGTGCGTGATGATTCAATCACTTCCGCACATTGGGCCATGGTAGCCGCAAAAGCGTCTAGTTTGTCGGTAGTGCCCGTAATTTCAATGGTGTAGTTATTCGCATGAACATCTAAGATGCGCCCACGGAAAATATCACTATTGCGCTTTACTTCAGCACGTACTGATTCAGTGCGAGTCGCCACTTTAATTAGCATCAACTCACGCTCAATATGAGTGCCTTCAGTTAAATCCACCACTTTAAGCACATCAATAAGCTTATTCACTTGCTTAGTAATCTGCTCAATGACTTTATCATCACCATGGGTAATGATGGTAAGGCGAGATAAGCTGCCATCGTCAGTAGGGGCTACACAAAGAGAGTCTACGTTGTAACCACGCTGTGAAAAAACACCTACGATACGAGATAACGCGCCAGGTGCGTTTTCCATTAATACAGAAATTATACGTTTCATTAGGTACGCTCCGTCTTACTTAAGCGCATATCATCCATAGCGCCAAACTTAATTTGCATTGGATATACGTGCTCGTTCTGATCTACCGCTATGTCCATAAACACAAGGCGGTCTTTAAGACTGAAACATTTCTCCATCGCTGCATCTAATTCATCTAATTTATCTACTTTGATACCTACATGGCCATAAGACTCTGCAAGCTTCACAAAATCTGGCATTGAGTCCATATAGGAATGCGAGTGACGACCTTTGTAAATCATATCTTGCCACTGACGAACCATGCCTAATGCGCGGTTGTTCAAGGTAATGATTTTAATCGGCAAGTTGTACTGCAAACAGGTAGATAGTTCCTGAATATTCATTTGAATACTACCGTCACCCGTTACCACTACCGAGGTAGACTCAGGGTGTGCAAACTGTACGCCCATCGCTGCAGGTAAACCAAAGCCCATGGTGCCTAAGCCACCTGAGTTAATCCACTGGCGAGGTTTATCAAATGGATAATATAAGGCAGCGAACATTTGATGTTGACCAACATCAGAACTTACATAAGCTTCACCATTGGTGTGCTTGTAAATGGACTGGATAACTTGCTGTGGCTTAATTACCGTATCGCCTTGCTCGTAGTTCAAACATTCACGAGAGCGCCACTGGGTAATTTGTTGCCACCAATCCGCTAACTTCTCTTTTTGACCAGACAAGTCTTTATTAACAAGCTGTTCTAAAATTTGGTCGAGTACTTTATCGACTGAGCCAACTACCGGAATATGCGCGTTAATGGTTTTAGAGATAGACGCCGGGTCGATATCCACATGAATAATATCGGCATGCGGACAGAATTTCGCTACGTTGTTAGTAACGCGATCATCGAAACGTGCACCCAAGGCAATAATGCAATCAGCATTATGCATGGTTTTGTTTGCTTCAAGTGTGCCGTGCATACCTAGCATACCCACGAACTGCTCGTGTGTGCCTGGCATGGCACCTAGCCCCATTAACGTACAGGTAACTGGTGCATTTAACTTTTCAGCTAATTCGATAACTCGTGACGACGCTTCAGATGTAACCGCGCCACCACCAACATAAAGTACTGGACGTTCGGCTTTTACCAAAGAAGCGACGGCTTTCTTAATTTGCTTTGTATGCCCACGCTCGGTTGGGTTATACGAACGCATTGTCACATCGGTTGGGAACACGTAAGGGTGATCTTCAGCAACATTAACAATGTCTTTTGGTAAATCGACTACCACTGGGCCAGGGCGACCCGTATTTGCAATGTAATACGCTTTCGCAATGGCTTCTGGAATATCTACCGCGCGCTTTACTAGAAAGCTGTGTTTTACGATTGGACGAGAACACCCTACCATATCAGTTTCTTGGAAGGCATCTTCACCAATATGCATTGAAGGTACTTGCCCAGACAATACAACCATTGGAATTGAATCCATATAAGCGGTAGCAATACCGGTGATGGTATTGGTTGCGCCAGGGCCTGAAGTGACGAGGACTGTGCCGGTTTTGCCAGTTGAACGTGCATAACCATCCGCCATATGAGCGGCTGCCTGTTCATGACGCACGAGGACATGTTCGACATCTTCTTGCGCATATAAAGCGTCATAAATGTCTAGTACGGCACCACCTGGGTAGCCGAACACATGTGTTACTCCTACATCTTTTAGCGCTTCTACCACCATGGCAGCGCCCGACATCATTTTCACAGTTCTCTCTCCTGTATCGGTTTGGTGTATTGTCAGCGAATGTTGACGATGAGCGGACTATAACGAAGGAAGTAGGAAGATAAAACACCAAACCGCACAAAAGTGAGATATATATCCCAATATTCAAGATAATTAGGATGAATCTTTTGATGCGATGAAATTAATAGCTAATATTAGGATAAGCTTCACAATAATTTAACAATTAATCGTCATCTATATTTATTTCTAGGTCATTATCGTCATCTATTTCGACAGTATCGTCTGTATCTTCGGTAACTACTCGCTTTGAACCATAAATACTGGCTGCTTTGGGCCGGTTAATTCGGTTTTGATATTTTATCCATGCTTTTGCCTGAGGCGTTTGTGGCTCACATTGCCCTAACGCAGCATTAAGATAGTTAATTTCGACATCAGAACTAGGTTCAATCTTGCCATCTACTAAGGCTGCAAACAAACTACCATGGGCTTGCAATAACTTACTTTCAGAAATTGAAAAATCACCGGAGCGAGCGAAGCCATATGGGTAATGCTTTTTATCAGCAAACGGACGGTTGATCAGTTTCTCTCTGGATAATGTTGTCATATGACCCCTTATCTCAGCCTTTATAGCTATTATCATACTCCCCATCGTGCGCCGATGAGGACCCATTAGCCGCGCATCTGTGTCGCTTGGCTCATTACACTGATAATTAGATAGTTGGGATTAAGAATGCTGTCAAACTGAAAAACGAGATAAGAGAAAACTTAATAAAACTGTAAAATGCTTAGATTGAACATGCGCGTTACATACGCAACGCACACATGGTAATCAGGCGTACTCGGCCTATTTTTTAAATACAGGTACTACTTCCTGCTTTTAGGCACCCAAGCCCAAATCATTTCACACAGAACAGGCTCGATACCTTGAGCATCGGTTACTTTAACCGCTACCGTAACTTCACCTTTCTCTTGAGTTTGCATTAACGCTATTTGTTCATCGGTAAGGTGCGCTACTGCATGCATATCGCCCTGTGCGCGCTTCACATATTTAAAATTCATTTCTTTAATCAGCGGTAACTTGTCACCAGGAAGGTTAACTCCAACTACAAAGCCCGTAGAAGACTCCGCTAGCAATGCCATTGCAGCCGCATGCACACTGCCAATATGATTTTGTGCTTTCTTGTAGTTTTTTTGACGAAACGTTACCGATTTCAAATCGGTTTCCAGAATATCGATACTGACCGTGCCCGTTAGTTTCACTTTGTAGCGGAACATCCAAGTCAACATGCGTTGGCGAAGCCATGTTGGATAGGTATTGGCTTTTTTCGCAAAGTTGCGCAACGGGTTTGGTACGGACATAATTTTCTCTCTGAAATACACTTCTTCTGGTTAGACCAGTTAACTTAATATTAACGCTGTGCTGTTGCAAGTATATTTGTTGTATAGAACAAAAAAGCAGCGCTGAGCGCTGCTTCTTAAGTCACTTAACTAATTAATGTTACTCAAGTCGCATATCTATCCCTACGAAGTAGAATCGACCTCGAGCACTAGCTGGGTAGGCGAAATTGGTCAAAAACGGCTCTTCGTTAGTCACATTTTTGATTCCACCATACACCATAAGCTCTTCGTTAATATTGTAAGAGAAATTGATATCGTGCTGCCAAAATTCATCCATAACGACCGAGTCATCATAATCGCCTCGTTCGTAGTCTTCAATTTCCACGTAACCGACTAGCTGCTCATCCATATATTGTGTTTGCCAACCAATTTGAATGTCTTCCCACTGCCAAGTCAGATTAATGTTGCCAGCAAGCTCTGGTTTATTAACCTCGCCCAACTCTGGATTTACATCGTTTAGATCATTAGGGTTAGTGTACTGATCAATCTCATTAACTTTAGTACCAGATACTTTCGTCATAAAATTATGTGCACCGACGGCGAAATCGTAACCTACGCTAAAATCAACTCCTGATGTTTCAAGACGTGCAAAGTTAACCGCCGTTGTACGAAGAAAGTTGAACCCACCAAATTGTGGAGAGCTTGAATCAGTATTTCTTGTAAATAACGAACAAAAGTTTTCGTTCAGCGTTTCGCCAGAATAACAGCCATTAACTATATCGTCTGATGTTACTGAACTGATTGCTGATTCAATTTCGATACTCCAGTAGTCTGCGGTTAACGAGAAGCCTTCTAGCCAACTCGCCTGATATACAAAACCTAGGGTTGTGGTATCTGCCGTTTCTTCTTGAAGTTCAGCGTTACCTCCGGTCACACCAGGGAAAGCTGCCGACAATGGATCGGTGTAGATATAATTGCCATTTTCATCAATAGGATCGAAGCCGATGGACTGAAGGTCAGCAACACAGTTTGCTTGAATAATATCGGCAGCATTTGCGTCGTTGCCTCTTATCCCTTCGATAACACTCGCATTACATGGATCGGTAGGACGGAACGTGGCTCCGACCTCAGGCCCGAATAACTCATTGATATTCGGAGCACGGATGGCTTGCGACTGAGACAGACGAATCATCAAGTCATCAAACGGCGAGTACATTAAATTTGCTCTCCACGTTGTTGTATCACCGATGGTAGAGTAATCAGAATACCGAGCTGCCAAATCTAAAGTAAGCTCTTCTACCAGCATCTCTCCTTCTATCAGAGGTAAAGACACTTCAACAAATATCTCGCTAACATCAAAATCACCTGTTTCGTTCGCAACTTTGATTGAAGGTTGAAACACTAAGGAGTTATTGGTCGAATACTCAGATATTAACGTACCAGATTGGTATTGTGAGCCTTCAGGAAGGACACCTAACTGCCAATTATCAAACGTTGCTTCAGATTTCTCTTTGCGATATTCACCACCTAGAGCGAAAAAGACTGGGCCGTAAGGCAACTCAAAGTAATCAGAAGAGTCGCCAGCAATAGAGCCGCTTATAACTAGCTGTTCTAGCGTGGTTTGATCACGGCTATCATTGGTGATCCAATCTACTGCTTCTTGTGAAATACCCGTCGCACCTGCCCATATATTCAGTGGGACACAGCTACCGTCTCCGGGTGTAAATGAAAAATATCCAGGGTCATAAACCGGAATGTTAAAGGCGGTTGTTACCTGAGGAGTATTCGCGTCTAGATTGACGCGACAAGTAGCTTCACCGGTAGAGGGGTCGGTAACAGCGTCAATTGCTGAGAAAAAGCGATCAACAATAACGTTATTTTCAGTTCCTTTTTGTTCGAATTCGAACCTGCCATAATTTACAGCTAAGTTGTATTCCCAATCATTTTCAAAATAACCTTCAATACCTAAAACCGCACGAAGTGTGCGACGTTCGTTTTCAATTTTACCTTGGCCAATGCCAATAGGGTCTGCGGTAATTGCAACACCACCAAGCTCATTAGCAATAGGTTGGATAAACTCTGGCAAATAAGGGTTATCAGCTGCACCAAAAAGTAGATCCCAATAAGAGGACGGTTGGCTTTCATTTTCTGTTGTTTGCACCACGTACTTTAATTCACCAAAAACTGTCATGCTCTCGGATAAATCGTAGTGACCTAAGAAATTAAGCGATATTTTATCGTTAGGCGTAATAAGGTAACCGCGTTGCTGTTGAATTGTATTAAAAGAGTCTCCACCGAAACCTTCAAAATTCCCAGAAACTAAACCATCTTGAATAGGTCGGTATGAACCGTTTTCTGTAACATTCCAACACCCACCTAATGCACCGAATGACGCGGCACCAAATGAACTGTTGTAGCCTGAAAATGAGTCTAAACAATCGGGAGTTCCGTTGCCATCTAAGTCTATGTTGGTTGAAGGATCGAACCCTTCAAACGTGTAGGGGTTACCCGGCACGATATAGCCATACCCAGATGTAAATGGAAATGTCCTGTAAGGAAGAACTGCACGAGGATTAACGCTAGTAGCACGTTGGAATAAGGCTAATTCTTCAGCGGTAAGATTGGGCGCACTACCAAATTGATCAGTGAAATTTTGTATAAAATCATCTTGACTTGGTATGCTTAAACCAAAGTTGAATAGGCCTGTATTATCGTAGTTGTAATACTGTGACAAATTCGGAGTACTGCTTCCAATATCCCCTTGCTGAAAGCGTAACGCAGGGTTTGTCCAATCTCGTGCTGAGCCAATGATCAACCCATTATCACGCTCACTTACCCTTACACCTTCGTCATTCTGATACTCAACACTAACGGCAAAATTACCTTTATCGTTATCAAAGTTCCTACCATACAAGGCCGACATGCTAATTTGCTCACCGTCGCCTTCTGATGAAATCCCAGAATTTACATCAAATTCGAACCCTTCATAATCATCACGAAGAATAAAGTTAACTACACCTGTAACAGCATCGGCACCGTATACAGCAGACGCGCCACCGGTAAGCACCTCAACAGATTTGATAAGCTTAACCGGAATAGAACCAACATCAACGGCGGCCGAACCCGCTACGCCACCAACATGTCTTCTACCATTTACCAAGGTTAACGTACGGTTGGTCCCCAAACCTCTCAAATTTAAAACGTTTGCCCCATCAGCGAAAGTTCCTGAGTCGATAGAGCTTTCTGAACTCGTAGATGAAAATAACGCAGGAATATCATTGATGACGTCAGTAATTGAGAATTCGCCTGAAAGCTGAATATCTTCTTCTGAAATAGATTGAACAGGTGAAGGAGATGCTAAATTTGGATCTCTAGCAATACGTGAGCCCGTAACAAGTACCTTCTCAACATCCTGTTCTTTTACTTCGGCATCTTCCTGTGCCTGTGCTAAGCCTGCATTCAGTGCAAGCGCAGATGCTATTGCACTTGCTAATAATGTGGTGCAGTAATGCTTCGATGATTGAAAAGCCATTTGTGTGTTTCTCCAGCTAGTTTTTATTATTCGGTAACGATTGTGTTTTATAATGTTTCTTAACAATGCATGGGCGCGAAAATGGTGCGTTTACGAAAACTGTTGATTTATAGTTTTTATTTCGACAATTTATGCAGCTCAATTGCAAGGTCCATGCCTATGTAAATTAGGCGTAAAGTGCATTGACGGCCTTATTGCGCCGAGAATTATGCATAAGTATTTAATAAAATCTATTTAAAATGCAGAGAAATTAATTTGAACAACATGGAAAGCTCTAAATAAGTGCAAATGTTTTTTTAAAAACACAATTAAGCTTAATTTGCACTACAGAAATGCACAATTGCACTAAATTTAAACAATTACTTGTACCTAACTTCGAATAAGTATTCACTATTGAATAATTGGAGCGGGAAAAGTGATTTGTGACTGGCCGACATTCG
>Ga0115005_10001546_pt1 | contig 18286 bp, 19 predicted proteins | sample ArcOceMetagenome_FD_87163 | JGI IMG/M metagenome (GOLD analysis project Ga0115005, IMG submission 87163) | Marine eukaryotic phytoplankton communities from Arctic Ocean - Arctic Ocean - Greenland ARC118M Metagenome | ecosystem: Environmental > Aquatic > Marine > Oceanic | place: Arctic Ocean... | reverse complement strand
TGGTCGTGGTCGTGGTGCTGTTGGTCACATTCATTCAAGGGAAGACGCGAGATTATCATTTGCAAAGAAACAGGAGCCTGGAAAGACATTCAACGCTGACTCGAAAGAAGTGCAAGGAGCACCAGCAGAAGCGTCAGAAGATAATAGTAATAAAAATCGAAACGAAGGACGGATGGAAGAGAAAGGTTCTAGTGTCAATTGTTCTCTGAAAGCGATCAGTACCGATGGCGAGGAGAGCGTTCCAACATCTGGGGACGAAAAGGATTCACGTGTTGATGCTGTTTCGGGTGAAAGTAAGATAAGTACCGAGGTGCAACCAATGGTTTCATCGCCTGAAGATTCACAGAAATCTATTATTGCATCTGCCGAGGATGTACCAGACAAAGATATTGCTGTCGCAGACAAAGATGAGACGGGGGAAGTATCAACCGACAGTATTGAAATATCCAGTAGTAAAGACCATGGAGCTGATGCCTTGACGGATGTCAACGTCACGGCCTGCGAGGCAGAGGGCACGGCGCCGCCGACCTCACAATCAATAGATCTGAATGATGATCTAGAAGAAAATGGAAGACTGAATTTACCAGAAATCTATAAAGATGAAAGCAAAGGCCCGGATACCACTGAGATGAGCGCAAAGTTGAATGTCGATGCTGAAGAGCAAGAAGGCTCTGCGAGTGAAGTTGATTATAATATCAACTCAAAATCTGTCCTTATCAACGAAAGTAGTAGGGATTTGAACACATCGACAATGGAACATAAATCAGGGGGGGAGGATGGAGGCACAACTGATGTTGTACCTGGATTCCTCAAAAGTGAGCCTGCTGAAGAATTGGATAGAGATGCAAACACAACAAATGTGCAGCGACGTGATTTAGAAATCGACGAAAAGAACGATCACGACAAAGTCAACAAATCCAAACCGTTACCAACATTGTCAACAAGTCTCCACCATTCAGATAGTGATGATGACGACGAATGTTTTATGGTTACAGAACAAAGTGATCAAATTTCATCACAAAAGTCCTACAGAAAAAGGATTGGTTATGGGAAAGCTGCCGATGTCATTGATGATTCAAGTCATCACAAAGAAGTTAATTTGAAAGAAGATTCTGGTGGTGTGAGCGATGCAGTTCGAGCTGCAATCGCTGCAGCTCAGCAAGAAGCTGAGAGAATGGTTCAAAACGAGTCTGAGAAGAAAAGCAAGAAAAAATCAATCAAGAAAAGCAAGAAAGGCGACAAAAAGAAGAAAAAGAAGAAAGCATCATCTAATACGGACTACACATACACGTAGCTGGACCTTATTCGGAGTGTAATTAGTTCCAAAAATCGCACAAAACTTGCAATTAAAATTTTCTGAAATTTTCTACTCGCGGTTGTCTAATCTATTGCCCACATTATGCTTTATTACAAGTCCCAATGATGGTAACGTCACTTACCCTTCTTGCGTGAGGTGGCCTCATTTCGCTATCTCATTTATGACGGAGAAATTCTGAATAGGTGCAAAATGATTTAGTTTCAAGTTATGGTTGAACTAATACCACAACTAATATATTTTTATCGGTACACGCGTAGTGAAGGACGTTACACACATCGCTACTACGTTTTTGTAATTCCAGCACCTCATACTGTAGGATCTTCGTGTCATAGACTTTTTAAAATGGTATTTTTCAATTCACCACATAGTTTCAAATTGCGACTTGTCGCATGCGATGTCGCATGCTCGCATCGCATGCCATGCGCATGCCATACATAGATTGAGTGCTGGACTTACTCAGCAATGAAGACCGAAAGCCAGACATTTTAAAAAGACCCATTCACGGGTGGGTCGGTTCATTCAAACACACAACACAAACAACGGCCTGACAGCGAAACTATTCTTTCAAGGCGTAATTCTTATTGGCCTCCTGCTCCCCTGCTGTATGTATGATCCAGAGATCCAAGCAACCACACCAATCATCATCTGCCCGTACGATGTCTCCGGTAGATGCTGATGTTCCTAGAATCGCTCAGATTTCTGCTGAGCTGATGAAGCTTGAAAATTATCATCACGGCGAGTCATCTTCTCATCCCAAGGTGGTGACTGGTGGTATTTTTAAGCAGCGGAAGCAAGCGGGCGGGAAGAAGCTCGAACAGCAACGAATATATCATCAATTTCCTCCGAGTTTATTGGCATTTGCAAGGATGCTTCCAGGCAACGATAGTTGCCCTGATTGTGCGTTGAGAGGGACAAAAGTTGTCAACAACTGTTTGACGTGGGCAAAGTAAGTCCGACATGCTCTAATCTGACGCCATGAAAATTATACAACTAATCACTTTTCTTGAATTGTTATTTATTGAAACTACGTGTAGCCTTGAATTTGGTACTCTTCTCTGCGAAGAATGCGCTTTTGACCAGATTCACAAGAGGAAGGTCAGTGGTTTGAAATTTTCACGAATCTGATGATTGCTAATTATAAGGAATCTAACGTTTTCCGCGTCCTTATGTTTAGATGCCTTCTTCTATAATATCTCTACTGGACAGCAATTCGTTATACCTGACACAAATATTGACAATACTCGAGGGCGGTAACCGCAAAATGCTTGAAGCATTGGAACATAAATCAGGCCACAGGCATAAATCATCTACCTCCCCTAACTATGAGGAAAGGTATAATTCAAAGGAGTCGGATCGGTACAAGATATTTCTGAAAGAAAATGTCAATAAAGCGCATAAATTGATTTCAGAGAATGGGCCAGGTCAAAAGTCAAGGTTTAATCTGCTTAAAAAATCCTCGAAGACAGGACAAAATGTGATGCCCACAAATGCTGTCAAACAAAACGACCCATTTCAGAGAGCCAGGACTCAATTGTCATCGGTCCAGCCAAAAACTACAACAGCTGGAATGCAGCATTTTTTCTTTGGTGAGTCGAAAACAAACATGGGTTCTAGTACTTCCTCCCGCAGTCTATCCCAAAGGATGAACGATTGTCTTGAGCCCCAACCGGAACTAAAAAAGCAGGATCATCGACCTCCATTACAAAACAAAGCATCGATTTTAAGTTTTTTTACTAAGAAACAAGAATCAAATTCTGCAATGAAGTCGTCAAATCATGGAGACAGATTGCCAAGCTCTGGTGATTCTGTTGCCATGTTCATGTCAAGGATGAATGAGGTTGAATCCAGTGGCAGTGATAATTCTCGGAGAAAGCGTGAAACGAAAGATCATAAACTGCAACACTACACCCACGCACGTTCTGTTCAATATATGGATGGAAATCACACATCATTTCCCCGCAATAAACATCCAATTGCAGCTCCTCAAGAAATGCGTCAAAGTGTCAAAGACGGCGACGGGACCAAGAAAACAGTCTCAGATAGACAAGCCCCCCAAACAAGGTCCCAGCGCATCTTTATGGAACGCATTGAACACAGCAGTTCCAGCAGCAGGAAAACTCGTTCCTCCCAAATTAGACCAATTGATTCCAAAAGAATGCACCCTCTATCTATGAAACGGGGATCAATTGACACGATTGACACTAACGGAGCCATGGTTGAGCCGCCCGGGTCCTTGCCGGAAACAACATTGTTTCATGAGCACAATACAGCCAAAACCACAGTAGGCGTTATTGTAGCTGCGCAAGACCCCACCATGGCAAATACGAATCGAAAGGTAAGTAGACAGAGTTCGCTAAAATTGGCAATGGCACATTAAATGCTGGTGTATGGATGAAAAGTAACATAAATTGCAATGTAACAACGCTCGCTTCTGCTCGTTAGATGGAAGACCGCAGTGCCCCTACCATGAAACGAAACAACTACCCAAGTGCAAGTCGTTATCAGCACACTAACCTTAATGCAGGTGTCGCGAGACCAGGTTTAATTAAGAAGAAGAAAACACGTGCCGAAAACCTTAATATTGCTGCTCTTACCGGTGCAATTGAAGATCTATCTCCTGTCAAACACCCTCCCGCTTCTAACCCCCGGAAGCCATCTATAGTAGACGCAGCAAATCATCGAATTCTCAGACATGCCATTGACAACTTGAAAATTTCTGGAGATGGAGATGTGCGGCTGCCCCAACAACCTAATACAAATGGTCCTGTTTCTAGACAGGGAAAGGTTTATAGAGCTGGTACCCCGGTGCTCATGAATATAGAATATGAAAATGATTTGGTTTACAAGCAACAAATAGCCAGCAGACGCTCCGTAGGATCAATGGATACCCTGAAGGGAGGTTTATGCGGTAGTCCCAGGCCTTTGATTGCACCTAATAGTATCGTAAGAATCAATAACACAGAGCCTCCGACGAGCAGCCAACCACAAATGACACAACAAAACTTTGTACCTCATCCACAAACGCAGATGCGACGCTCAGTAGGAGGATCTAAAAGACGGACCCACATGCAGATGAATCCTGGATTGTTCAAACCAGTCGAGACTAATGACTGAAAGACCAATTTTTGAACAAAGTCTATCTCTAAAGCTGTGTACGGAATTCGCATGGGGGTTAATTTGAGTCCGATTGGTCCGAATCGGTTTAGAAATTACGGATCGTGCCTCAAAATAGATGCAGCAGCGTCATGACCGCACTATACGTGTAGTTTCCAATTCTATCGGAATCGCTCTTTATTCTTTAGGTTCTGGAATCTTATGGATGTCTACACTAATATCACCACATGGTGATCTTTGTAAATGTATAATCAATTTCATTTCCATTTCAAATTTTTTATATCCATATCAATATCTTTTGAAACTTGAACGAAAACCAAGAAATTCCAAAACAGACCTTTGAGAATTGGGTTGTTTCCATACTGCGACTCTTTTTCAAAGTAAGGCACAGTTCCAATGGCTGCTTCTGACGTAGACACAGAATGGCTCTCAATGAAGGAAGAATACTCCGCCGGTTCAAAGAAATCGAAAAATATTGCACATCTGTGGGAAGTTACACCCACTCAACCAAGTTCTTCCAAGTCGAACACTACCGGCATACGACGTTCAAAGAAGTTATTTGAAATCATCAATGGTCTCAGTACTTCTTGCAGCAATCGAGAACTCCCCAAAGATCCACTTCGAAAACAAGTCAAAGAAGAGCGACCGAGTATTAATACTTTTGCCAGCTCTCTTTTCGAGAACGATAACGATAACGATAATTTCAACGACGAATGGAGAACAAGTAGGATGCAGAAAAGAGAATTTGATGGTGATTCCGACGACGACTCTGACCTTGACAGTGTCGAGATTGATACCACTTCGCCATATCCAAACATGAAGATTGAGCGACTAGCAAATATGTTACAAAGTGAAGAACGCAAAGTTAGGCTAGAAGCGATTGGCTTTCTCGAAAACGAAATACGTTCATTGATGGAAACAATGAAAGAGACCGTCCCTCCACTACGGTCTCAACCCCCATACTCTATTGAAAACATTTGTCTAACTCACAAACAGTACGATGCGACCGTGTCCGATTTGGCTAAAGGTGATCATGTTTCTGGCTGGCACCAGTGGCAGAGGACTCAAGTGCCAATCACGCATCAATTCCCAGAACGTCCCCCTGAAGAAACATCACCAGACGAATCAGTACACGTAGAAAATGATGGGAATGTTGAATGTTCGACAACCAAGCAAAAGCTGCAAACAATCCTAAACATCTGTGGCAGCGCCTTGTTTCAAAGATTTTCAGACCCGGTTGAAAAGTGTCGCGTTGCAGCAATCGAATGTGTCCGGCTCCTTTGTTTATCAGGATTGGATTTTGGAAAGCATATTGCTTACCTCATGCCTGCCATTTTCTCAAAATACCCTGAAACAAAGTACGACCCTGAAATGCAAATGTTTGTATCTGACTCTGAATCCCATGCTTTTTACAAAAGAGGAGGTGCGACACAAAGGCAAGATCGTAAGCAAATAGTTGCTGGAGGAAGATATAGTGCGTGCGTTGGAGAACTTTCTGAAGAAGTTAGGTTGCAGCTCTGTGAATTGCTTTCGTGCATTCTCAGATCCTGCATTCACCTCAATGTTTTGTCATTACTCGATGCCTACTTCACTGACTTGATCTTGGCAGTACAATCTGCTTTGAATGATCCATTTGTCAAGTTGAAAACTGGTGCAGCCGAGCTCATGATCCATATTTTACGTTTGCCAAATTGGGAAGATGGTGCAAAATATTACGCTACTGCTATTGCAAGGGCCGCACTTCCATACTTGAGGCATCGAAGCGCCCGCGTCCGCATTGCATTCATTGGCCTGTTTGAGGCGAGTATTAGCGTTCCCAATAGAGAGAAGATCAAAGGTGCTGGTACAGAAGCAATTGTAGACTTGGTTGGATTTAGGGAGGAAAATGTATTGCCAATTGCAGCATTCTACAAAGCCGAATGCGGAGTGACAGTCAACTCACTAGCGGAACTGATGATTGATAAGAACATGAATGTGAGATATCGTTGTTGCCAAATGTTGGCATTTCTCATTTGTTGCCTTCCAGACAGATATGATCATCACCAGAGATTACTACCGTACCTTCTGTCCTTCTACAACGATGAACACCAACAAGTTCGCGAACAAGCCATTATGGCAGTTGAACAGTGTGGACACCAGTACGAGGCTGAGAATCCCAATGACATCATCGAGAGACGACAATATGGTGTGGATGGAGACAAAAGGTGCAATCACGTCGACAAGCTTCCATCTCCATTCAAGCAACGTCCAAGAGTTGGGGCTCGATTATTTGTTCGTGGGAATACAAAACGCTTCTTTTCTGCACTTCTTTCAGAACTTCGGAGCTGGATGTCAAAGACAAGGAACCAATCAGCAAAACTCATACATATATTAGTGTTTTATTGCGAGGAGCATCTCACAATGGATTTCCACGACACTTTGACCGGGATTGTAAAATCTCTTCAATCATGTCTAAATGAAAATGACAAAGAATCTAGAGAGCTGCAAGTCACACTAGAGTCTCTTCTTGTATCGATGGGTAGGTACGTCGACCCAGATACATATGTGAAACTTCTGGTACCGAGGATAATCGGTGATATCCACTCGGGCACTTCTTTTTCGGACGGAGGATACCATTCAGAACTTTCTTGTGTTGCAAATGCTATAGCTCTTCGGTGCCTGGTGATAGGATCCTTACCGCGTAGAGTTTTATCCCACTTTTTTGTACTGTTGCCCAATTTATCTTCCCAGTCCACTCTTGGAGACCTCGCTGGAAGCAGAATCCGCGTTGAATGCTTGAAAACTCTCAATGTTCTATTTCAACGTGCGACAGGTCATTCGATCAATGGAGCCCAGACTGCTCACTTTGAAGAAACTGGAAGGTTGTGTAGCGGAAATGAGGTAATGAAAAGTTTCAAATTGACATTGACGCAACTATTGGTTTCGACTTCTGACAAAGAAGTTATTGAGCTTGTAACCAGAGTTGAGCAAAACATCCCACACGAGTTTGATGATTGTCGAAACGAAAATTAGAAAATAATTTTAAATTCAATGCAAGAAGTAATCGTCACGTCGTGTACGTGTATGTACGTGGAATGGCTTCTTTACTTCTCAATTACGATGTCAGGAGCATCCTTTTCCAAACGCTTCAACAGATCAGTCTTGATCTCATCCTTGATTGCCTTGGACCTAAGCAGAGACTCTAGTTTCGAGATGGGCTTCATTCCATTTTTTCCATCGGAAAATCTATAGTTTTGCTCATAAACAACCCTTCCATCAGTATAAAGTCCAGGTGCAAGACGACGTTCTCTCCAAAATGCCCCAGACGAATCAGTGAACAAGTGTTTTGGGCTGAAATTCCAAAGATTGCTGTAATCGAAAAAGAGTATTGATTAGAACTCGTATCAATATAAATGATGACAGCGAAAAGAATGTGGCCTGACGCAATAGAATGATGCTGACTTTTACTTACAACACTGATCTCTTCTTGATGTTATACTCGGCGTTAATCAATGGTCTCCTTGGAGCAGATGGATCTTCGCCTTCCTTAAGTTCATCTTTTGGCTTCCCCGAGTTGGAATACTTTGCAAAAACATCAACCTTCCCTTTCACAAACAAATCCCTGAGAATGACATCCCTATTCACATGAAGAAGACGTAGATTCCACTTTGAACTTGAAGGTCTCTTCCTAGCGTACCACTTCACTTTCTTGCCCGATTCACGCGGTTGGACAACCCCAACAAACTGATACTTCGATCCTTCCACTTTCAATGGTTTAGCTTCCTCAAACCCCTCAATGGCACGATCATAGGCCCTCTGAACGTATTGGTCCTCCATCTCTGCTCTCGTTTTCTCACTCTCTTCACTTCTTTTCTCCCATCCCTGTCCGGTATATTCGACCTCATCGTTCAGCTCACTCTGCTTCACAACATGCTCTCTTGCATTCTTCTCAGCCTCGAGACCTTTTTTAATTTTTGGCAAGAAATCGTCTCTCGGTGTTGTAGTAGGGATCTCTTTAGGGAAGATTGTGAGGGATTGAAGGGGGGAGAGAAATTTGAGAGTTTGGCTGACTCTTCTTCCCATATATGTGTCCTTTGGCTCAGCCGACGCCAAAAATGGAACTGACAAGAGTAATAACGCAACTTGTTTCATCCTGTTGGTCTTAATTAGTCTGCGTGTGGGTGATGGTTGTCAAAGAAGGAACTCAGTGGGTGTGAGTTATTGCAACGTGTAAGCTTTGTGGTCAGCTCGATCAGTGTCGGCGCCATTGTTGTTGGTTGTTGTCGGTTTCTTGTTTCACATCACTTCAACCACTAAAACGCGCGATAATCGCGCGCTGAAGTGCGTATCTTTAGATCCTTATCGGATTGATATTTTTGAATCAAAAGCTCCCTCATCATTCATCTCATCCATCATCCAACTTGATTGACTTCCTATCATACACTAACGCAAGAAATACGATATGGTTTGACTAGTCTATGATATTGTTACTATTCATTCCAAGAGAATAATTAAAAATATCAAACCTGACCTAAAATTATTTCTTTGCGCTGTTCATGGCATACACAGCATCCAATCCAAACATAACCCTAATCTATTGAACATCCTACTAATTAAAACTTTGCGAGGACCTCACCCATTTTTACAACAGAGAATTCTCTGTCTCCTATTTTGATCTCGTTTCCAGCAAAATCCATGAATTTTACCTGATCTCCAACTTCTGCATTCATAGGAGACAATTCCCCACTTGCTACCATTCTTCCAGGTCCAACCTTTGTCACAACGCCTGTCGATGGACGTTTCTGACTGGTACTGCTAGCTCCAATGACCAATCCACCGCTTGTCTCTGTCTGTTTCGTTTCAACAAACACCAAAAGCCCATCATTCACAACCACAACATTTTCCTCGCTCAAAGTATCCCCATTAAATTTTACTAGAATGTCATCATCGCGGATAAGACTATGTGTCACCCCATCAATTAAGACTTCTGTTCCGTCAAACTGCCCGTACACAACATTATCGCCTGCTTCAACTGGCATGGGGAATGGTATTCCTGAGTCTGGATGTTGCTTTCCTGGTCCAACATCAACAACAGTTCCCTCAGTTTTAACAATTTGGGCCTGTCAACAATAGAGTTTTAGATTAGATGCTTCGAATAAATATAGCAAAATTCACAATCTTTCAACAAGAAATAACATACCTTATCTGAAATCAAAATTCCAGAGTCTGTTTCAACTGCATTTTCTTTCTTTCTTATCAAAATAAAGTTGTTGACAGGCTTGATTTTTCCATCGATTTTCCATCCCTCAAGTGTCTCTGCATTTAGTGCTTGTGCTCTTGAAACTCCAATGATAGTTGGAGCGAAGGCATTGCAGCTAGATGCTGTGAGAAGAGATAAGGTAATTCCCAAAAACTTCATGTTTGATAGTTTCTTTGAGATTGTTTTTTTACAATACAAGATGGTGTTGCTTTTCGATAGTTGTCTTTCTTCTTCTGCATGCCTTACGCCTTGTGCCTTGGGCATTTTTGTTAGAGCGTAGTACGTGCGTCACATCCATCAAGTAGAAAATTCTACTTGAATATCAGGTCATGAGCTCACCAATTTCAATCCGAAAGTGGCTCTGCAAAAACTCACCGTGAAGACAACATGCGATGCATCACCTGCCTTGGTATATCACACCTATCTATTTAAAGCAATACATTTCCCAAGAAACATGAAAGTTCTTGCTACCTCAACGCTTCTAGCCATCATTGGACAGGCTAGCGCTTTCGCCCCTTCATCGCCAGCCGTCCGTGGCACTAGTCTTACGGCAAATGTATTGGAAGGAACAGAAATTGAGAAAGACTTGACACCAATAAATAACATGCTCCTCGTTAGGAAGGGCGATATTATCGATAAGACTGAGGGTGGCCTCTTTCTTACTGGAAAGGTGAGTTTTAATTTCCTTAAAAATAAACCAGACGCATAACTATCTAGTCTTCAGATAGGTTGACCTTAGCCTTTCACTTTCCAATCAGGATAAAGTTGCCAAGTCAGAGGGATCAGTAGTTGCATGTGGGGACGGAAGAATTAATACCGAGACTGGATTCCAATCGCCAATGCCAGTATCAGTTGGAGACGCTGTATCCTTTGGAAAATTTGGTGGAGAAGAAGTTACATACAATGATGTAAAGCATACACTTATTCGCGATGACGATATCCTTGTGCATTTCAAAGCTGGAGCCGAGCAGACACTAGAGAATGCTGAGGTAGTTTGGGATTGTGTTTTGGTCAAGGTTGAGAAGCATGAGATCGAAAGCTCTGGTTCAATTTTGATCGCTGCGACTACCAAAAAGGCAACTGTTTCGAGCGTCGGTGAAGTACTGAAAGTTGGACCAGGAAGATATGCTTTCAACGGAGAAATGATTGAGAATGATGTCGTTCCAGGAGATATGGTCAAATTCCGCGATTTTGCTGCTCAAGAGGTAGAAATTGACGACGAAAATTACGCTGTTATCAGTATGACTGATCTCCTTGCCAAGTTTTAAATGACGTGATCGCAGAATTCTGGAATAAGATCATAGAAGTTTTTACTTTAGGTACACGTACATTTCATCTTTTTCATAGCTCAAAGAAAGTACGGATTTCTTCGTGAAGTCATTTTGATGTCGTTGCTGCTGGAGCCGATTGACAATTTCTTACAACCTGTTTCCTCGCTTGCTGTTTCATTCTATCTTGAATGAATCTGCTGACATGATGTCTGAAACCATCTGTACTATCAGCTGCAGTATCACGAATACAAACCCCACATGCACATCGGTGCTTCGTGGATGACACTTTGAATAACTCTATACTAAGTATGGTATCGCGTGTGTCGTCTAGAGCCAGCTAGCTGTATGTTTCGCTGCGCATTCCATCCAGTCAAAAATAGAATTGTGAATAAGTACCTATCATATACGGATAAGGGCGCGGGGGAAATGAAAGAACCTCGCCGCAGAAGAGGCAGACAGAATAGCGAGCATACCTCCTTTTACTACTAGTTGATCACCGTCGAAGCAATACCGTTCAATCTCGCAGGTATTTGTCTTGAAACTCATAGTGATGAATTCAAAGGGGGAGGCATCATCAGTGATACCGGTAACTGGAAGGATAATAGGCTGTGGCCATAGACACTTCCTTTCACAAAAGTCGGGTCTTCAATTTCCTGCATTCCTCATCCAGTTCGCCGAGAAAAGCTTACACAATTCCAACACAGAACAAGACATAATCTACCGATATCAGTGGAGGTCGAAACGAGACTTCATCATGCTGAAACGATCCTCTACTTCAAACCCAAAGACCGATTTTCCAAAGAACGCGTTTTCCAATTTGTGTGAGCAAGCAGTTGCAAAACCATGGTTGAGACCACTCAGTCAAGTGGAATTTCAGGCAGAGAGAGAAAATATCCTTGCAACATTAGACCTACACGATTTTGACCCCAAAACATCTGGCTATCAGCCACGAATGAAGAAGTCTATCATGAGACTAGAAGACTTTTTGGAAAACCATATTGATTGTGGAGCCTGGGCAATCTTCTGTCGCAATGAGGATGGTGCAGGAATTATGAATTTGACAACAGCGACTGATGGTGAAATGAATAAGTTGAAACTCGAAGTTGATACTACGAGACGTGCAGCAAAGCTCTCTCAGTACTTCACGTCTCCAAGCAATGCACAAATGGTAAGAAATGCATTGATACCAAGCTTGTCAATTTCGTGTGGAGGTGATATCGAAAACTGACCAAATTGACTTCCGTAGGTGATGGATAAAGCTTTACATTTCTGCCAACATTTCCATAGGTCCGAACATGCCGATTATAGTTACACAGTTCCGAAAGATGAGTCAATACAAGAATGGTCTCCATTTGTCTTTGTAGAACCAAGTTGTGGAGATGGGAGAATATTACAACAACTGGTTGATGGCATAAGTTCAACTTTTCACACAAATCGTCAACGCCACTGTATTTTAGCATATGATATTGATGAACACCTCATCGTCCAATGCAAAGAAAGGTTTACATCATCAGCTGAAATCTCTTTCTCTATCCAATGCAACAACTTTTTGGAACTTACTGGAGACAAGCTAAAAGAAGAAATCACCCGAATACGCGACACATCAGATAACTTTTACCTCGTTTTCGTTGGGAACCCGCCATATTCTAGTGGCTGTGGCAGTGGCTCAACAATAAGTCGCGATTTGCCATCGCAGTTTATGACACACAGCATTGTGAATCTCAGGGCGGCATTTGTGTCGTTTATAGTACCGAAACGTTGCAACAATGAAGTTAAAAAGACACAGAAAGTATTGGAGAAAGAAACCCAAGCAACATGGAACTGCGACTCGCATGAGCTCGAGAATAGCCTTTTCTCTTTCCAGGGCGATGTCGTGAAGCAACCATCTGTGCTGCAATGTTGGCACAAAAGTACGAGTTCAAAATAATAGCTCATATTGAATATTGTAATTTAATTAAGAGAATCTTTAGTGGACACACGCATCAAGTAACGGTTGTCCCACTCCTCCTGAAACCATTCGCAAGTAAGCTACTTCTTGCTTGTTCATCACAGTTTCGCCTCTATCGAAACGAAGACGCCCAATTCCTATGATTTCAAAGTTCGCCAAGATATGTTCCACCTCAAGTGGTGAATACTGTGGAACATCTACAACATTAGCACCTGCCTCGGTTACCGCGCTGATCAAATCAGAGGTGAAATGTCTTGCAACAGCATGGGACTCTGTAATCCCAGCTACAATACCTCCACGTTTCATGCACACTGGTTCCTTGGTTGTGAATTTTCCGAATTGTCCATCATCGGTTTTCTCTATACCCATAGCATCAACCAATGGTTGGAACAGGGTTATTTTGTGCAAAGGGATCGACTTTACTACAGCCGGGTCATAATCCGCATGAAAGTATGTTCCGTGATCATAGAAGCAATTGTATTCATCAATGACGATCGTAAATGGCTTCGAAGTTTGTGCCATCAGCGTGTCAATAGCAGCACTATAGCAAGCAGATGCTAGTCCCACACTATCATTTCCAACTTTGAGTAAGTGATTCAGAGCTACTGCTCCATCTTCATTTACATCTTCAATGCTCTTTGAAAACTTTTTGAGTTGGTCTTCGTTCATACTCTTTTCCAATGTATCTTTCGTCACAATCATGTCATCCAAGTCTTTCGAATGACTTTCGTATAATTGCCCACATATTTCTTTCGATAAAAGAGGCAAATCAAAAAGCTTCCCTTCGGACCCTCCAGCGATCTTTCGATGATTATTTGGTTCTACATAAAACCCATTCTTGCGAAGACGATCGCCGTCTGGTAGATACAAAACAACATGCCCCGACAAACGCGCTGATGCCACAATAGAAGTCAAGGCAGCGCTCTTTCCTGCACCTCTACGACCAGTCACAAACACTCTAGAGCCTTCCTTGGAATCTTCTTTATCATTTTCATTCAAAGCGCGAGCAATATCACTAATGCATTGTCTTCCCATGATACGTTTTGTCTTTTCATTAGCAGATAATTCCCATTCTTCAATCATACGTCCAGGGCCATCGTGTGGGTGAGATTTAAGAGGGTATATGAGTTTCGGTACACCAGCTTCATCCAAAGAGGAGCCTTTCGCCTCCATCAAGTCCATAAAAATTGGTACTGCCTCTTTGTCCGAGTTGACGTTGACTTTCTCGTCATTGTCCTCTCCGTCCTTGTCCTTCTGATTGAACGCCATTTTCTCATCTCCAACAACTGTACGAAGGTAGTCCTCCAACGCCCTTTCCACCAACTTTGGAAACGTGGGCTGGCTCCCAAGGACAACACTCAGATAATCATCGGTGCTATCACTGTTCTTCACTGCAGCATGAACGTGCTCAAATAAGTCATCAATAGCATTCTGTTTCTCATCCCAGTCAGTCATGGATAGAATTCTTTCCATTTTTGGTTCTGCAAACTTTTCAACTGCAGTGTGAATAGCGCTATAGATGGCATTCTTGCGATGCTTTACATATGGTTTCGGATTACCGAGAGCTGGATGGGATGGATGCGATGCAGGCAAGGATAGGTTTGCCAATTTCTCAAGAGTAGGTACACCGTCTACATTCATATTCATGGTTGATGGTTGATGTTTGATGGTTGATGATTTCATTGAGAATTAATTGATTGAATCATTCTGACGAAATTATAAAATAAACAAAATAAATTCTGGTAATGATCATGGTCACGATCATGATCATATGACTGTACTTGTATGTACACTGTACTCACCTGGATGAACTTTCACCCTCTCACGGCTGACCCTGCTACAAATCTCTTCCGTCCAATCCGGCAAATCATCAAAAGACTTCCCAGAACTCCAATCCTCATCCGTCAAAGCCCACCTGTCCTCCCAAAGCCTCCCTTTCCTCGAATCAATCTCATCACGAACAGCCTGCCTCTTCATCTCCTCAATTTCCTCAATTTCGTCCTCCGCACCAGCACTACTAGCGGGATAGTACCCATCGTCGTCGGAAAGGGCATCGAAAAATTCCATACCTTCCCCAGTCTTGAGATCCTGAATGTCTTCCATGAGATCAGACTCACCGGGGTCGCGGATGTTTCCTGGGGCACCGCGGAAGTTACTGAGGTGACGGCGATGGTGATGGTGGAATTTATCATTTTCTTGTGGGTGATTGTTTGCAAGTGAAGTTGAAGTGGACGTGGAGGGAATTGCAACAGCACTGTAACTTCTGCTACTGATAAAATTGAGAGAATTGGTGAAACGTGTTCTGCGGACGTAGCGGCGGAGAGCCGCCGTTGTTACCCTATGGGACATCATCGTGAGATATGAGGATGATAGATATGCACAAAGATGTGTTGAGTGTCTGTTGTGGTGAGTGGTGAGTTTGAATTGAGGTTTACTTGAGGCAGAAGAAATGAATGAGGAGATTAGGTAATGAGCTTTGTTGAAACGGTCTCCAACCGTTTCAAAAATGCACACTCTGTCATTGGGAAAATATATTGAAAATTGAGGCAACTCCAACCACAAATCATATCATAGATTCTGACGCCTACGTGTACCCGACTGAAATTATGGCTCAGGGGCGGAATCTAATTACCGCCATGTGTACCTTCTCATCTATTTGTACGGTGTACTGTAACCACTTTCGATCTTCTCCTCTTGACCACCTCAAATGCTTTCAAAGGGATAGTACGTTACTTCTAATACTTTAAAAAATATACATCCCTTCAAACAATTGTCAATTCCAAATAGCGCTACTATTACCTGGTACAAACAGTAATAAGTAATTCTAATGTAATTCTTATTCCTCTGATGGGCCTTCTTCTTCTGCAAGAAATGATTGGTGTTTACACATATCATACACGTACTGTAGATCAAAGTCGCAAGATGGGTCATAAGCCTCCCGTAACGCGAAAGAATGAATCAAGCATTTTGGTTTGTCGCTAATTGCTCCCCCCCCTCCCCCTCCACAGAATACCAAGCGAGACAACGCTAACTTGTTATTCTCCCGTAGCTCCTACTGTACGTGCAAAACTTTGCCTTTTGAATAATCATTGTTCTGGATTTTAGTATCGCTATAGTACAGTGCGTTGTAGTACAGACATATTAATACAATCAACAAGAGGACCAAAGCCACTTTCTCAATCAAAAGTGCAGCATCAATGTACCAGATGATCCTGGCAACTGGGTCGAGTGGGCGATAGAACTTATATCATCCATACGAATATGTGAGTTTAGTTAATTTTAATTAAAGCTATAGTTAGTTCTACACGTACTAGGATTTCGGTGGTTTCCCTTTGCCTGTAAGCCTTGTACATGTATCGAAACATACCGTTCCAGCTCCATGATACCTCGTTAGCGACTAGCGACTAGCGCCTAGCATATCTGTGATCTGTGGACCTATTGTATCTGGTACGGTAAAACCTAACAATTGGCGTTGGATGATGAGGACATTGAACATATTTTAGAGAGACTCACTCAACGGCCGGGCCGAAGAAAATAGTTCAAAGTGACATATTTTTTTAATAACTCACCCCAAAAACATATCAAATCCCAACGCTCTTATTATTCCAGATTTTTTCTTTTCATCCAAGACTTGTTCAATACACCCGGACAACGAACCGAACATTTCATTCAAATTTGATTCTACAACACGTACACGAACGATGAAATCCAATCGCATTGAGGCCTTATCATTTTTCATCTTGGTTTACTCCTTGCTTCTGAATACCATACAAATAACAGCAACAGGATGTGTTGATACCCCAGGGAGCATTGTGATTCCAGGACAAGCCAGCACTAGTACTTGTATATGGGTAGCCGAGAAAAGTCATCAACGATGTGTCCTGCCAACTGTAAAAGAAAAGTGTCCCTTTAGCTGTGATGCAAATTGTCTGAAACCCCCATACGGATGCAGAGACTCTACTGTCAAATTCGTCGCCAATGTGGTGAACGGGAAACCAAAAAGTTGTGCCTGGCTAAATAGAAAAAAAACCGAAAAACGATGCGGAAAGTGGCCTAATGTAAGGAAATATTGTCCTTTCACTTGTAAAATGTGTGGAAACGAACCCAGCGCAGCACCGTCCTTATCCCAGCAGCCATCCACTACACCAAGCGTCAAACCATCCCAGCAGCCATCCACTACACCAAGCGTCAAACCCAGCGTAGCACCGTCCTTACCCCAGCCATCCACTACACCAAGCGTCAAACCATCATCAATGCCCTCCAATACACATAGCGAGGAACCGTCATCAATGCCTTCCTTCATTTGTGAGAATATCAGTGCAAGGTTCTACGTATATGGGCAGAGGAGATTTAGATCTTGCAAATGGGCATCCAACAGAAAAACCCAGAGTCGATGTCGACATGCTGAAATTGGCGTGAACTGTCCTAGGTTGTGTGGGAATTGTATCGATTCACCAAGTGCAAGTCCCTCTGTAAGTAGATTTCCCTCAAAGACACCATCGATTTTGCCTTCAAACTATCCGTCGAAAACGCCTTCCGATACTCCGAGTCAAGTTCCTTCGACAGGACCGAGTTCGCAGCCAAGTCTTGCTCCGTCCGACGCTCCTTCTCGAAATCCTTCCCAATCGCCGTCTGATACTCCAAGTCAAGTTCCTTCGAAAGAACCAAGCTCAACCCCTTCTGCATGTCAAGACGAAACTAACTGGGCAATAACAGTTGGAGGAACTCAAATTACTTGCGCAGGAATGTCTAACCAACAGTGGTGTAATGATTACAATGCTCACGTCGGCACTAATGATAAAACTAACGAGCAAGCGTGCTGCAATTGTGGTGGATCACTATTCGAGTCTAGTCCCCCAAGCACTTCTCCATCGCAAGTTCCGAGTCAGCAGCCGTCCGCATGTTTAGATGTATCAGCCTGGGTTTCCGTTGATGGAAATTATAACTGTGCTAGTTACAATTCTAATAATTGTGGAATTGTAAAATATGACACGAGCGGCGTTTCGAACCAACAAGCTTGTTGCGGTTGTAATGGAGGGCAACATAAAGTGAATTAATCATCATTCTTTTCTAACCATGGTTACACGTAATATGTATTTGAGAGTAAAATAGAAAAATAGTTCATCTATTGTTTGCTCCAATAGATGATGAAGAACATGATTCTCTAGAAACATCCCATCAGAGGATGATACAACCTCGACCTCAACAGAACGCCAACCTACGGCGGGATTTAATCCACACCATACTCGAACTGCTGACAAAAAAATCATGCCAAATTTAAAACATCAAGACTGTGCTGAAACAGGAATGAAAGACGGCGATGTTCAATAATGAAGACTTTGAAAAGTTACTTGATGATATCGATTTGACAAATTGATGTAGAAACACACAAACTT
>Ga0115005_10001545_pt1 | contig 18289 bp, 18 predicted proteins | sample ArcOceMetagenome_FD_87163 | JGI IMG/M metagenome (GOLD analysis project Ga0115005, IMG submission 87163) | Marine eukaryotic phytoplankton communities from Arctic Ocean - Arctic Ocean - Greenland ARC118M Metagenome | ecosystem: Environmental > Aquatic > Marine > Oceanic | place: Arctic Ocean... | reverse complement strand
TGTGCCGTTGCATCGGATAAATATTACATTCCCATCTAAACAACACATATTCTGGCTATTTTTGTTTTTGCGGCTGTGGCGAGGATATGTGCGGCTGTGGTAAGAGACTTGCATACTGGTATCCCGTAGAATCAATCCTGTACGTGAAATATCGTTGATAAAAACTATTCTCCGAAATTCTACGTGTCTACTCTGGTATGTTCCTACGTAGTTCGCAAACTAATTAATCCGAGTAACCTGGGTTTCGTTCAGGGGGTCAGGGAAGGAAATTCAGTAACCAGTCAGTAACCAGCCTGTTAGCCTCTGTTATGTTTCTACGGGCGCGCCCAAATCACGGTTCGCACAGACCCGGTACCAGTCGGTTACTGCGACTAATATCCCTTGCTGCGACAAAAGCGCGCTGCGCGCTGATTATTGAAGATACTTTATCGTGTCAGTTTTCAAATTATTATGGCAGGAAGAAATGTGAAAATTCGAAAATAATGCACAAACTACGTGTACACGTACGCATTGTTTGAGATATGTTTCCTTGAAATAAAAATCGCTACTGATTAAAAGCAGAAGTCATTTCTTCACCAGTTTATACATCCCATCAGCTCCAAATTCCAGTTTGTCTCCTTTACAAAGTTGTTGCAAGAATATTTGCAATTGTTGAGGAGTCTTGTTGTACTTGTGGTCAGACCCCGTCACAAAAGTCTTGAGCATGTTGTGTATCCTATCAAGAGGAAGCTGTCCCAAGTTGGAAAGCATACCAGCAATATACGATTCATAAGCCTCCCATTCCTCTTCCTCCTGCCCACTCAAGGATACAACTATGCCCTCGTCTTCATCATAAAATTCATCTCCATCGTCAGCAGATGCATCGTGGTAGGATGCCAATTCATATGTTGTCTCGATGTTGCGCGACCCACGGACAATCTTCACGACGTTATTGGTGACCCAATATCCAATTTTCTTCTTTATGATGTCTTCTGCAACACCTGTTTCATTGGATAACCCCCTAGCTGTCCAGCACCCATCGTTGTCCTCGAAATGACTGATCAGAGTAGCGTGCAAAGGACTGCAAGTAAATTCCTTTGTTGAAATTTCACCATCGTGTTCGATAACTTCGAGTTCAATCTGTACCTGACCCAATTGCTGGAACCAAACCAATTTACGAGGATTCTTATACTTGGCATACTCATCACTGAATTCATCTAACTGCGTTTGGATTCTTGGGTGGTTCTTCATGGATTCTTTTTGAAGAGGCGGCCAGAAAATGTGCGAAATAATAGCAGCATCCACGACAGGATTGTCTCCGCCAGCAGCACTCCCTGCGCCCTCTCCCTTACTGTATTTTCCTTCCAGTGTCGAATGGACATTGGTAGCAATGCGCTTGGAATCGTCCATGTCCTTGATCATAATCTCACACTGTCTCATGCTAGTCTCGCCAAAACGCAGCTTCAACAATTCCAAATTGTGCACCTCCCGATCAGTATCAAAATCAACATTCGCCAACAACTTGTCCGCGAGCATGATCCTATACTCGTCCACAAACAAATCATTCGACCCATAAATCCTCACCAACATGGCAAGCAAGTCCGCATTCCGATCGGTATCAGGAACAGAATTCTTGGACATGGCCCCCGAAATCCTCTGATAATACTGCGACGGTGCAGGATTCCAATGGTTCATATCCGGGGGCTCGTCATCGTCATCAGAATCATACTGCGCCTGATCCAACGGAACAGCATCGTGCCTCTGCAGCTCTTCGTACAAATCACTCTCGGACTCGTCATCGGTCAAACTCGTAATGATGCAGCGGACCGTATCGCTCCTCCCCCTCAAATACGCCCTAACGTCTTCCGCAACGGTATCCAAGAGACAATCGCTAGGATCAAAAACCCGCATAACCTTGATGGTATTCATGTAAACTTGAAGAATTTGCCCGCTCTGTGCCCCGGGGTGGAGCAGTCGTTTCCGAAAAGCTTGTTTGAGGGCGTGGACGATGGTGGATACTTTTTGTGCTTGACAGAGGGCGAGATTGAGGTCAATGACGGATGGGAGGGAGTCGGGGTAGTCGGCGATGATGTCGAATATTTCGTTGGAGCGGATGGTGCAGTAGCATTCTGATATGGTTTGTTTCAGTTTGTGGTTGTATTCTTGTAGAAGTGTATGTGTATGAGTGTGTGTATGAGTAGTCGGACTCGTATTAATTTCTTGTCCAGTCGAACTTTCAGAACAGCATAGGATTTGTTGTAATAGTGGCATCAAAACTTTTGTTTTCCAATCAAGCAAGTCATTGAACAGATTGGTAGCATCTTGATCATATATTCCAGTGATTTTTTTGGCCACATATTTGTGTATGGTTTGGTAGAGAGCACGGTGTAGTATTTTAGTGAGTACATCCGTCTTTGCTGGATTGTGCGGATTGAGCCACTGCAAGATTTTGAGGTTTTCGTAGAATTCATGTGCATTGAAATCTAGCGTGAGATCTTGTTCTCCGTCGTCGCCATCATCATCGTCATCGGAGCTTTCCTCGTCTGGATCTTGCTGGTTATTTTTATCGATATTGTTATTGTTATTAATAGTGGAATGATCTCGGATGTGAACCTTTAGAATTTTTTCAAATAGATGCTGAAATGACGTCCACACGTTCGAGGGAGCAGCCTCCACCAAAGCCGCTGTCAGTGCAATGCGCCTCGCTTCCATTGCAGCACCAGCACCAGTTCCGCCCAGTGTGATGGTAATAGCTCGCGGTTCCCTAGTTGCCAAATGTGAGTTATGCTTGTAATGCTGCACTAATTGTTTTACCCTCGATGGAATAGTGTCAGCATTTCCATTTGCATTAGTATTAGCATTATTATTGCTATGATTGCTATTGCTATTGCTATTGCTATTGATCCAATCAAAGAGAAAGGATGCTGCTCCTATTGTGGAATGGCGGGTGGAATACGACGATGCTTGCAACTTTGCTGCTTCCTTTAGCCGATGATGATGATGATCTTCTTCAAGTACCGATACCGATACCGATACCGATATGCTCATATTTGTTTGAGAAGGCGCACTGATTGTCATACTGCTATTTTTAATACTGCTATTAATAATAGCCATTTCTGTGCTATCGTAAATAGGGATGTCCAACTGATTACTTGAATACAAATTGGATTGAAATGATTATGGTGTGGGGAGCGGTTCTTGTTAGTTGTGATGTCTCGGTCTCGGTTGTTGCTCTGTTGATTTTGTACCGCCAGCCGTCGTCTTTGTCGTCATTTTTGAAGCGTTTGAACGATCATCCATTACGGTTGGGAGGAAACAAAATAATTGATGTGAAGACTAACTTTTAAAAACTTGAAACTGATTCATTGATTCATTTCGTTCATCAGCAACGCCATCATGCCGTGGTCATTTCTTTACAATATATTCTTTATAATCTACACGTACACCTAACTTCTCGCATTTCATTTAAAACAAATTGAAGTGGAGACTGAATGATTTCTCCTCAGCAACGCCAATGATCATTTATTTTTATGTTTTTATAAATAAGCTGTATATCTACTACACGTACTGTAGTGTAGTCTAACTTCTCACATTTCATTCAACCAAATCTTGACGGTCTTATCATACGAACAAGTCACAACCGTATCCGACCCTCTACTACTAGTGATATCCCTCAACTGCCCCGAATGACCCTTCAGCATCTTGACCATCTTCGCTGAAGCAATATCCCACACACAAATACTGCTATCCTCCTGCGTATTCCCATATATGTACTGCCCATTGCTAGACCATGCGATACGGGGCTGTGAGAATCCATCGTTTTTGTGTCCGTACAAGTCTCGGATGATGTTATCGGTTCCTACTTCTAGGATGATATTTCGTGAGGTGTCGGTGGCGGCACAGAGGTACTTGCCGTTGGGGGAGAGGGATAGGTGCATGATTGTGAATGAGACGTGGCTGTCGAATCCACCCGTTACAGCTGTTGTTTTGTTGACATATATGTTGGTCCGTTCGTTTGAGTAAAATATGAGCAAGTGTATAAACAAACGTACGAGTACTCGATCGATGAATAAGTATCCATAGCATGTACAGTACACGCAGTTGTAAATTGAACATAATGAATGCAAAGCAAAGTAACACACACTCACATCCATTGAGAGAAAATGTGCTCATCTTGAAATCATCATTGAGATCAAAGTACGCTAAATGAGAAGTACCCCTCTCATAGATACAGAGTTTATCCCCATCATTGACAAAACAGACAGCTTCCACAGCTCCCGTCATGTGCAAACTCTTGATCAGATCCACCCTGGCCGTGGCATTGTTGGCGTTGGCATGAATATTCATATCACTGCCGTCATCATCCATGTCCACGTCCACGTCCTCAAGTTCGACTGCAATTTTGCAAATCTGCACGGTACCATCCGCCGAAGCACTCGCGAGAATGCTCGCCCCCCCTGCATCAACACCCGGTGCCCAATCCATGCTCTTGACATATTTCGTATGCTTGATTTGTGTTTGGTTTGCAATGTTCAAACTCCAAGCTCGGACCCTACCCAATTCCAAACGATACCCAATCAAATGAACGGAACCATCCATACATCCCGCAGCTACGATATTATTTCCCGAAAATCGGACGCAAATGACGGGAGCGGAACAGACCACCCTCGCAGCCTTGTCCACTGTTTGTCTGGAAGATTCTTCACCAGGCGCGAGGGCGGATCCCCAGGGTACGATGGATACGGAACTATCGGCTCCTCCAGTGGCGAGGATGGTGTCGGAGGGGTCGAGGGCGCAGCAGAGGGGGTTGGAGAAGGAGTGAAGATGGAGCAGGGATACTTCTGGCGATGTGGGAAACTTTCCATTCCCTGAAGACACGAAATGACTGTCTCTGTCTTGTGCGATGGAAGAAGAAGGATTGTTATTTGGAGTTTGACCAAGGGCGATATTGGAAAAGGAGGAAGAGGGGATGGGAGATTCTTTGCGGTAGATTTCGACTTCGGCGAGGAGCTGGGCGTTGGTGATGGTCAAATCTTTGATTTTCTCTTTGAACTCTTCGACTTTAGCTTTGAGGATTTTGTTCTCTTCGCGGGCTGAGGTTAGTTGGTCAGCCGCTCCTAAGTCTCCCATTAAATCCATTTTATTGTTGTTGCTTTTATGCTGAGTGTGAGTTGGTCCAAATAGGTATGATACTGTATTATTAATTAAAATTATGGTATGTTTTTGGTATGTTCAGTAATTTCAGCTTGGTGTTTTATGTTTCGTCTTTTTCACAAAAATGAAAAGATCCGTTTGTTATCCCAACCAGATACGGTCAAACATGGGGAGGATCTGAATGAATCTCAATCTTTGGATCTTTTTCATTTTCAACACATTCAACACTCAACACATGACATGACAAACACAAACAAACATACCGGGCGGATACCGAACCGGCATACAAGTACTGTACCAGTACTTTTATTAAATACCAAAAGTACCTTTCACCACATATCGCAAGCCGGCTAGAGGAAAGCCATAAATCAATCTTGATCCATGTCGTTTCTTTGCCGATCTTCTGTCCTGTTGGCATCCATGGCCTTCTTGACACCCATTGCTTCTTTTCAGATGCTTCAACCGCCGTCGCGATCTCAACTACAACTGCCACTGCCACTGCAGCCACGAGATCATCGACCTATATTCCGCAAAAATCTCAATCACTTTCAATCTTTAAAAGCGTCCATTGATAAATCAGAAGAATCGACCAAAAGCAGTAAGAGAAAAGATGGTCTCGATCTGGACTTACCGTGGGGAGAACGACAAGAATGGGCACTCCGAGATAACATCCAAAAATACATTCTCGAAATTCCCCAGTTGAAAAACAACAGCGACGGCAATACATTTAACCGATATGCCATGTGGAAGGCATTGATGCGCGATACGATTGAACTGGCTGGGTACGATGTCAGCTTCCTCCGACAAAAATATGAAACCGATGCCGAGCTGAAAGGAGAAGCCCCAGGCGCCCTTCCCCTCTTAGATGGCTTTGAATTTAAAGCCAATGGAGGGGTATCAGGACAGATTCAGGGACTTTGTGGTATTGCAGACGGCACCACCGTCCAGACCTCCCCCCTTGTCCATGTCCAACTCACAGTTCCCAGGGGATACGTTCTGACGGAAGATGGTAGTTCGGCTTATGAACTCGGTTCGCCCCTCTCGGAAGACTTTTACAATCTGGATATAGCGGGTATGGGCAGAAACTTGAAGGTGGAGTTGGACGTGAATGGTGTCGCCCAATCATTGAAATCGGGCGTGGAGGAAACGACGAGGGTGGCGGGGAATCTGGCGAGTGTTGTAGGGGATAAGGAGACGACAAGTATGCTGGTGAATCTTGGTGCCACCACTGGGATTGTGTTGGGTGGGGCGCTGGCGGTTAATTTGCTTTCGCATCATTTGACATTGAATGTTTTTTGGGTTTGAGAAAGGTGTTTAGGTTGGTAGATGGATCGTGCTGGGATTCGCATTTTGAGGTTTCAGGTGATTACTCAACGTCAACTCCATGCGCGTAAAGTTAATTTAGTGCGGAATGGAATTGGATGGAAAGAAGATAGGTTTGGAATGACACACATAGATTTGATTGTAGCAGTGGTATCTTTCACACCCTTTGCACTACGTGTGTACTGTTTTAGTTATCCTAAAAATCATGTTTTTAATTTTTAATAAATAACTGAAGCATTATTTTTATTAATAAGTAGACCAGTGACAATGAATGACTTTGATAGTGCCATGAATCAATTGAAACGTAGTGTTTCTGAAAAGGGCGCAGAACTAATGCGAGTATGGGAATGGAATGACCAATATGGAGAGATAAAGAAAAAGAAGCGTTATCACATGCCGCAGTTAATAATGAATATGTTTGTTTATAGTTTATAATCAAGCCCCCTGGAAATGATTGAACGAATGACTGCACATGACATGAAGAGATTTTAAGAGCTACGTAAGGGTAAATTATTTAGACCAAATTTGTGCCTATTTCACGTGTAGGCGGGGGCGGCCCATTGCGACCATTGACCTTGAAGATCACATAATTTCGCGTTGAGAATTCTAAGAAATGGCATCTTTGGAATCACCAGCTCTAAATCCTTCCCTCCCTTGTATTCTCCAAATAAATCCAACTCTTTCAACGTTTTAGAACAACTCGCCAGAAGTTCCATACGTAGATCGTCGGTATTGTTAGTGATCGTCAAACTCTCCAGGGCGCTTGCTCTCTTCCCCAAGAGATCTGCCACGCAAAGTTGAAAGTCGTCAGTGGTGTGACTGGAAGTTTTCTCAAATACTTTTGATGGAATACTTTTGGTGAGAACCGCAAGTGACTTCAATCTTTTATATGTTCTACGATCCCACAACTCGGAGCTTGTGCTTAATGATATGCTGCAATTGTCTACCTGTGTGGAAGATTGATTCAAATTGTTGGATTTCACAAGGTGGTGCACTACCCGCATCCGAAGAATATACCTCAGGAGCGCGTTCAAAATATTCAAAAAAAATTATGCTTCCGACCTTTATCGTTCTGGAAGTTATACCCATTATTTGTTCCATGGTGCTGGCAGGTCCTAAATCCGATAACCCCTCAGGCGTATCTTTGAACCTTGCATTGGTCTGCATGTTCCTTGTCATTGGGATGAGAACCATCGGGTCCGCCATGTACGATAACAACCCCCATCACAACCAAAAACAATTCTTTGGAACCGATCATCTCAAGGAACGGTACGAACTCACCACCCTCATTTTCTTTGTAGAACTGTGCTTCGCAGCTGTGTCTGAACCTAGAGCATTCATCCTTTGGATCCTCCATCTGCTGCTTGTTGACTGCCATGGGGTGTTATTTATTTTATTTCAAGGCAAAAGATTCCAATCAGGCTCAGATGTTAGTAAGGTCCGCTTCGCATTCCATGGCGGCTCAACATTTGCATTTTGGGATATTTTGCGTCGTTCCTATTATTGGGGTTGGATTTGTGAAGGCTATCAAATCCGCTGTTGCTAGTACCGGTATGGATCACAGTGAAGAACAATACCATAATGCTGAGCATGAATTGGGTGGGGAGGATGGCACTGATCCAGCTCGGATAATTTGTTTTTCTGTGGCAATATTCCTCTTGTGTTCGGGTCTCGTGGATTCTTCGCGCGATAGATTGATGGCAAGTGCCATCATTGCCACCATTCCGTTTTTTGGAGTAAGCGCCAGTTTCGCAACATTCTTTGTGCCAGTTTTTATGTTGGTATGTGCTCGAGATACGCAATCTCAAGGTGTTTGAAAGCAATGTACACACGTAGATAAAATAAAAGAATTGTCGTATATTAGAAAGTACTTGTAAGTGTAATGGATGTATCATTTATAAAGTATTTGTATAGTCTACCTGAAGTCTTATCTTCTAGTATTACCACGGTGAAGCAATCACACTTCTTCTTTCTTTAGCAACTGCACGGAGAATACACATATACGTGAAAATATTTTATATAGTGATAAGATGCCCTCATCATGATTTATACGAATGAAAAAGACCCAATATCAATTCGGTGATACATTTGAAATGTGCAAAAACCAGTTAAACCATTGAAATCAGGTTTCATTAGCTCACAAACCGAAAATCTGTTGAAACCTGAGAAAAACGAACCCCACAATTCAAAATGCCAATAGGAGGAAAGAGAGGAATAATCTATAGTATTAATGATACTAAGGAGACAGTCTCGTAACCGAAAATTCTAATAACATATCAATTATAGCCGGCTAAACCTCAGCAAGAAGGGATCGGCAGAGCGCAAACCATTCCCATTGTCAATGGAAGCGAATGAATAAATCTCCAAAGGAAGCTGCGATACTGTACTTTGAATTCAGCAATTATGTTAATGCATTAGTCCACTATCGGTTAGTTATCTTTGTGAATCATTCCAAGGTTGTCCATAACTGCCTTTAAACTTGTTGCCTTGGTGTTATTGCTTGTCAAGCGAGCATCTCTATATGTAGTCAGTAGCACTGTAATTTGACATTGAGCAGACAAACAACACGTGCATTTGCATGTACTGCATGAATTCATGTTGTCTTTTTTCAGCGAAAGCCGCCTCCACATTTTGTCATTGTTCTATTTTCTGTATCATCATACACTACTCCGTACTATGTATTCACTATTCACCTTGAACATATTCTCATTATGACCATCAATTGAGAATCACTATATTGTTGCACATATCAGTAGCGTTCGCGTTCTTATATGCCATACCAGGTCACACTACAGTTTCTCTGTTGGTATCAATATCGATACTATCACTGCAATTACCATCTCAAATTCATACACCACGTACACGTACACGTACTACAATTTCAAGCCATACCAAGCAAATATCCGATTGGCAATCAAAAAGTACGACATCAACCCGGTAACATCCACAAAGGTCGTCATAGCGGGAGCGGCAATAATCGCCGGATCTAGTCCAAGAGCCTTGCACCCAAACGGAATGCTACTCGCGAGCGTCCCCGCGATGGTCGACAAGAGGGGCAAAGTGCAAAACACCACCATGGAAACATGAGACGATATCCCCCCGACAAAATGCGCCACGATACCCACGAACGTTCCGAGGATGATCCCGACAGTCATACCGCTCATGGCTTCCTTCCGAATGACTTTAAAAGCATCTTTGGTGGTGACGCTTCCGGTAGAGAGAGCGGAGAGGACGCTCCCGACCGTCTGCCCCCCAGTGTTCCCCCCATGGCCCGCTAGTAAGGGCACAAAGTAGGCTAATTCGATTTGTTGACTGAGGACGTGTTCGAATCCGTTCATGATGACAGCTGTGAGTGAGAGGGAGCAGAGGAAGACAAAGAGCCAGCCCACACGTTGAAGGGCAAGTTTGTAGAATGGGGAGGAGAGGTAGAGGGACGGATCTTGGTTGTCTGTAGGCGGGCCGTGACCGTGTGCTGCTGGCGCTGCAGATTTAGACTTATTGGCTAGAGCTGATTTAAGACTGTCAATTTCTTTTTTTTGAGCTTGTATGGTTTCTTTGAGCTCTCGTAACGCCGAGGCTTCTGTGGATTGCGAAGCAGATGGTGACATGATGCTATTGAGACTTTTATGACTTTTATGGACATCAATATTGGACAAGGTTAAAGCACACGGACTGGGAGTTGCTACGGATCCTGTGACGAGTTGCAGCTGTGGCAAGATTATGAGAGAAGGCACTAGTAGGAGATAGATGTAGTAGCAGCAGGCCGGCTTCTGTATCATTGGTTCTCAATAAGGTTGAAGGTTGAGAAGGCGAAAGAATGACACATCTCTACGAACATACCCCGGACCGTTTCTTGATTTGAGATTTGTCTTCTTCCTTCGTGGTGTTCTTTCAACACTACATGTTTGGGGGGGGAACGGTGTCCCCCACAAGATACTTTTATTTTATGTCTTACTCGTACTTTTACGTACAGTACCGTACTATGATGATTATCAGTATTTGGGTATTGGATCAAAAAGGGAAGAATACATACTGTATCTTTGTTTTGACACTTACTTTACCGGCGGGTGTTGTTCTTCTGCACTTAAGTACTCTTTACTCTCTTACTCTACACATCATTATTTGGTGCTTGGAGGTATTGTTCCTTTGGAAAATGGGGAAATCAGCAACAAGTTCCATACTACGTGTAGCTGTGGAACGATTATATCGACTCGGCGTGAGAGCCTCGGGACTTCAGCTCAACTTCAGAACGGAACAACCTGCGACGAAGGATGAATATCTAGCTAGAGAAATATTGTCTTCCAGATTTCCGACGCTGATCGTTTGTGACATATCCCTAAATTCTCCTCTAGATTTGAGCATAACGGGCTCCAGATCTGCATCCTCGAAAGAAATGGCTTTAACTTTTGCCATCGACGACCTTGAAGACAAGTTAAGATCAAAGATTGCAGATTTTCACTACTGCGAAGATAACGACGATGCTGCGGAAGAGAATCGAATTAACAACGTTTATCAGACCGCGGTTGTAAAGACTCACGAATTGCCTGCACAATTTGCGATTCGGGATATATCACAAGACGGAATTGATTCCAAATTTTACCTATACCAGGTTGAAATTGGTCAAGAGAGCTTGTCCTTATTTAGGAATCACGAGACGTCTGTACCTCCGCAGTTTGGTATCCTATTTGGTGAAGATATTGAGAATTTCGGCAATGACTCGGAGATTGAGATAAGATTCCCATTACAATATATTCCTAATCAGATAGGCAAGATTACTTTGACGAACAGAACTGTCGTGAGCATTCCATCAGAGTCTCAACAACAACACCTTAATGATTTGATCAAGTTGAATACAATTCTCGACGACAATGCCAACTATGGACGATCGAAGAAATCAAAAGTTTCAGGTCCAGCGATATTTAATAGATACAAGAATTGCGTTCAAAAGGCAAAGGAATCTATGAAATCGTCCATGTTCTTGAGAACATACATGATTACCCCCATTAGTAAAAGAAAGGCATCATCTGATCAATCAAAACGAATAGATAACGATGCAATAGGAATTGATTGGTGTCTGATTGATAAGATCCTCAAGAATGAGCTGACACCCTACATGCAATGGAAAAAGGATCATTGTCAGGGAGATGAGAAACGAGCGTTCACAAAGGCATTCGCCTTCCAGCCAATGTCAGCCAATTTATACGTCATTGACGAATCAAGTCTTACAGAAGAATTCACAGCTAAAAGAACGTTTCCAGAGGACGAATATAGAACATTTGAAGAATACTATCTGAAGAGGCATGGTATACAACTAAAGAGTCCTGAGTTGCCGTTGATACCTTGCAGGGAGTACTTTAGTGTAAATCGAGAGATCGAGAATACGAAAGAAGAAATTAGACACATTGTTCCGGAGCTTGCAGTGGTATTCCCTCTGCCCTGGGATCTGATTATGATACACAAGCTCTTGAAGGAGTTTGGAATTGTAATGGAGAGGAATATTGAGCTAAGATTATTGTTGAGGAGACTCCTTAATTTATCAGTCGAGAAAGATCGAGGCGGGCAAATGATCTCAATCAGCAAAGCGAGATCTTCCTCTCTTTTACAATTACTTGAGGAAGCTACTAGCACAGCTCCATGTATGGCATACGAACGATTAGAGCATTTGGGTGATGTGGTGCTTGGTTTTTTTGTTGCTATGAATTATTTCACTCTCAACTCATCTATGGCCTGGGATGATGAAGACCTGGTAAGATAGTTTTAGGTGCATTATTCATAATTTGTAACATATCCTAATTGAACCTCTCAAACCTCTCATATCCTACTGTTCATTACGCGTACACGTAGGGCGAATTCAAGAATCGTACTGTGAGAAATAATATTTTAATTGAAGCTGGATTGAAGGTCGGAGTTGACTGTGTAATTTATACGAAAAAGCCTTTGTGTTCGTGGCAATCTTGCTTCAAAGGAAATATGAATCTGAGTGCTGTGAAAAATCCGCCACCAATGTTGTACAATCAAATTGCCGATATTGTTGAGAGTTTGCTTGGAGCTATCTTCTTGACTGTAGGCCTTGATAACGATGTTATTGGGAGTAGTGATTGCGAAAATATCATTATTGGTTGGTTGGAAGAATTGCAGCTTCCCATGAAAGAGGGCGACGAGTCAGATATGAACGATAAGTGGTTTAAACCTGTCCATTCGTCTCTCTTGGCTGGGTTTGATTTTCAGCAACACCCAAAATGGAACGAGCAATTGGAAAAGGCTCGATGTGTCTTGAATTCTAACGACAGTATCGATAGGAGTCGCATGAAGAACGGCGTGAACAGTTTAATAAAGGTGTTGGAATGTCTAGGTCCTCAAATGAATTCCACCACTTCAGATACAAGAAATACACGCAAGATCCTCTTATCGTGTGCTCTATTCGATGACAGTATGAGTGACGCGGAGGACGATGTGGATATGCATCCTTCCATAGCATTGGCCCGTATTCGAGAAAGTCTGTTTTTCATTGGTGATGCTGCACTTCATTTGGTATTGGCCACGGAATGCTACCACCGATACCCTAACGCATCTGTTGGAGATCTTCACTTGCTTCGGTGTTGTTGTATTGGAGATGAAGTGCTGGCATACTTGGCGATCAAGTACCAGTTTGACTCTTGCCTTTATGATCAAGAGTCAATCTACCAAATGCAAAGCCTTGTAAAAATGTCGGACGACAACGGTCGCAATGATTGGGCTAGAAAAGGCGGGTGGATTCTTGGGAAGAAAGAATTTGCAAGAAGATGGGCGCGGACATGGTCAGTTGATTATAGACACACGGCTCCAACTACGTGTGACATGTCCAGGTTGGAAACAAAGTCGCCACAATATCCAGGGATCGGCGGTGGTATATTGTTTGGCTCCAAGGCTCCATTGGGAAAGCTATATACCAAGAACCTCGCGTATGCATTCAAGTCCATTATTGGAGCAATAGTATTGTCCAATGGAGTTCGACACATGTGGCAAATAATGCTGCCAATGTTTGAAGAGCTCCTAATTCTTTCTGCTAATGAAATACGAGAGAATTTCAAGAACAACATTACTAACCATCCGGGGAAAACGGCTCGTTCGGTACAATTTGTCCGCAACCACCGAGATTCTTACGGTTTAGGATGGAGTGCAGCATAATTCGTAGCAAGTGGAAATTTATGATGAGGCCTACGTTTCCAACCCTTTGTTTTTCTTTCATCTGCACCTCTGATTGGCAAGAGACAATCAGAAACGAAGTATTCGACCGATCATTACAACGATGAAAAATAGTATCGCAAACAGTATTGAAACAGGAGCTGCCTGTTGCGAATGATAAGACTTGCGTACCTACAAATGGATTTTTGACGATTCAGAAGCAAGTGTTCACCTTTCATCGCACGTACAAAGAATGGTGAACAAGAGAGCCCCCGATAGCAACGACTGCAATTAATGGGGAGATTTGCAAGCCTGAAGTTATTGAAAACAGGAAAAGAGATTAGTTGTAGAACAGCGAGCCACAATTTATTTATGTTCACTAACGTGTGAGGCTATTGAAGAAGAATGGTTGGTGACTGGCACTACAGTAGCAACGCAATGAAATTAAAGAAGCAAATCCTCTCTTTACACCTCGCAAGATATTTCTGTCTTTCAATGACAGTCTTTGTGACATACATCGGTATCAAAGAAATACTGTGCGAGACCAATTTCAACACAACCACATGCGCCCTCTGCTGTATTTCCGCCTTCCCCGTGTTTCAAGTCAATGCCATCCATATTGGCGGTATTTTGTACAGGAATCATCCTCTCTGTATTACCAGCGCCCGGCTGTCTCCCATTTCCTTGAAAACTAACGAACTGTCCTACGAAGGCTCGATCTATGTACGACCTGCCTCCAACACCACCTCTTGAGATTCCAGGCGATGAAAATATACCCCCACCTCCCCCGTGGCTACCCATCAAGTCATTAGGGGATGAGACTGTATCCACTCCACGCCCAGGATCTCCATCTTTTGTACCTGCGCCACCACCTCCTCCAGCAACGAGGAGAGGAATTTTAGCCTCGTCACGATTCTGTCCTTTGCTTCTAAAAACAGCAGAGTGCTCTCCTCCATAACCTCCAAGCCATTTTGACCCAAGTGAATGTCCTGTTCTAATCCCGTACGGTTTCATTCCTTCTTTCGTTGCTTTCAATTTACCACAAGGTCCACCTTCTCCTACATAAATCGTTAGTTCCTCACTTGCTAACGTCGAAATATCAACGTGTATCTCCACAAAGGCTCCACCCCCACCAGAGCCATTTCCTAAGAGAAATTTGGAGTTTTAAAAAGTTGTAATTTATGAAAAAAATGAACGTATGATTTTTCAACCCACCTCTTTCATTTATGCTACCTCCTCCGCCCGCACCCTACACAGATGATGCTGTAAGTGCGAAGCAGAATGGCTAAAATAAAAGATCCACTAAATCTGTATCAAGACGAACTTACCCATAATCTGATTAAGAGAGAAGTTGAATTCTTGGGGAATTTGTATTGGTGCGTTCCTGGTTTGTCAAATCTTTTAATACCATTTCTACGAATATGACTCTTCACGTGAATAGCCATATCAATGTCTTTCAGTCGACTATTGCACCCCTTCCACTGACAATTTACCAGACGGTAGACGCAAAAGTATTGCTCGTGCTCTTCGCGGTCTTTATGCATTTTAATAACAGTGGTCCGACAGAAAGCTTCTCCACAACCAAGCTCACACTTGCATTCGTTTGATGCAGGTCGCTTCGGGCAAAGCTCGGACTTGTGATCTGATAATTTATCACATTGAACCTGTTGCTCACAAAATGAACAATACACTTGTCTCTTTGGACAGTCATGTTGCTGATGCCATTGAAGTGTATCGAAAATACTATTTTCTGATTTTTCAAACCACAAATACTCTGGTAGCAATTTTGAGCAGCCAAGAGAGCAGCGCAATATGCGCCTTGAGCAGATTTGTTTCTCATGAATAGACTGGTGCCTCCCAATACTTACAAGACATCCACAACCCCACTGACAGGGATAATAGTTTCTCTTAAACCGAGCAAGGCTATCTTCTTTACAGTGCCTGACATTCTTTGTACTTAGTTTTGGCCAGAAATGTTTAGGAGAGTCGTGCTCATTGTTCACATTCGAAGTGAAGTCTGACAAAGCGTCGACATGCAGATTCCTTCCAACAGCATCAGGATCCCCGCCCTCTATTGACTTAGAGCAAAATCTAGGAGTCGTATCTGTAATTCCATCGCTTGGCGTCTTTAAGGAAAACATACCTTTATCAGCGCAATAATAGAATATCTCACCAGTATTTTGGTGGCAATATTTCAGCCATACTGTCCCACCACGAAGCGAATATTCTGATTCAAATACAGACAAATTCAGGAGAAACCTCCATGCTTGATTTGTACGTTCTTCGATAACTGACATCTTTTGATCATTGTCAGGAAAAGGAGAAAGCGTATGATGTCTTAATAAATACTCCACACGACTATCAATTTCTAGCTTCTTTTCCAAATGTTCGCCATCGTTTTTGTAAAGATCCCAGTCAATATTGTTTTCTTTATATTCTTCACTAACTTCATTTGATCTAAAATCTTCGCAGTTTGATCGATTCATCTCATCAATGCACCATCTCAATAGCATTTCGAATCGTTGGTGTGCACGAGAATTATCTAGCTGCTCCTTCTCATGCCAATATTGGTTTGCTCTCGTCCTCAAGAAGTCGACAGCATTACTATTTGATTCTACTACCATGTTGGATTTATGAATATGATCAAACGCACTCATCCCACGGATATCTTCCAAACTAAAGAGGCAATAGTGCTTTTGTGCTAAACAAGCAATCACGTTAATGTGAGAGTCGTTGACATTCTCTTGACATGCGAGGTGAAGTGGGGTTGATCTGAGATTATTTGTTGGATTCATAGCCGCAAAATGGAAGCAGTGATGGATAATGTTTGAGAGTAGCCTTGGCGAGGAGATCGTCTCAATCCAAACGAAATCATCGCCCTTTTTGGACCAGAAACCAGATAATTCTTTCGCGTACATATGGAAAATCACATGGTGCATTATCGCTTTCGATGGTTTTGGCAGTGAAACTGAATCTTTGCCTATCTTTGATTCGATCATCTTGCACACCTTTCCAACAACTTCATCAACATGATACGCACAAAAGTGTGCGCATTTGTGTTGCTGCATGACTTTATGGAACATGGGAGTCATCTTGCGTACGGAGGTAAACCCTTCACTGCTCTCACCATACACCCATACACCCCTCAGCACATTATCGACATTTTCAAAAATTTGCCTGGATAACAGGTCCAAGATTTGCGCATCATTTTCCTTAGCAGCATGGTGCAATGGTAAGTTTCCGTATCTATCCTTTGCGTATAAGTCTGCACCAAAATCTAATAAAACTTTGACGCAATGCAAATGTCCATCTTGTTTTGCTGCGCAATGGAGAGCTGTCTGACCAAATCTATTGCATTCATTGATATGAGAGGAGTGACTGCTATTCAAAAGAGATTTTACAATCTCACAATATCCAAGAGTGGAAGCGAGCGTCAACGGAGTTTCCTTGCAGCTCTTTTCTAGTTCCAAGGAAATTTGAAATTTATCACCTTCCGTCAGATAAAGATTGACATCATCGAGCGCTCCTTCTTGAATACATTGGCGCAGACTTCGACCTTGCGGATCACCATTATCATCGCTTTCAACAACTCTACCACCATTCTGGCGATTCTTAATAATCAGATCCAGGTTTTCAGAGTACGTGTTGTCAACCTTCTCATTCAGTATCCTCAATACGACACCCTCATCGATTCCAATACGATGGACTTCTTCCAACCACCTCACGACTTCGGTAGATTGTCTCTCGTCACTTACTAGCGTTTGAAAATGCCTCTCGCCAATTGCTTTGTGTACAGATGATTCAAAGGGAGAACTACAAGAAGGAATCATCTTGTATGTGTTCTTCTGTAGATGATGCGGACATCGGGTTGGCAGTTTTATGACAGTATATCAACTGGAATGTTTTGAAACAATCAAAATTCACCGACGAGTGATTTTTATAATATAATAGTTTCAAAAAATATGAACAACCATTTTCAAAAATACTGCCCAAAGAATTTATGGCATTGGGCAGTGAGATCTATTGCCTCGAGTGTCTCTGGAAGAGCAACTCGAGACGGTGCTGGTGCCCGGCATGCCACACATTGTTTCTCGTGTCAAGATAACTATTGCCAAGATGGTCCACAAGACGGGCTTTGGTTCCAGAAAGTATCATGAGTGGGCTGGAAGTGGAATTTGAATAGGAAACAGAGACGTCACGCTTGGGCAAAAGTGCTTCTGCCGTAACTCCTCGACTTGTTCAAAGGACAACTGCTCAGGTTGGGACTGAGACTGAGACTGAGACTGATCTTGTTTGCAGTCCATGGCTACTGTAAGTCTACAATTTTCTGTTGGGTGAGAGAAGAACTGAACAGAATGAACCCTGTTTGGTACAGTACGTGGTGAGATAGTTGCGAGTTGCGAAGATTGATTCATCTCCCATCCGAATATTAAATACCTGTAGTTTGGAAGAATAAAAAATAAGGGCTCTAGGGCATCTTGAATCTTCATCTGCCAATCAATATACCGGTACCAACCTGACAGCTGACATTGAGTGAGTGATGGGATGCCATTGGAATGTACTCAAATCGGGAACTGCGATTTTGACATACTATTATTTGAGGTAGAGGTTGTTTGTGAGAGGGCACATGGGTGAGCGAATAGCTTGTCAAAAGTCGAAATAATAACCT
>Ga0115005_10001544_pt1 | contig 18293 bp, 20 predicted proteins | sample ArcOceMetagenome_FD_87163 | JGI IMG/M metagenome (GOLD analysis project Ga0115005, IMG submission 87163) | Marine eukaryotic phytoplankton communities from Arctic Ocean - Arctic Ocean - Greenland ARC118M Metagenome | ecosystem: Environmental > Aquatic > Marine > Oceanic | place: Arctic Ocean... | reverse complement strand
GCAAAAACGATCTGCCCACCCGGAGCTGCGAATGCGTTGACCATATCATGGCGCATGACCAATACATTCAATTCATAGTCCGTTGGTAGTGCCTCTGTCAGGCGCGCAACCATCTTGGCCAATGCCGCGTCACCCTCTGGAGTTGAGCACACCAATTCGCCAGCGGTACTGCCACCAAAGAACCGTTCCATTTGCCGTACAACAGCTTTGCCATAGGCAACTTCACGTTTGATCGGAATGATATAGGCCAAGGTGTTGGCCATTGCCGGCAAGACAACAAAGATCATCATTACAATCGCCCCAACGGCCATGCCGATCCGCGTTACAATTTTACGTGCAGACCCTTCGGGTAAATCCCGTTTGCTCAAATCAGGGCATAGCATTTGGATATCTGCGATCAGCTGCAGATCATCGACAGTAAGACGCGCCTCTTCGATCAAGGCGCTGTCGATCGCTGTGTCGGCACGCAGGGACAGAACAATCTGATCCGTGCGCGCCTGATCTGCCAAAGCACGTAAGTCCTTTAGCGGCCAGCGTAGCAATCCATTCGGCAACTCAGGATGCGAAAGCCGCAAGAACTCGCTGTGTTCAAGCGATGCATCCACGTCCATACGTCGGCCCGTTGCACCGACGAAATACCAACACGATACCGACGTCATAACGACACCTCATTCAGCATCAAATTGCACCGCTAATATCAAGCGCATCGGCAAAGCCGTCTGCATCTGCACCGGCGTCTGCACTGCGCTGCTGGATCGCATCAAGATGCTCTGCGCCAGACAATACGATGTTATCAACTACATGCGCGATGATCGGCTGGATGATCCAGATAAACGACAATGCGCTCAGCAAAAGAAGGAAGCCGATATAGGCCACAAAGCCAATAATGCCCAATACACCGCCAACAACACCCATCAAATCCGACGAATTCTGAAAGTTCACTGAGTTAAGTAAAACCGCACCGACGCCCGCAAAGACAAGACCAATAACCGCAGCAACAAGTGCAATCAGCAGCGTTCCCTTGATAGCCGACCCTACAACTTTATCAGTTTGCACATCACTATAAAAACCGATTTGACCGTTCAGAAGTTTGTTTTCAGTCAGGTAGTTAAGCGCGAAGATGCGGTAATAGACACTGCCAAAAATCAGCCAGATTTAGCCAATGATACCGAGGAGAAAGGCCAACCGAAAAGCTTCAAGTGTTGCCGCAACTACGCTAGCACCGATGAGAATCAAAATACCCAGTCCAATATGCTTCAATCCTGGATACAGGCTTTGCCAGCGACCATTTTGCACGAATTGCGCATCTCCAAACCATGTGCAATCCGCCATATATTTCTCTAAATAGAACGTCTGCCTTGGGACCATTAGCCCAAGAGTGATGATGGTCAAAAAGCTGTGCGCAATAGAACGCCATACAAAGCCCCAAGCCGCGCTGTCCATACCAAAACGGATACCACGCCAGCGCGTACGGGCCATTTTATATCGACGCGCGCGATATTTTGCAAATAATATCAATGGTATAACTGCAAAAAATGAGATGTAGATCGAAGCGATTTGGGCGATTTTTCCTGCCGTTGTTGTTGCATCAGCCATTAAGCTTAGGCCGAAAAACAGCAAGATCATTTGAACAATCCCCAAGTAAATCGCCAGAACAACAATTGCAACTAAGAAGCCCAAAAACTTCTCCAAGCCGGTCCCTGTATACTCAAAGCTATCTTGACCCGCAGCAGTGCCCGACCAAAGGTACTTGCGGATGCGGGTTTTTGCCCAGAACCGATAAATGCCTAACGTAATCAAGGTGAGAAAGCTGGTTTTCATCACCAGCCAGAAAAGTGTTTTTTTGTCGCCGTGATATCTGCCAATCAATTGTTCGCTCATAATACGTCCCTCTTGCGCACGATTAATACACGCGCGTCATTTAAAGATGAGAGTAGGTTACCGTCAGTTAAATCGATTATCCCGCGGAAATCCGCGTGGTGCCATGCGACCAGCGCTTGCGCGTTTTCCCTGCCACTCAGTCAGCTCAGTTTCGGTGCGCGTACGGCCCGCAGGATCAAGCCAACTTAGACCAGCCTCAAGCGTAAAGGTCGTGGCATCAGACAATCCACCATCTTTATATTTTTGCAACCGAACCCCTTTACCACGGCCCATTTCTGGCAATTCGTCCAGTGGGAACACCAGTACTTTGCGGTTCTCACCAACAACAGCGACACTATCACCATAGGTAGGTTTGCAAATCAACGCCTTGGTATCACCGCGCACGTTTAGAACCTGCTTACCACTGCGCGTTTGGGCAACAACATCATCTTCTGGAACAATAAATCCATCACCAGCCGTTGAGGCAACCAACAGTTTGCGGCCCGGTTTGTGGATCATGATATTAAGAATTTCAGCTTCATTCGGCAGATCAACCATCAAACGTAGTGGTTCACCCATTCCGCGCCCACCCGGCAAGGTTGAGGCGCTCAGCGTATAGAAGCGACCATTCGCACCAAAGACCAACAAGCGGTCTGTGGTTTCAGCGTGGAAGATAAATCGTGGGCCGTCGCCATCTTTGAATTTCAATTCGCGGTTCAAGTCGATGTGACCCGTCATAGCACGAATCCAGCCCATTTGACTGCACACAACGGTAATGGGCTCACGGTCAATCATCGCTTCAAGCGGCACATCGGCCACTTCGCCAGCTTCAGCAAATGTCGTCAAGCGTTGGCCACGTGCCACGCCGTCAATGATCCAGCCTTTGCCAAACTGCTTTTTCGTTTCTTTCAGCTGATCGGTAATTTTGGTCCACTGGATGTCTTCGCTGTCTAGCAAATCCTCAAGCCCAGCGCGCTCTTCCATCAAGGCAGATTGCTCACGCAGCAGCTCGATTTCTTCCAAACGGCGCAGGCTGCGCAAACGCATATTGAGAATGGCATCAGCCTGAACTTCAGACAATTCACCACCACTTGGCGCAGGCGAAATATAGTCTTTTTCGTCCATTGCGCGTTTGTGATCTTTAGACCAATCTTCGCGTATCAATGCTGCTTTGGGGTCTTCGTCATAACGGATGATATCAATGACACGGTCCAGATTCAGGAACGCAACTATAAAGCCTTCCAACACTTCAAGACGGTGATCGATCTTTTCCATCCGGTGGGTGGAACGACGGATCAAAACCTCACGGCGGTGATCAAGGAACGCGCGTAGCACTTCCTTCATCGAGCAGACCTTTGGCGTCAGACCATCGATCAAGACGTTCATGTTAAGTGAGAACCGCACTTCAAGATCAGAACTGCGGTACATCATGCCCATCAACACTTCGGGGTCGACGTTCTTAGATCGTGGTTCAAGTACAAGGCGGATATCGTCGGCAGACTCATCGCGTACATCCGCTAGAATTGGAATCTTTTTCAGCTGGATTAGTTCCGCGATCTTCTCGATCAATTTTGATTTTTGAACCTGATACGGAATTTCTGTAATGACGATCTGCCACTGACCACGCCCAAGATCTTCGATCTCGTAACGACACCGCAGACGGAAGCCGCCCTTACCTGTACGGTATGCTGTCGCGATGCTTTCAGGGCTTTCGACAATAATGCCGCCTGTTGGGAAATCAGGCCCCGGAACGTAATTCAACAGCGTATCGTCGCGTACATCAGGCGCTTTGATCATGTGCAAACATGCATCGCAGAGTTCTGAAATATTGTGGGGGGGGATGTTTGTTGCCATCCCGACAGCGATGCCGCTGGAACCATTGGCCAATAGATTTGGGAACTGCGCTGGCAAAACGACGGGCTCAGTCAGTGTACCGTCATAGTTTTCCCGAAAATCAACAGCGTTTTCGTTCAAGCCTTCCAGCATTGCCTCAGCAACAGCCGTCATGCGCGCCTCAGTATAACGTGCAGCCGCGGGGTTATCCCCGTCAATGTTACCAAAGTTGCCTTGGCCGTCTACCAGTGGAAAGCGCACGTTGAAATCTTGGGCCAAGCGGGCCATCGCGTCATAAATCGCGGCATCGCCATGTGGGTGATAGTTGCCCATCACGTCGCCTGAAATCTTAGCCGATTTACGGAAACCACCGTTTGACGCTAACTTCAGCTCGCGCATCGCATAAAGAATACGGCGGTGAACTGGCTTTAGACCATCACGTGCATCGGGCAAGGCACGGTGCATAATCGTAGATAAAGCATAGGTTAAATACCTGTCACCCAGCGCACGGCGCAGAGGTTCGCTTATGTTCATGTTGGGTGTGTCATCAATATCAGCCATATATGCTGTGTACCTATGCATTTTGCAGGGAACAAGCCGCCAATCTTATGCAACTGAATCTTCTTAGCCAATGTCGTTGCATCAAGGACACGTGCTGCGCCAATACGCGGCTTTCCCCCCCTACTGCGCGCTCCCTCATCAGCTATGTGGTACCGAAATCGAGTCGGCACTAAAAAGGCAGCATGTGATGGTGGTCACGAAATGGGTAAGTTCATCGTAATAGCATTCGCCTTTTAGCTTTGGCTTTTCACCAGCTAAGTGGTGATGCCGATTTTGACAGCAACGCATCGCGCTCTAGCCGCGTTGAGGCAGGACCTATCAAACAAGGCCTACCTAAAGTAACAGATTTCGTTGTGACTGAAGAAACCCCAGAGATCGTTGCGGAAGAGACAGTAACCAATTTGGTTTCAGATGAAAAAATTGACTCTACCTTTTCTGATGTTTTGATTAAAGTCGACATCGAAGTCGCACAGGCCTCTCTGATTATTGAGGTTGAAGACGAAAACAAAAGTTCAATTATTTTATCCAGCCTCATTGAACAACCTGAGGCCATAGGCGCGCTGTCGTCTACGCAAGGTTCTGACGTCTTGGAAGTTCGGACAGTTAAAAGCAACAGCGTAAATATCCGAGGTGGGCCCAGAACTGACTATGACGTTGTAGGCCGCTTGACCCACGGCGCAGAAGTCGAAGTTCTAATTGACGATAATAACGGCTGGGTCGAAATGGGATCGATGGACGGCGATACATTTGGCTGGATGGCTAATTTTTCACTTAGCAACAAGTGAGCACCCAAGAGCGGCTGGATTGTTCCTCCTAACTTGAATAAGCAAAGACATATGACAAAGCGTACAATTTTAATAACCGGCTGCTCATCAGGAATTGGGCTCGCCGCCGCTATGAAATTACGCGAGGAAGGCTGGCGGGTCTTCGCGTCATGCAAACAACAAGTTGATTGTGACAGCCTCCACACCTTGGGGTTTGACGCCCCTCATATCGATTACACCGATACCAATAGTATTCACCAAGGTTTGAACGAAGTTCTTGAAGCTACAGGGGGCACACTTGATGCCCTATTCAACAACGGTGCCCACGCTATTCCTGGTGCCGTCGAAGACATGCCAACAGATGCATTACGTTCCATCTTTGAAGCCAATTTCTTTGGGTGGCATGAGCTAACCCGTTCACTGCTACCAGTCATGCGAGCCCAAGGGTATGGGCGTATTGTTCAATGTTCATCTGTCTTGGGATTGGTCACAGTGCCCTGGCGGGGTGCCTATAACGCCAGTAAATTTGCCCTCGAAGGGTTAACCGATACATTGCGGATCGAAATGCGCGATACAAACATCAAAATCGTTTTGATCGAACCCGGCCCCATCACTACTAAATTCCGTGAAAATGCGATCCCACACTTTGAACGCTGGATAAATTGGAAAGATGCCGCACGCGCTTCTCAATATAAGACCAAGTTGCTCAGTCGTCTTTATACTTCAAACGGCCCTGATCCGTTCGAGCTGCCGCCAGACGCTGTTGTCGAAAAATTAATCCACGCACTGGAATCCAAACGTCCTCGTGCGCGATATTTTGTCACGACCCCCACTTATGTGATGGCAGCCTTGCGCCGATTGCTGCCAACATGGGCCTTGGATTGGGTGCTGTCGCGCGTCTGAAGGAAAAAGTCTTCGCTTTTGGCACAGCCACAGCTACGTCAAAACATGAATAAAACGAATTGGAGAGCGCCATGCTGAGTGGAACGATGTTTTACGTACTAATAATTGCTGTGCTGGCGGTCATTGTTGCCCTTATGTTTGGCCTTAGTGGCTTGGCACGTGGCAAAGGTTGGGCACATAGCAATTCAAACAAACTGATGCGTGGGCGGATCATCCTACAGGCTGTTGCCGTAGTTTTGATCCTGATTTTTGCCTACCTAAAACGCAACGGAGGGTAACCCCATGGTCGTTCTAAATAAGATTTATACAAAAACTGGCGATGCTGGCGAAACAGCTTTGGGTAATGGCGCACGTGTTGCGAAACACTCAATGCGCGTTACGGCTTATGGCACGTCTGATGAATTAAACTGTTTTGTAGGCGTTGCCCGCCTGACCGCAGAAGGTGCTGTTGATGAGGCCCTTAGCCGCATTCAAAATGACTTGTTCGATCTGGGCGCAGACATGTGCAACCCAAACATGGAAAACGATACTGAGGCTGAATACCCACCGCTTCGCGTCGCAGATGCACAGGTGAAACGCCTTGAGGTCGAAATCGACGCCATGACCAACGTTCTAGAGCCACTGCGCAGCTTCATATTGCCAGGCGGTTCCGAATTGGCAGCACAATTGCACGTTTGCCGTACCGTTGCGCGCCGCGCTGAACGCCTTTCTGTTGAGTTGGCAACCATGGAGTCTGTTAACCCAGCCGCCGTGAAATACCTAAATCGTCTTAGCGACTGGTTCTTTGTTGCAGCGCGCATTGCCAATAATGGCGGCAAGGATGACGTGCTATGGGTTCCGGGTGCAAACCGCTAGTTTTAAGGAAACTCCAAAAAATACACTCGACGCGGCGTCCGATAGCGCAAACATGACGATTTTGCACTGTTGTGGATGCCGATGCTTCGCTAAGAAATACTCAAAGTGTTGAACTTATCCAAAAGGGATGAGTCGTATTAAAGGAGAGAGACGCTCATGAAGGTGCTTGTACCTGTCAAACGCGTGATCGATTATAACGTGAAGGTTCGTGTAAAGGCGGACGGTTCCGGTGTTGATCTTGCCAACGTCAAAATGTCGATGAACCCGTTTGACGAAATTTCAGTCGAACAGGCGATCCGCCTCAAAGAAGCAGGTCAAGCGGACGAAGTGATCGCTGTATCTGTTGGTGTCAAACAATCCCAAGAAACGTTACGCACTGCGCTGGCGATGGGTGCTGATCGCGCAATCTTGGTCGTCGCGACTGACGACGTGCACCAAGATATCGAACCATTGGCCGTTGCTAAAATCCTGAAAGCGATCGTAGACGAAGAGCAGCCAGGTTTGGTCCTGTGTGGCAAACAGGCAATCGACAACGACATGAACGCAACCGGCCAAATGCTTTCAGCATTGATGGGTTGGTCGCAGGCGACGTTCGCATCCGAAGTCGAAATCTCTGGCGACAAAGCCAAAGTCACGCGCGAAGTTGACGGTGGCCTACAGACTATCGAAGTCAGCATGCCCACTGTTGTGACGGTTGACCTACGTTTGAACGAGCCGCGTTACGCGTCTTTGCCAAATATCATGAAGGCTAAAAAGAAGCCTATGGATGAGAAAACACCAGCAGATTACGGCGTAAACGTGTCTCCGCGTTTGGAAGTTACTGGCACGACCGAACCAGCAACACGTGCGGCAGGTATCAAGGTTGCGTCAGTCGATGAGCTGATCGCGAAACTTAAAGAAGTGGGGACTGTATAATGGCTGTACTTCTTTTAGCTGAAGTTACTGACGGCGAACTGGCTATGGATGCAACAGCAAAGGCTGTAACCGCGGCTGGCGTATTGGGCGACGTAACTATTTTGTGCACTGGTTCAACATGTTCCGCAGCAGCGGCCGAAGCGGCGACTATCACTGGTGTCGCTAAAGTTCTTTGCGCTGAAGACGCAATTTACGGCAAGCGTTTGGCTGAGCCGGTTGCAGATTTGTTGATTTCACTTTCTGGTGATTACGAACACATTGTTGCACCCGCGACGACTGATGCGAAAAACATAATGCCACGTGTTGCAGCCTTATTGGACGTAATGGTGATTTCTGATGCAACTGCGGTTATTGATGCGAACACCTTTGAGCGCCCAATCTATGCAGGCAACGCGATCCAGACAGTTAAATCTTTGGATGCGAAAAAGGTCATTACCTTCCGTGGTGCAACTTTTGACGCAGCCCCAGTTGGCGGTTCTGCTGCAATTGAAAACATTGCTGCAGCTGCTGACCCAGGCCTATCTTCATGGGTTGAAGACAAGGTAGCGACATCTGATCGTCCAGAACTAACATCTGCGGGTGTTGTTGTTTCTGGTGGTCGTGGCGTTGGATCTGAAGAAGACTTTGCTCTGATCGAGAAACTAGCTGACAAACTGGGTGCTGCTGTCGGCGCATCCCGCGCGGCAGTAGACTCAGGTTATGCACCAAATGATTGGCAAGTTGGTCAAACAGGCAAGGTAGTCGCACCTGAGCTGTATGTTGCGGTTGGTATCTCCGGCGCGATCCAGCACTTGGCTGGCATGAAAGACTCAAAAGTGATCGTAGCAATCAACAAAGACGAAGAAGCGCCAATCTTCCAAGTCGCGGACTACGGATTGGTCGCCGATTTGTTCGACGCCGTTCCAGAGTTGCTAGAAAAACTGTAACGTTCTTCTTTATTGATTTGAAAGGCCCGCAAAATTGCGGGCCTTTTTCATTTGATCAACCTCTTTAGACTTTCCAATAATTCCACAGCAACTTCCTGATGTGCAGCAGGCCCCGATAACTACTGGGCAACAGGTGCCTCCATCGGACTGAAAACCATTCCCTCTGTGCCAAAGGCACAAGATGACGGCAATGCAGTCACCTCAACCAAATCGGTCACCATTGGAGGCAGCTCTTCAATCATCCGCCGCGTCACAAACCATGGGTCTTTTTTTCGCCCTCAGGTGCGGACACATCATCCGGCCAGAAAACCAAATAAATCAAAGGGTACTTGTTTCAAAACAGGCCCTGACAAACCGTAATTGGTACTTTCGGCCCTAAGCTGACTTTCACCGGCATCAGGAACGCTGCTGTGCGGGTCCCCTAAAGCGTACATAGGTTGGTGGTATTCCGATAAATCAAGGTACGACCATGCAATAGCATATAGGTCGTGCCACCAATGGGGCACTCCGCCCAACAACTCCATTAATCTCAATCGACATTTTTAAGAATTTTGCAAATTTCTTGCATGCAATCCCGCGCAGTAAGTCTTTCGGGTTTGTGTTGGAACATCGTTTCCAAGACAAACTCCAAGTGAGCAAGAGCATATGTGCGGTCGGCTCTGCATGGTTGTGTGCCACATCGCAACCAGTGGCCCTAAATAATGAAAGCCATAGTGGTTGCGGCGTTCTGTACCTGTTCGGGCGATGTGATGGCCTTGAACGCAGAAACCAAGTTTGAATGGATGCGTCGGTTCATCGCCATTTGAAGGCGACTCAAAGATGCATTGTGTTGTGCCTCTACGCAGCGAGATACCCAAGCTCGGATCAATTCCGGAAATGGGTTGGCAATGAACTTTCCGTACGTTTCGGCCCACCCATAAACACCAAATATGGGTCTTTTAAAGGTCGTCTAGGCCCACGGAAAAGCAACTTAGATGTACCATATCGGCACGGCAGATAATCGAGGGCCCCCGCCCCCAGTGCATCATAGGTCATGCGAAACCACTCCTCTTTTCACCCACTAAAAGGTATCGCAGCCAAGCCCTTAAATTCAGATAATATTTTAGGTATATATGTTCACACCTTGCTCTTGGGCCAACCACGGCCCTATGGTGATGGAACGCAGTTAAGGGGCCAAAATGGACATTCAAAAAATTGGAATCATTGGTGCAGGCCAAATGGGCAACGGCATTGCACATGTCATGTCACTCGCTGGTTATGATGTTTTGCTGAACGATGTGAATGAGGATGCGCTTGCGCAGGCGATGGCTCACATCGACAAAAATATGGAACGCCAAGTTAGTCGTGACAAAATCAGTGCTGAAGATAAGGCCGCGGCTATTGGTCGTATCATAACGACCAGCGCATTGCCTGACCTTGGGGAAACAGATTTGGTTATCGAGGCTGCGACTGAAAAGGAAGTTATAAAGCAGGCTATCTTTGACAGTCTCCTGCCACACCTTCAGCCGCACACCATTTTGACGTCTAACACGTCGTCCATCTCTATCACTCGCTTAGCAAGCCGCACGGACCGCCCAGAAAAGTTCATGGGTTTTCACTTTATGAATCCTGTTCCTGTCATGCAGTTGGTGGAACTGATCCGTGGAATCGCAACGGATGTGGAAACATTTGATGCCTGCAAAAAAGTTGTTGATCGGTTGGGGAAAACGGCAGCGTCAGCCGAAGATTTCCCCGCGTTTATCGTAAACCGCATCCTGATGCCAATGATCAACGAGGCCGTCTACACGTTGTACGAGGGTGTAGGGAACGTGGAGTCCATCGACAGTTCAATGCGCTTGGGTGCCAATCACCCAATGGGACCGCTAGAACTGGCTGACTTTATTGGCTTGGACACATGCCTTGCGATCATGAACGTGTTGCATGACGGGCTAGCGGATACAAAATACCGCCCTTGCCCGTTGCTCACAAAATATGTTGAAGCTGGTTGGCTGGGTCGCAAAACCCAACGCGGGTTTTATGACTATCGCGGCGAAACTCCCGTCCCGACAAGATAGCCCTTAGTCTTTTAGGCTAAGCGTATGGCTGCGAAGCCACGCCATAAAACCACGTGGGTCACCTTTCCATGCTGCAATGTCTTCATCAGCGATTGGGTGGCCTACAATGGGTCCTTGTGGCTTGTTCAACGAATGAACAATTTCATGAAGCAGCAAACCTTGGCGCAAAATTGGGGATATTTTATTCGCTATTTGGTATGAGCGACTATTTTGACCAAGGAAGTGTATTGGCACAACTTTAGCGCCAGATCGACGGATCAAAGCAGCGGTAAACACATTCCACTCTTCTTCAATCGCTGGACCAAAGAACGTCTCAGAAGCGGCGACTGAACCTGATGGAAACAAGGCAACTAAGCCACCATTTTTCAGATGTCGCATCGCTTCAGCACGCATTGCTACGCCTTTTTGCAGTGCATCAGGATCGTGCGCGAAAGGCACCGCAATCATATAGCTGCCCGCCACCTCATCAATTGCAGTCAATAAGGAACGGGTCAAAATTCGATAATCAGGACGCACACGGCCAATCAAATCGGCAAAGATCATGCCGTCGACCATCCCATGAGGGTGGTTGGCAACAACGATTACAGGGCCTGATTTAGGAATACGGTCTAATTGCGATTGAAGCGTCGTAAGTTCAATACCCATCACATCCAAAGCGGCACGCCAAAAGGCTTGGCCGCTTGGCGTTTCTTTTTGTTCAAATTTGCGGATGAGACGCAACACCTTGAGCTTGCCAGTAAACGCCTCAATAATGCGGATCAACGTTGCCTTAAACGGATCCCCAAAAGTAGAGGCATACGATAGGCTGCGCCGATCATATTGCCTAAGGTTTGCCGGCTTCGGCTGCACATCAGCAGTAATATCTTGTGCATCTTTTACCAAAGCAATTGATCCCGTTCTTTTTGTGCCCTCAGGCGTCTTCACCGAATTTATCAGCGACTAGAGCAGCGAGTGCATCAGCCAACAGCTGGGCATCTACGCCTGTAGTTTCAATTTTAATAATACTTCCATTTGACGCTGCCAACATCAAAAGCCCCATTATGCTGTCGCCTGATGCCGACATGCCATCCTTTGACACCTCTGCTTGGGCATCAAACGCCTCAACCACCTCAACCATCTTAGCGGAGGCACGCGCATGGAGGCCTTTTACGTTTACTATAGTTAATGACAACTTGGTCATTTTGTTCTCTCTAGATTTCTTGGCTGACGTTTTGGCTGTCAATATATTTCCGCCCAGCATCCAATGCCGCACTAACAGCATCGGGCAATGGTTTTGCACGTGATTTAGCCAACTTGATCAGCATCGGTAAATTCGCACCATAAAGAATGCGACGTCCTTTGGGCTGACAGGCCAACAAACTTAGGTTGGACGGCGATCCCCCAAACAGGTCTGTAACGACGACAACGCCATTCCCTTGGTCTACGCCATTTGCCGCTTCACATATCTCAGTCTGCTTCTCTGTCCGGTCGTGGCTTTTTTCAATTGAGATTGCCCGAATGCCCGTTTGCAATCCAACAACATGCTCAATTGCAGCAAGATATTCTCTTGCTAAACCGCCATGCGCTACAATCACAATGCCAATCACTTAACAGCCTCATCTTTTCTGCGACGGTCCAATTCTCTATGTCTCAAAGAGATTTGCCAACCTTCGGAAGTTAAAACTTGGGCAAGGCATTCTGCCATTGCTACTGACCTGTGTTGCCCACCTGTGCACCCAAATGCAATGGAGAGATGAGATTTACCCTCATCTAAATAGGCCGGTAACAACCATAACACGAGGTTTTCTACTTTTTCACAGAAGGTCCCAAACCGTGGGTCCTGCGCAATATAGTCAGCGACGTCTTGGTCTTTACCTGTATGCGCCCGAAGGCTAGGCTCCCAATAGGGGTTATTTAAAAACCTACAATCAAAAACCATATCGACACTACGCGGTAGGCTGCGCTTGTAGGAGAACGATTGAACTGACACCGAGAGACGATGGTCACTCTCTTTTGCAAACCAACTTTCGACTTCAGATCTCAGTTCGTGCACATTCAGATCACTGGTATCGATCAAAACATCAGCCATTTCTCGAATGGGCCCAAGAATTTCCAATTCACTGACAATACCAGCTGCGGGCCTATCCCCCTTTGCTAAAGGGTGACGGCGCCGCGTTTCAGAGAACCGGCGCAACAAAACGTCTGTTGCACAATCCAAGAACAATAGTTCCGTTGAGAAACCCGGTTTTTGGGCCAATTGCCCAAGCGCCTCTAAAACTGCCGCAACTGAAAAATCACGGGTTCGCGGGTCAATACCGAGAGCCATTGGTTTGCCACCACTGGGTTCTTCAAGTAGCGCAGGGATTAGCCGAAGCGGCAAATTATCGATCGCTTCAAATCCAACATCTTCGAGAACCTTAATCGCATTGGAGCGTCCCGCCCCGGAAGGGCCTGTGACCAGAACAACGCGTCGTGGAATAGGATCAACCTGTGTCATACGCCACTCTGCATCCCATACCTGAGATAGTGCAATAGCATCGATGAAAAAGAAGGGCTTTGCACCTTATAGAGGCAAGGAATTGATTGACCAAGAATGAATACCGATCGAGGTGACGGTGACCTGTGTTTTTCCACTCGATCCAGATCGACGACTGCTGAAACCAGTTCATTTGGAATGCTAGGTGCAGACAGAATACCGATCCCCCTTGCCTCAATCATTCCCCTAATAGATGCTGGTGCCTGGGCATGAAGTTCTACGCCATCCATGTACAAACGCGTTCTGTCATCAGAAACTAACATTGCGCCAAGCGCAATTAACTCAAACGTTAAGGACGATTTCCCAGCACCAGATGCACCTAGGATAAGCAAACCTTTGCCATCTACTGAAACGCAATTTGCATGGATGGTTTTTGCGGTCTCAGTCAGCATTGGAAGATGCCATCAGACGGGTAAACCTACGACGAACCGCGCACCCAATGGTTCAGATGTTATATCAGCCTCGGTTGAGCGAATATTTTCAGCCCAGATAACACCACCATGGGCCTCAACAATTTGCATTGAAATAGCCAAGCCAAGGCCAGAGTTGTTGCCGAAGTGCTCGTCTGGACGTTGTGAATAGAAGCGTTTGAAAATTTTTGAAAGCGCTTGGTCTGGAATGCCTGGACCTGTATCTTCGACTACAATCAAAATTCTATTTTCACGCTTCCGTGCCCAGATACGGATTGCGTCACCATCTTCACAGAACGAAATTGCATTTGTGATTAGATTTACGAAAACCTGCGCTAATCGTGCTTCCAAGCCATGAACCTCAAGAGGATTTGGCGGTAAATCTGTAATAAAATCAATGCCTTTTGACCGCGCATCTTCGCCAAGATATTGGCCAAGGTTTTCCAGCATAATCAGAAGGTTGAATGACTCTTCTTCCTCCTTGACCAGCTCGCTATCCAAACGAGAAACATTGGAAATATCGCTGACCAAACGGTCAAGGCGACGCACATCGTGTTCGATGACGTCAAGCAGCTTGTCACGTTGGTCGTCGCGTTTGATGACACGGAGTGTACCAACCGCCGAACGCAACGAGGCCAGAGGGTTCTTAATTTCATGTGCAACATCAGCAGCAAACTGCTCGTTGCCATCGATGCGGTTATAAAGCGTCGAAATCATGCCACGAAGTGCACCGCTTAATCGGCCCAACTCATCCTGCCGTGCTGTTAAATCAGGGATACGAATACGCCCAGGATTTACCTTAAGGGAGTTTTTGTCACGACCCAGCTCTGCGGCAGCGGCCAAATCAGACAGCGGGTTTGCGATAGTCGCAGCCAGTGCCAAGTTAAGCCCAATTGAAACCAGTGTTGCGATGATAAACATCTGCAACATATTTTCATTTTCACTACGAACCAGTGTATCGATCTCGCCAGCCGCACTGATAACAGCCACGACACCGACACTTTCAGTGCCTTGCTTAATTGGTGTGATAACACCAAACCAAGACAAGCCATCTGCATCCAATGCATTTTGCAGCTGTGTGCCTTGCACTAAACTAGCAGAAACCAAAGACTTCATTTGCTCCTCAACAGACAGAAGTTCATCAGTGCTGTTTGCTGCGAACGGCGATGAAATAATAGACCAGAGCCAATTCAAACCGTCAGTCAGAACAGTTGAAGATGGCGCAATATCTTCACTCGCGCCCATGACATCGATTGTTCCGGAAGTGTTCGCGATCAATGTTTCTGATGGATCAAAAACAAAAACTTCAGTCCCATTGCGAAGATTGAGGCCATCTAAAGTAGCGTCGATATCGACGCCGTCGCCAGTTGCCAAATTAACGGGAACACCCGTTGGCAACTGTACTTCAATAATATCTGCAATCAATTCTGCTTCGCTCACCAATGCCGCGGCGCGCTGTCCAGCCAGACTGTCACGAGATGAGTTTAGGTAGGAAATGCCTGCAATCAGAAGGCAAAGCGCAACCAAATTGATCGTAACAATTTTCCAAGTGATTGGCCAAGCACGTAAGAAAAACAGCCCACGCCGTTCACGGCGTGCGCGCATTTCGGAAGGTGATGTGGCACTTGGGGCGACCCAATCGTCTCCCAAAACCACATCACCGTCTCGCGATGGTACAGGTGCCATATCCCGCATGATGCTCCTTTCGGCCAGCGCCAACAGGTTAACTTAGTCTTCGTTGTATCGATAACCGATACCATAAAGCGTCTCAATAGCTGAGAACTCATCATCAGCCGTCCGCATTTTTTTGCGCAAACGCTTGATATGGCTATCGATGGTACGGTCATCAACATAAACTGGATCAACATAGGCAACATCCACCAGTTCATCACGCGATTTCACGAAACCAGGACGCTGAGCTAAAGCTTGCAGAAGCAAGAACTCTGTGACGGTCAAAGAGACTTCGTTGCCCTTCCACGAAACTGCGTGGCGTAATGGATCCATACGCAACTCACCGCGCTCCATAACTTTGGTTTCTTCACTGTCAGCTACAATTTCGCCCGCTTGAGCAACTTGGCGACGCAGCACTGCACGAATGCGCTCAACCAACAAGCGTTGAGAAAACGGCTTCTTAACGTAGTCATCAGCCCCCATGCGGAGACCCAGAACTTCGTCAATTTCATCATCTTTAGAAGTAAGAAAAATTACTGGCATTTTCGTTTTTTGACGAATGCGCTGAAGTAAATCCATTCCATCCATGCGAGGCATCTTGATGTCCAAGACTGCCATGTCCGGCAATTTTTTGTTGAACGCATCAAGTGCGGCTTGTCCATCGTTATATGTCTCTACTTCGAAACCTTCGGCCTCGAGAGTCATTGAAACAGACGTCAGGATATTCCTATCGTCGTCAACCAATGCAATCTTGCTCATTGCCAGTATCCTTGTACTAAAACTACTGCCACATTAATTTTTTTATCTTTTTCGCAACAATTGGCAGATTGCACCAGCGAATCAATCCAAAATTGCAAATCGTGCCTAAATCTCGCCACATTTGGCAATGAAAATAGTAGTAATGGCTAAATTGCTGCACTTTCGCGTCACCCGTGTATTTGCAAGGTCAGTCTGGCAAAAAAGAATTCGATGATGGCGCTAACGGTTGCGCTAACGGAACATAACTGACCTGTTCATGTATGAAAACAGCATGTTAAGACCAAAGAAGGTGTAGTGTAGACGGCTGTGTCTGCATTACTTGGTTCAGCCGCGAAAGCGGAAGCAGGAGAGACATGATGACTTTTGGACGTGTAAACCCGCAATTCCAAGTTGAAGACCAAGGAATTACAGACTTGGGCAATGTCTATTATAATCTAGCGGAACCTGCTTTGGTCGAAGCAGCTGTTAAGCGCGGCGAAGGTCAACTCGGCAAAGGTGGCGCATTTCTGGTAACAACCGGCAAGTTCACTGGCAGATCACCAAAAGATAAGCACGTTGTTAAAACCCCGTCAGTAGAAGACACAATTTGGTGGGAAAATAATGTTGCGATGTCACCCGAAGGGTTTGACGCGCTTCACGCTGACATGCTCGAACACATGAAGGGCCGTGACTATTGGGTCCAAGATCTTATCGGTGGCTCTGACCCTGCATACGCCATCAATGTCCGCATGATCACCGAACTTGCGTGGCACGGGCTATTTATTCGCCACATGCTGCGTCGCCCTGATCACGATGCGCTGGATCACTTCTTGGCCGACTTTACAGTTATCAACTGTCCAAGCTTCCAGGCAGAACCAGCCAAGCATAATTGCCGGTCAGAAACAATCATCGCGATGAACTTTGATAAAAAGCTAATCCTCATTGGTGGAACAGAATACGCTGGCGAGAACAAAAAGTCCGTCTTCACCTTGCTCAACTACCTACTCCCAGACAAAGGCGTCATGCCGATGCACTGCTCTGCCAACCACGCAACTGGGAACCCTGTAGATACAGCTGTGTTCTTTGGTCTCTCAGGCACCGGTAAAACAACATTGTCCGCTGATCCAGCGCGTACACTGATTGGGGATGATGAGCATGGTTGGTCTGATCGCGGCACATTTAACTTTGAGGGTGGGTGTTATGCTAAAACCATCAACCTGAGTGCCGAGGCAGAACCTGAAATTTTCGCTACAACTGAAAAATTCGGAACCGTAATTGAAAACATGGTCTTTGATAACGCGACCAAAGAACTAGATTTCGAAAATGACAGCCTGACCGCCAACATGCGTTGTGCGTACCCCTTGCACTATATCTCTAACGCAAGCGATGACGCGCAAGGTGGACACCCAAAGAACATCATCATGCTAACCTGCGATGCTTTTGGGGTTTTGCCTCCCATAGCGCGACTGACACCTGCACAAGCTATGTACCACTTCCTATCAGGCTTCACGTCGAAAGTCGCAGGTACAGAGCGTGGTGTCACAGAACCAGAGCCAACTTTCTCAACCTGTTTTGGCGCACCGTTCATGCCTAGACGCCCAGAGGTGTACGGGAACCTATTACGCCAGAAGATCGCAGAACACGGGGCAACCTGCTGGTTGGTCAATACTGGCTGGACTGGCGGCGCATATGGAACGGGTTCCAGAATGCCAATCCGTGCAACACGTGCTTTGTTGACAAGTGCGCTGGATGGGTCACTAGCATCTGCAGAATACCGAAAAGATCCAAATTTTGGTTTTGACGTTCCCGTTGAAGTCAGTGGAGTTGCAGATATTTTACTAGATCCGCGCCGGACTTGGGATGATGCAGCAGCTTATGATGTTCAGGCAAAGAAGTTGGTCGACATGTTCGCTAACAACTTTGTTCAATACCAACCTCATATTGATGATGACATCAAAACTGCCACAATCGGGTAAGCGCTCCAGTAAAAGAGGCCCAAAAGGGCCGCGGTTTTCACTGCGGCCCTTTTGAGAGGATTAAGCCGCCTTAGCAGCTGGCAGCAAGACCAAATCAGAAACTGGCATCTCGAGCAGATACCGGGCCTCTTCATTGCTAAGGTAACTCAAAAAGCTCTCCATCGGCACGTCTGAACCTTTGCTGTAGCACCGCAATGCTCCCGGCTCTTTGTACATATATCTCATACGCTCACCAAAGCCTTTGAATGCGACAGTGCGCGCCATGAACCAAAATATTGTCTGGGTTCCAGCGTTGCATCGCTGTCAACAATC
>Ga0115005_10001542_pt1 | contig 18296 bp, 16 predicted proteins | sample ArcOceMetagenome_FD_87163 | JGI IMG/M metagenome (GOLD analysis project Ga0115005, IMG submission 87163) | Marine eukaryotic phytoplankton communities from Arctic Ocean - Arctic Ocean - Greenland ARC118M Metagenome | ecosystem: Environmental > Aquatic > Marine > Oceanic | place: Arctic Ocean... | reverse complement strand
TTGAACTGCAGATTCTGGACACACACGGTAAGAAAAATCCAGGGCATCACGATGGTGGTGGGGTGATTAGAACCAAGGGGCCGTCTAAGAATATGATGAAGCCTGCAGGTGAGTGGAATCGCTACACGATCACCTTAGTGGGGAGTCAACTTAAAGTAGTTTTGAACGGGGAGCAGATTCAGGATTTAGATCTTAGTAGAACCGAAATGAGAGACAGGCCACTCATGGGATACATCAGTTTTCAAGATGAAGCGAAGAGGGTATGGTATCGGAATGTGAAGATCAAAGAGGTCCATACCGATAAGAATACTAAGGTGGAGTCAGATCCTGAGAATGAAACACTGGCTGAAAAGTTCAAGGTTCCCGAGAATTTCAAGGTGAAATCATTTGCAGATAGTTCACTCATTAATAACCCGCTCTCGTTGGCGATAGATAGTAACAACCAGGTTTATCTTGCTGAGGTCTGGAGGTTTCATCGGGGTGTTGAGGACACTAGGCAGCATAATTACTGGATGGAGGATGAGGTCCGTATCATGAACCTCACCGATAAGTTAGCCTTGTTCACGAAGTGGACTGATGCGGGTAAGTTTAAACCTGGTCATTTTACAGAATTCTCAGATCGAGTTATGAAGCTTCATGACGAAGATGGCGATGGTGTCTGTGAGAAGGTGACGGAATTTGCTGGTGGTTTTAACGACGCGCTTGATGGCATCGGGTCAAGTATTCTATTTGATGAGGATAATGTTCTCTACTACACTAATATCCCGCATGTTTGGAAGCTTAAGGATAAGGACGGTGATGGAGTAGCAGAGGATCGTGAGAAGCTGGTCTCAGGTTTTGGGCTTCGTATGGGTGTCAGTGGTCATGATTTGCATGGTTTAGCTTGGGGAAGTGACGGGCGCCTCTATTTTTCAAATGGTGACCGAGGATATGATATTGTGAGTAAAGAGGGGAAGAAATTTTATTCTGCATCGGAGGGTGCTGTCTTTCGCTGCGAACCAGATGGGTCAAATTTAGAGCTCTACACAACAGGAAATCGAAACCCTCAAGATTTAGAATTTGATCAATACGGGAACCTCTACACGGTTGATAATAATCGAGGTAATGGTGATCGCTCACGCTTGTGCTATTTGGTAGAAGGCGGTCATTATGGTTGGAGTTCCGGTTACGAAAATCTTACTCAGTTTAGGCGCGCATTAAAGATAAATGAACGCAAGGGACCTAGATACGAAGATCCATGGATCAATGAAGGGGCCTGGCGCACTCAATTCGAGGGACAGCCACCCTTTTGTATCCCCTCATTAGAGCATATCGATGGCGGTTCTGCTGGCCTGTTGTTTAACTCAGGTGAGAGTTTAGGTGAAAAGTATAGAGATAGCTTTATTTTTACAGCGTGCACCCGTGGTGTGTATTCATTCAGAACGGAACGGGAAGGAGCCGGGGCTAGGGCCACGAGGCTACACGTTATTTGGGAAGGTGGCTATCTTGTGGATGCAGAGCTTTCTCACGATGGAAAACTCTACATAGTGGACTATGTCACGACAAACAATACTCCCAAAGGAACGGGAAAAGGTAATGTTTATACAGTGATAGATGAAGAAGCTAGAAAGAAAGACAGTGTCATAGAAGCTTCAAAGGTTCTCTCTGGAGATGTTAAAGAATACAAGATAGATGATCTTGTATCTCTTCTAGGGCATGTGGATCGACGCGTTCGCTTGAAGGGTCAATTCGAGATCGTTCGCCGTGGTGATATGAAGTCGCTTACCAAGATAGCACATGACACCAAGCAATCATTACTTCCCCGTTTGCATGCGATCTGGGGGTTAGGTCAATTGAGCAGAAAGAATATTGCGGTCAATGAAGCGTTATGGATTTTACTTAACGACAGTAAGAATGAAGTTGTCTGCCAAGCGGTGAAGGTCATTGGTGAGACATCTGATCCTAAAGCATACGATCAATTATTGGCTCTGATTGATCATCCATCAGCGCGCGTCATTTCATTCCTAGCTCCAGCATTAGGAAAATGTGGAGGGAAAAAGAGTCAGCCAGTTTTGCGCCAGTTTGCGCTAGATAATAAGAAGCAAGATCCATTTCTGAGAAATGCCATTGTCACAGGTATGCACCACGCTGGAGATGTTGGGGCACTGTTGAGCCTGGCTCAAGACAGTAGTGAGGCAGTGCGCCTCCATGGTCTGTTAGCCTTACTTAGAATGGAAGAACCGCGATGCGGTTTAGTTTATCTCAATGATCCATCTGAGATGGTGCAGCATGCTGCTGTGAGGGGGATCACCCGTCACAACCTAGAGCAGGCGATTCCTGCACTCGCTGAATACGCTAAAGTCTATGCTCAGGGTTCAACAACGGCAAGCGAGCAGATCGTCGCAAGAGTCATTCAAGCTAATTTTCGAGTCGGTGATCTGGCTTCAGCTAAACGTATCCAAGCGATGGCTCTGAATACCGAGTTGCCAATGAAGGTGCGCCTTATCTGCCTCTATGAATTGACCCGCTGGGAAGAGCAGAAGAGCATTCAACCAGTTGATCCTGTCGTGGGGCTTATTCGGAGCACCTCAAAGGAGCGTGCTAAAAGTAACACCTTAGTATTGGAAGTTTTAGATAAAATGGGCGAGGAAACACACAAGGATTTAGATTTTCATCTTGTTACTTTAGCTTCTAAATATGGCTTAGAAGTTGATAATAGCCGATTGTCAGCTCTAGCGCTCAATGGGGGGAATTCCATTCCAGATCGCCTGAAATACTATCAGTCAATTAATGATCAAGTGATTCGTGGAGGAGTGAGAGAGAAGTTTCTCGATGAGAAGGAAAGTGCCTTTGTGGAGATCGCGCTATCGGAGATGATGGAGTTATCGCCTAAGGAGGCCTTAGAATATAGTCTTAAGCGCGTTGAAACAGGAACCAACCTCAGAGGTGTTTATGCAGTTTTAGGAGCGCTCAAAGACCCTGTCTCACTCAAGGCTATTTTATTGGGAGCCAAAAAACTATCAACAAAGAGCCATGAGGATGTCAGTGTGTTAGATCTTATTACGGCCTTAGAAAACCGCCCCGAAAAGCAAGCTAAGCAAGCATTACTCAACCATAACAATAGTTATCCTAAGGAAGATAGTCTCGGAGTTTACCGTCATACATTAGCAGGCGGAGAGGTTAGGCTTGGTAAAGATCTGGTGGATAGTGGTAAGGGCCAATGTGTTATTTGTCATAATTTTGGATGGCGTGGAATGAAGAAAGTGGGACCACATTTAGCCGGAATAGGTAAGAAGAAAAGAGCGACAGGTGAATATCTTATAAGGTCACTCATTGAGCCCAGTGATTTCGTTGTCCAGGGCTATGGAGACGCGAAAGTGTCGGCAATGCCCGATATGAAAAATCTCCTCAATAAGAGTGAAATGAGAGACATTGTCGCGTATTTAAAAACGCTCAAAATGAGGGATCATTAATCTGAATATCGAAAGGTATATTTTTCGACGGTAAATTAATTGTATTAGTGAAAAATAATCGTCTTTTGGGCTAAATGATGGCTTTACAAGTGGCTAGATTAGTACCATGTTCCTGCGCTCATGACAATTTTAGCAGAAACAGCCGGTTGGAACTCAATCATTACAAACGTGCTACTCGTAGTACACGTGGTAGTATGCATACTTTTATGCCTAGTGGTTCTTATGCAACGACCTAAGCAGGAAGGCCTAGGCGCTGCCTTTGGTGGTGGAATGACTGATCAGGCCTTCGGTGCGCGCACTACGGATGTTCTCCAGAAGGGCACCGTTTATCTCGCATCACTTCTCTTTTTGGTCACTTTAGTTCTCTCTATACTAGTAGGGACTAAATCTCGCGACGCCTCTATCTCTGGTGAAATCGAGACTAATGGAGCAAGTGCAATAGAAGAAAACTTAGACGCAGCAGCAGCGTTAATGGCAAATGACGAGCAAGATCTTACAGCAGCTATAAAAGCAGCTACTGGTGTGGGTGAAGATAAAGCAGAGTCTGAAGAAGGCGCAGAAACTCCGGATCCTGTAGTTCCTACTCCAGCATTAGAGCCTAATGATCCTGCACCGCCTCTCGACCCGAAGGATCCTGCAACTCTTGGTCAATAAATTGACATTACTATAGATCAAGATACTCATCATGGCCAATGAGCTACATTCACCAGTATGGGCTAAGGAGGATGCATTTTCCTCTAAGCCAACATCTGGTTTGTATGGGTTTATGAACAGGAAAAGTAATGAGATTCCTGCAGAGGATATTGATGATCTGGTTAAGAAAATTAATAAAACCAGAACTAGCGTGGACCTCATCTGGACTCCTAGTCATCCCTCACTGCAGGTTCCTGAAGAAGTACCTGAGCTGAGAGCAGCACTCTGGAAGAGACGTAGCCACTGGGCAGAGGTAGATCTGGATAATGGCAAGCGGATGTGTTTGTTATTTGGTGCAGTGATGCTGTGGAATCTTTATGCAGGCTACAGTAATACCAATGGAGAACTAGCAAAGATATTACTGTCTCCATCTTTAGGGATTTGTGGGATTTTGTTGCTTATTTTCGGGCTGATACCGCTCTATGAAGGTTGGAAAACTCTAAGAAAAGGCAAACCTAGTGGCGAAGAAGAGTGGCAAGCGGAGGCTGATGAATCTAGATTCGATAGCTGGATGTATCGGCAGAGATTGTCTGCCACTTATTTTCTCATCGCGGTGATGATCGCTTCCGGGCTAGTGCAGTTTTTCATTGAGCGAGGGCTGAACTGGTTCGAGTATAGCGTGGACCGAGCAGGTCTGCTAAAGCATGATGATGTGGAATGGTGGAGATTCCTCACCGCACCCTTTCTACATGGTAATCTACTCCACTGGCTGATGAATACCGCGGCTATTCTCTACCTCGGGCGGAGAGTGGAGTTACTTGCAAGATGGCCGCACGTGATTATCGTGATATTTGGCTCGGCATGGCTAGGTGGGATTGCATCTAGTCATTTTCTAGCTGCTCCCACTGTTGGTGCGAGTGGCGGAATTATGGGGCTTCTTGGATTCTTGTTAATCTTTGAGACTCAGCACAGGAGGTTGGTGCCTAAGTCTTCACGCCGGAGGTTGTTAGCCGGCGTCATCGTCACAGCGATGATGGGAGTGCTCGGTTATCAGTTTATTGATAATGCCGCACACGCTGGTGGATTGGTCGCGGGGATGAGTTATGCTTTTATCGTATTCCCGGTATCAAAGTCCCCCCACAGACCAGCCATCCTCAGGCAGGATCGCTGGATCGCCTTTGCTATGGCGGGGGTGATTTTGGGAGGGTTAGTATTAGTTTTTTCTAAGCTGCTTGCTTAGCAGGCTACCACTCTAGAGTGACACCTGCATGGACACCGAGTCGGCGTGCGGGGAAGTCAGAACCGAAGCCAGAGAATTGGCTATATTCTGTATCTGTGAGGTTTTCAATTCTGCCGTGGAGCTGAACGTGGTCACTGATTTGGTAGCTACCGAATAATCTCACTAAGAATACATCACCTAGCTGGTCTCCTCCGTATTTTCGCAGGTCTAGATACTGAGCTCCGAAGCCAAGCTGTAACTTGTCATTTGGCTTGAATACCACTTGGGCATTGGTTTGCTGTTGTGGTTGATCATTGAATGATTGATCGAGCCATGTGTAGTTTAGCTTGTAGCTTATTTCATCAGTGATGTCACCATTGAGAGCTGTTTCGATACCGCTAGCAGTTGATTTGCCGGGTGTGTTAACGTAGAGGGCTAAGTCTCTATCTCCTGTAATGCCGTCATCTAGATCAGCCTGGAAAAATGTTACGCTAGCTTTATGCTTATCGGTGAGCTGATGATCTACGCCCAGATCCCAGCTGAGGCTGGTCTCTGGATTGACGTCTGGGTTACCTGCTAATCCAAAGGCAAGGGGGCTGAAAAGCTGAATTAGATTTGGTGTCTTAAATCCAGTTGCTATGTTGGCTCTGAGCTCTGTCTTTTTATCATTTAAGTCATAGCGTAGTCCTGCTTTCCAGCTGGTGTGAGAACCGAAGGATTGGTAATTTTCATGTCTTATACCTGTCTCGACGGTGAGGTTTTGTAGATCGTAAGCATGGTTGAGATAAATAGCTGAATAGTGATCTTTTTGCCCATTAGGTGTACCGTAGCCACTATAGTCTTGGTTCTCATATTCGATTCCAAAGTTCAACGAGCTAGTCCCTGAATACTGATAAGCATTTTCTAATACAATACCGAATTGATCGTAGTTAGCGCCACTTCCGCCGCCAAAATCAGTGTCTTCAGTGAGGTAACTGAAGGTGAGTTTTGAGTGGAGTTTGTCGGTAACTTGGTAGTCGGCATAGATTGTACCAAGATAGAAGTCGCTTTCAACACGGCTGCCTGAGGAAAAGCCCTGAGGAGTTTCGGTTTCGCTGCGATTACTTCTGAAGGTTAATCCTAATTCTAAGTCATCCCTGAGATCATAGCCCAGTCTGAGTGCGTTGTTCTGATTAATCGAGTCGTTATCAAATCCACGTGCTTCTGAGTTATCTCCGAAGGTGTCGTTATCAGTAGTGGAATATTTAGATGATAAATAATAGCTAAGTTTTTTCCATCTGCCTCCTCGTTCTGTTTCTAGGGAGAGAGAATTAAATGATCCGGCCTCTAATGAAAAGCGATTTTTCATGTCGCTAGTTCCTCGTTTAGTTGTGAGGCTGATTACTCCAGCGGTGCTGCCACCCCCGTATAGTGCTGCTTGTCCCCCTTGGATTAATTCTATTTTTGATAGTCCATTGAGGGCAGTATTAGCAGAGAAAATGCTTTGGTTGGCAAGTCTGTTGCTCAGACGGATGCCATCTATTCTTAGTTGAACGTCACCTGAGCGAAGGCCTCTTAAGCGAATTGCTTGCCTGACGCCTTGCTGACCAGAGCTAGCAATGATAACTCCTGGGAGCTGTTCTAGCGCGTCTGTAAGGTTTAGGATGCCAATAGACCTCAGGGCATCTGGTTCCATCGAGTAGATGGTGGAGCCGGTGCTTTCTATGAGCTGATTGGCTCTTCTAGCAATAGCTGTAGTAGAGTCTAGCTCTTCTATTGTGTGTTTGTCATCGCCGTGGGCGAAGGCATTTGTGGTATATAACGACGTACTTATGAGTGCAGTGATGACTGCACTTCTCTTTATTTGGTTCATTTAGTTTCTTTTTGGATGCTTACCCGTAATTCCGCGGGTAAATTTATCTCGCTGCTCAGGCTGGTGATCTGGCTTTGTTTACTTCTGTTAGGATCTAAGATCTGGGATCTTTAATTTAACATTTAAGAAATAAACTTACAGTGGCGGTACCGCTCCAGAATAGAATTTCTTCATCACTGGATTCTCCATCTACTAATGTCCTTCCGAGGACTTCCTGAGAGAGGTTTGCAAATTAACTCAAAATACTAGAATGACAAACACTATTTTCGTCAGATTTTATGCTATTGGCAAAATAGATTTTTACGTTAACTTAGATACTAATGATCGAGGCGAAACAGGTTGGTAAGATATTTAGGACAAGCAAGGGGAAGGATGATGTGAGGGCTGTGGATGGAGTGAGCTTTCGTTGCGAGCCGGGGCGCGTGTTCGCGCTACTCGGTCCGAATGGGAGTGGTAAGACCACGTTGTTGCGGATGATTTCTACGCTGATGAGTCCTGATGCTGGGGAGTTGAAGGTGTTGGGTTTCGATTGCGTGAAGGAGAGTGAGGAGGTGCGCAAGCGGATAGGATTTCTAACGGGAAGTGCGGGTCTGCATGAAAAGCTTAGTGGCAGGGAGACGCTCGAGTTCTTTGGGAAGTTGCATGGGATTCCGAGTGCTACGCTGAAAAAGAAGATAACGGAAATGGTAGAGGAATTCGATCTAACAGAATTTATCGACAGGGCTACAGGTAAGATTTCGATGGGGCAGAAGCAGCGAATCATGATAGCACGGACACTGATCCATGATCCAGAGGTGGTGATCTTCGATGAAGCGACTACTGGGCTGGATGTGCTCGCTGCGAAAGGTCTGATCGATATTATCCGAGCTTGTAGGGACGCGGGTAAGACGGTGCTGTTCTCTACTCATATTATGGGGGAGGTGGCGCTGCTTGCAGATGATGTGACGGTGCTGCATAAGGGGCGGCAGATTTATTCTGGTAGTATAGAGGATCTAAAAGAGAGTCAGGTAGGGGAGAGCATGGAGGAGAAATTTATTAATCTGTTAGAGACTGCAGATTCGAACCTAAAGAAGGAGATGGCATCATGTTAGCGGTGATGTGGGCTTCGCTGAAGAAGGAGATCCGTGAGGTGATGAGGGATAAGCGTACGCTGTTACTGACTATTCTCGTGCCGCTTGGTTTCTACCCTGCGATGAGTCTGATGACGAAAGATTTAGAGCAGAAGCAAAGTGCGAAGATGAGTGAGCGTGTGGTCACGATTGCAGTCTCTGGATGGGAAGATGATACGGAGCTACGTATGTATAATTTAGTGGATAGTAAAATGGCCTGGAAGTCAGCAGAGTCAGATCAAATGCAGGGTCTGTTAGATTCAGGTAAAGTGGATGTTTTTCTTGAGGTGGAGAAAGAAACGGTGGAGGGGTATGATCAGAGGAAGGTAAAATTACATTATTTCTCTACGATACGAGGAACGATCGCTTACCAGGATGTGATGGTTTTTCTGACTGCATTGAAGACTGCCGAGGTAGAAAAGCGGCTAAAAGGGAAGGAATATTTGATCAACCCTATCGAAATCATTGGCGCGGAAAATCATTTGACCGCACGCGAGATCTCAGGGAGTAAGTATGGTGGGATGGGGGCTTACTTCATTATTTTCTTAGCATTTACTGGCTGCATGGCAGTGGCGGTGGACACGGCTGCCGGAGAAAAAGAGCGTGGCACACTGGAGGCAATGCTGGTGACTCCAGCATCATTTATGGGAGTGGCGTTTGGGAAGCTGGTATTTATCATTATCATGGGTTTGATCTCGGTGCTTTCGACGATTGGAGGGATTGTGATTATGGTGATAGGCTATGGTGGAGACTCAGGATTTAATCTCTCACAGGTAGGCTTTATTTCGCTACTTGGAATTGCGGTCCTACTGCTCGCGCTGGTGTTATTTTTCGCAACGATCTTGTTTACATTTTCTATCTTAGCGAAATCGAATAAGGAGGCGCATGTTCGGTCATCGATGCTGATGATCGTGGTGGCGATGTCGCTGGTGTATTGCATCATTCCAGGGGTGGAACTGACGAAGAGTATTCTCTGGGTGCCGATTCTAAATGCTGCAATGTCGATCAAAGCCCTATGGGGCGGCGCGATGCCGTTGGCCGATTATTTTCAGGTGCTGGTTATCTTGCTAGTGCTTTCGGCATTAGTGTTGCTCTGGATCAGCAGAAAAGTGAATGCGGATAGGGAGAAAGTATTACTAAAGCAGTAATGTGAGTTTCACATTGGTAGGTTGGGTTTACCAAGCATACCTAGTTATGGCATTTAATGTTGAACCATTTTCCCATGTTCAGAGGAAAATGAGGTGTTTTAATAGGCGGAAGAGTTTTATTTCCTATTAAAGAAATTCAAGTTCTAGCGTGTGTTGTCCGGCGATCAAACCCCGTTCCAATCAGGCCTGGCGCTCTAAACAAGAAAAACCCACCTCAGCGTGAGCCGAGATGGGTTTTTGAAAAACGTAGAGTTGACTAGCAAGCTTTAACGTTTGTAGCACAAGGTCCCTTAGCACCTTCGCCTACTTCAAATGTTACATTTTGACCTTCATCGAGTGAAGCGTAACCTTCAGCTTGTATTTCTGAGTGGTGGACAAATAGATCTTTGCCGCCTTCGTTTGGTGTGATAAACCCATAACCCTTTTCTGAGTTAAACCATTTTACTGTTCCTGTATTCATATAATTTATATTGTTAGACTTAAGTTAAAATTCACCTAAGCGACACACTCTTAGACTAGAAATATTGATTTGTCGCTCTTTTTTTTATTTATTTTTTCCTTTCTCTGTATTTAACCATTGTGAATGATTTTCTCACTGACTGGGTGGGTGCTTGACGTGGGGCTTTAGAACGCGTTTATTGGGTTTATTAAAACAACTTCAAAATGAGCGAAACGAACGAATATATTAACAGTAATAGGCCATACTCTTCAAAGGTAGTGGATGGAGATGATAGAGCACCGAGCAGAGCTATGCTATATGCAGTAGGCTTTGAGAAGGAGGATTTCAAAAAACCACAGATTGGCATCGCTTCTACATGGAGTCAGGTGACGCCTTGTAATATGCACATCGATAAGCTCGCTGTGGAAAGCGCTAAAGGGGCGGATGCTGCTGGGGGAAAGGCACTTATTTTCAATACAATCACTATTTCTGATGGAATCAGCATGGGGACCGAGGGGATGAAATATTCTCTCGTGAGCCGGGAAGTGATCGCAGATAGTATCGAAACGGTGGTCGCGTGTGAGGGGATGGACGGTTTGGTGGCTATTGGTGGATGTGATAAGAACATGCCAGGGTGTATGATTGCTATCTCACGGTTGAATAGACCGGCAGTGTTTGTTTATGGTGGGACGATTCTTCCCGGTTGCACGAACCTCAAGGGTGAGGATGTAGATCTGGATGTGGTGTCTGTATTTGAAGCGGTTGGGAAACATGCTGCTGGAGAATTTGATGATGAAGAGCTGGAAAGAGTAGAGGGTTGTGCTATCCCAGGTGCTGGATCTTGTGGCGGTATGTATACAGCGAATACGATGGCGAGCGCGATCGAGGCGCTTGGGATGTCACTGCCTAGTAGCTCGGCTCAGGCGGCGGTTGGCGATGACAAAATGATTGATTGTTTCGATGCTGGCGCCGCTGTGGTGAATATGATCGAGAAAGGAATCAGACCAAGCGATATCCTGACTAGAAAGTCCTTTGAGAATGCGATTACTGTGGTGATCGCTCTTGGTGGATCTACCAATGCGGTGTTGCACCTGCTAGCGATGGCACATGCGGCGGATGTGGAGTTGTGTATTGATGATTTCACTGAGATCGGCAAACGCGTGCCGGTGGTGGCAGATTTAAAGCCAAGCGGCAAGTATGTGATGGCTGATCTCGTCAGGATAGGTGGCACAGTGCCGCTGATGCGTCGTTTATTGGAGGCGGGTATGTTACATGGAGACTGCCTGACAGTGACCGGTAAAACGATGGCTGAAAATTTAGCAAACTCACCACTTGAGTATCCAGCGGATCAGAAAATAATCCTCCCATTTGACGCTCCCAAGAAAAAGGATAGCCACTTACGGATTCTTTACGGAAATCTTGCTTCGGAGGGATCAGTAGCGAAAATTTCTGGTAATGAAGGGACGAGCTTTACAGGTAAGGCGAAGTGTTTTGATAGTGAAGAAGACTCTTTGAAGGCGATTCTCGCGGGTGAGATTTTAGCTGGGGATGTTATTGTGGTGCGGCATGAGGGGCCGAAAGGTGGGCCTGGTATGCGTGAAATGCTAGGGCCAACTGCCGCAGTGATGGGTAGGGGGTTGGGCGATAGCGTGGCACTTATCACGGATGGGAGGTTCTCTGGTGGAAGTCATGGATTCGTGGTTGGACACATCACTCCAGAGGCAGTTGTAGGTGGAGTAATAGGGTTACTAGAAGATGGGGATGAAATCACTATTGATGCAGAGCTAAATCAGATCGATGTAGCGTTAAGCGATGATGAGATTTCAGCACGTAGAGCGAACTGGCAAGCACCTGAACCTCGCTACCGTAGAGGAGTGCTGGCGAAATTTGCAAGACTCACTAATTCCGCGTCACTCGGAGCGGTAACTGATGCTGGACTTTAGGGTGTTTATGGTGTAAAGGTACACTGTAGAACAAATGATCTATTATATACAAACCTATGAAAATAAAATACATATTCAGCATAGCTGCTGGCCTTATTGTTCTGGCCACGACTTCATGCTCAGAGAAAAAAACGACGGAGACGGACGCAAAAAAAGCGCCGTCTGAAGAGAACGCAGAAGTAGTAGCTCCAGCTCCAGCTGAAGCGACAACCCCAGCGGCAGCAGTCACCCCAGAAACACCAGTTGTAGCAGCACCCAGTGCCTACTACGTGATGTTCACAGGTAAGGGCTGAGGCATAGGAAATAGAGCCCGTGCGGCTCTCAAGACAGTAGACGGTGTGAAATCCGTTGTGCTATCAGGCCTTCGCGCCACAGTGAAAATGAACGATGGAGCAATGCTTGATGAAAAGACTGTGACTGATGTTCTTGTTAAAAAGGGGCTATCCTATGTCTCAACATCCACGGTAGCATCAGACTTACCTGTGGTAGTCTACGTGCTGAGCGTCGGCGGTGTGGGCTGAAGTGACACAGAAGAGAAAGCTCGTGTAGCTCTCGGAAAAGTTGATAAGGTCACTAACGTCTATGTCGGTAAGAAAACTGAAATCTGGATGTCTGAAGATGCCACCCTTGATAAGGATGCTATCACAGCCATGCTCGATGGATTTGGTTTCAGCCTAGGAACAATGGAGAAAACTGATAAATCAGCTCTTTAATGTAACTTAGTTCTACTAATAAATATCAATATTGAGCCAGCGAACACCCGCAATCATGCGAGTTTCGCTGGCTCATTTTTAGTTTAAATCCGTGACACGGAGAAAATAGTAGCCTAAACAGAAACTATGAAACTCACCTTGTGTAAAATTCTAACAACAATTTTTGTAGCCGCTCTATTTTCTAGCTGCGGAAATAGCTCCAGGACGGCATCAAAATCTATAGCGCCTATTCCAGTGCCACAGAACCGTAAATATGTAGCACCCACAGTCAGTCTGCCAACTCCGCTTAACCCGGGTAATAATTTCTCCCGTGATATCTCAGGTAGCAGCCAGATTAGCTGGAGCCGTGGCTCATCAGATAGCCGTAACATCGCCCTGACCTTTGATGATGGCCCTGTAGCATCTAATACCACTCGCGTGCTTGATATGTTGAAGCGTAGAAATATCAAGGCCACATTTTATGTGCTTGGTAATCGTGTTCAGAATAATCAAGCGCTCGTAAGGCGCATGGTGGCTGAGGGGCACGAAATCGGTAATCATACCTGGACTCATGGCAATCTCACTACGATGAGCGACACTAAAGTCCGCTGGGAACTCGATAAAACGCGTGATGCAGTTGTCGCGGCAACAGGGGTGAAGCCTCGTACGATGCGGCCACCATACGGAGCTCTCCTCAGTAGACAGCGTAACTTGATCTTCCGCGAATATGGCTACCCGACCATTCTCTGGGATGTTGATCCTGAAGACTGGAAAAAGCCTGGTGTATCGGTGGTCAGGAATAGAATTCTCAGTGGGACGAAGAATGGCTCGATCATTCTGCTCCATGATCTTCATAAATCTTCAGTGGACGCGGTTCCATCTACTATCGATGCGCTACTCCGCAGAGGATATAAATTCATCACCGTTTCGCAGCTCATCGCTCTTAAAAATAAAGGGCAGTAATTCTCATGCTGGGGGCGGAATATCTAGAAACTAGGAAGAGGTTAGAATCGATCACGGGGCAGATAAGGACGCTCGCCCTGAGAACAGATACGCCCTCAGACGAGCTTGAAACAGATTCTGTTAGAAAGAGTCTTAAAAGTCCGTTTAGAATTCTCGTCTGTGGCGAAAAAGAATCTGGAAAGACTGCGTTTCTCTCATCAATAGTGGGTCAAAGCCTCGCTGTTTCTGAACAGAAAGCGATCCATGTCTTTGGCTCTAACGTCCTCTCAACAGAGCAAGAAGATGAGGTGTTAGGCTACCATCGGGTTACAGAAGTTGGTGAGCTAGAGCTGATCGATACTCGAGGAATCAGTGAGCTAAACCAGCAGGAGTTAGAGCGAATCAAGGAGCTCATGCCGACATGTGACTACGTCTTGTGGATCGTTTCATCAGGGAATCCATGGGCATCTAAAACTTGGGATTTCCTGACTGAGACCCGAGAGTTAGTGGGCAAGTGTCATGCCATTATTTTACAGCAGATTGATCTGCGCCCGGCCGATGATGTTCCTATTTTACTAGACCATCTGCGCTCGCTAAGCGTCCAGCGAGTGGGTCATACCTTGCCCATTCACTGTGTCTCAGCAACTATCGCGGCCGCGGCATGGAGTCAGACCTATAAAGATCCTAAGCGGTGGAATATTTCAGGTTACGAGAGTTTTGAATCTATTTTAGATAAGCAGATCAGCACTAGCCAAGAGCGTGAGCAAGCTCTGCGTCATGCCTTTAACGGTGCGAAAATAGTCATTGATAGGCTAGAGGTGAGGATCCTGAGTCGAGCGCGTGCCCTGCGAGGCGATAAGCATGTGCTCCAAGCGGTGGAAGCCGAGGTGGAGCGTGCTAGAGAGACAGAAGTCAAAAATGCACGAGAAAATCTCAATAGACTCGGCAGTGTCGTCACTGAGCAAGTCGAGCACACGGTGAAGTATGCGAGCAAGAAGAATGGAATGATTGGCACTCTCATCTCTCTCTTCACGCGTGGTGATGGTGCCGTGGCGGTAGAGAAACGACTGCAAGAATTAGTCAGTGAGTCAGCATCTGTTAGAGCGCGTGAGATCGCCTTTTCTATGCTGCGCCAGTGTGAACAGCATTGGAATATCATGCGCCCAGAGTTACAACGGAAAATGGCAGTTAATGTTGTGGATTTCGATGCCCGTGGTTTTGAGAGAAAAGTGGATGAGTTCTCAATCAAGATGGAGCACAGTACACGCCACGCGATGGTGCTTTTAAAGCTGAGGCGTCTATTAGACAGAATGATGGTCGCCCGGCAGCAGGTGCTAAAGCGTATTCTCATTCTGGTCCTCGCCCTCGTCAGTACCGCTGGAATCATCGGTTATCTTAGCGATGATTTACATAACGAGCTTCCCTTCCTAATACTCGGTATCGCTGGTTTTTTAGTGCTGTGGATGGTCTGGTATGGCAAGAAAACTAAGGACGCGCTGATTGATGATTATGCAGATACTATTGTGGATGCACGATTACATCTGGCTGAGATGATAGAGAATGACTACATCGATGAGGTGAGGGATTTCTTCAACGGCTATTTCCCAATGTTTGAAAACATCAGGCGTTACATCGTAGAAGCGGAATCAGATCTAGAGCCCAATCAAAAGGAGTGGCATGAACTATTCCTGAAGTTAAAGGCTATCGAGCAGGATTTATAAATGAACATCGACAGAATAGAGAATGAGTTCCAGCGGAACTTCCTTGAGCACGGTGAACTAGGTGCCTCGCTCAGCGTCTGGCAGGGTGGTGAGCCTGTTGTTTACCTCTCTAAAGGCTGGTGTGATAAGTCGCAGCAGCGCCGGTGGGATTCACAGACCATTGTGCCTATCTACTCTGCTACTAAGGGGCCAGCAGCCTCTGTTTTGTTGATGACGCTCGATGAAAATGGACTCACCCCTGAGTCGCGTGTCTGCCAAGTATGGGAGAATTTCCCGAATGAGCAAGCCACCTTTGCCGAACTGATGTCTCACCAATGTGGGCTGGCGGCACTTGATGAAATAGTAACCGTCTATGACTTTGATTCCGTTATTGAGGCGATTGAAAAACAATCACCGAACTGGGAGCTTGGATGTGCTCAAGGCTATCACCCCCGCACGTTTGGTTTCCTGTTAGATAAATCTGTTAGGATACTTGCCGGGAAATCTCTTGGTGAAGTTTGGCGGGAGAAAATTGCGGAACCATTGGATTTAGAGCTTTGGATAGGCTTACCAGAGAGCGAGCACCATCGGGTCGCAACTCTTTACCCAGGCAAGGCTGATAAAGCCGAGTTAGAAAGCGGTTTTTATAAGGAATTTAATCAGCCTGGTTCACTTGTTAGAAAGGCGTTTAGCTCTCCAAAAGGACTCCACGGAGTGCATGAAATGAACACTCCAAAGGCCTGGGAATCCGCGCTCCCCGCCATGGGTGGTGTAGCAACTGCGCATGCTTTGGCGAAGTTTTACCAAGCCTGTATAGGGCAGATAGAATGTTTCTCAGATGATGTCAGAGAATGGATGCAGACCAGCCAAATCATGGGAGACGACCTCGTCCTTTGCACTCCTACGCATTTCACTTGTGGGTTTCAGAAAGATCCGTTAGGCGGGAATAGCCAGAAAATGAGACATCACTATGGGCCATCGCTGAGTGCATTTGGTCACCCTGGTGCAGGGGGTAGTCATGCCTTTGGCGATCCTGAAAACGGTATTTCATTTGCCTATACGATGAACCAAATGGATCTAGCGGTGCTACCAGGAGCGAAGAGTCTGAATATGATACACTCTTTATACTCGTCTTAATAACTCATCCATTCTCGTAAATGTTTTCGCATTAAATCCCATTTTCTGTTTCAGCTGATAGTCACGCTCGATGATGTTCGGTATCTTCCCAGTAGCTTTATAATCACTCCAAGAAAGCTTACCCATAAGCATCGGTCCCAGACCTGAGACTGGCACCGGATAGTCACTGCCATGGATGATACGACTCTGTATTTCTTCGGGAAGAATATGTTTTAGGGTTCGTGCTCGGTTCAGACTGCTGAGCGCGCTGTTGTCTCCGTAGAGATGTGGGAACCGCTTAAATAAATCTAACAGGTCGCCCGTCCAGTCGCCATCGAATAGACCGCTTCGCCCAGCTGAGTGCGCCGCTATGGTTGTCACGCCGCAGTCTAACAGGATTTCTAGTTTTTTAGGGTCACCGAAGCTAGGATCATAGACTTTCACCGTCATTTCACCACCGGTGTGGGTGAGTAGGATCATGCCCGCTTCCTGCATGCGCTCCCAGAAAGGGATGTATTTCTTATCCATGTAGTCGATGTTGAGGCAGTTCGGCAGCAGTTTTAGAACAGGCATTTTAGCCTCGATACATTTCTCCAGTTCGTCCATCGCATCAGGTCTTGCTGGATGAATCGAGCAAGCGGGGATAAGTTCCTCATGCTTCCGCGCTAGTTCAGACACGTATTCATTAGGAACATAGAACTGAGCCTCGTTAGGCATTTTTTCGCCAGTAAGAGAGTAGGGGATATCCTGTGCCAGAATCACCGCTGCATCGATCTCGCTCTCTCTAATATTTTCTAACAGGTTCTTCACGTAGAGTTCATCCAGCCCAGTTTTCAATGAAGACGTAGGAAGTCCTAGCCCCTTGACCATCATTCGCCCCAGAAATTTTTTCCATAAGCTGGGCAGACTAAACCAGCAATCACTCCCAGATGAGCCATCGCCCACAATGTGAACATGACAATCGATTTTTCTGAGTATGTTTGTTTCAGTATTGATGACTATGGTATTTTCTATTGGATGGGATTGAAATAGATGAGTCCTTTAAAGCGTTTAAAGTCATCATCATTTGAGCAGAGTGTTGCACCATGTTGAATGGCGTATGAAGCTAGGATAGCATCTGATAGGACAGGTCCTTGAGATTTAGATTCAGACATCAGATTGAGCACTCGACTGTAGTGGTCTTGATCTGGAGTGATGATTTTTGTGTGGGACATGTTTAGCCATGAATCAACGGTGTTCTTGGCTTGTTTAAGTGAAACACATGCTTCGCCTAGACGTTTGTTAGTGGCAATGCGAATAAAACCAAACAGGATTTCGTAAGGCAGTAGAATGACTTGTTTTGAGTTGATCACATTTTCCCACCATGCCATTGCTTTCTTATATTGAGGTGCTTGAGGATTATACGCGTATAAAAGCAGATTCAGATCAGGTAGAATCATAATGCTAGTTTGCTTAACAGTTCATCGTTCTCCAAGGTGTCAGCCAGATGGTTAAAATTAGTACCTGCTAAATTCTCCGGAAACGGTGCGTTAAATAAAGGCTTGATCTTCAATGCTTTATTCTTGCTTGATGGTTCTGATTTTTGAAGAAGCCCTTTTTCAAGAGCTTCGGCAATGACATCTTTGATCTTACGATGTTCCTTGGCTGCACGGATTTTTATCTCCGTGAGCAAGTGATCAGGCAGGTCTAAGGTAGTTCTCATGCCATAAATATGACATATTTATGCTTTTATGTCAAAAACATCCTCTAATTCGCTACAATATTCACCAGCTTTCCTGGAACGACGATGACTTTTCGGATGGTGTTACCATCGGTGAATTGCTTTACGTTTTCATCGGATAGGGCGAGGGCTTCCATGTCCTCTTTGCTGATATCTTTAGCGACGGTGAGTTTGGATCTGAGTTTGCCGTTGACTTGGATGACTACGGTGACTTCTGATTCTATGAGGAATTCTTCCTTGTAGCTAGGCCAGCGGCGGTCACTGAGTATTCTGCCGGTTGAACATTTCGCTGATGGGCAGGCTTCGCTTAAATGCTGGTGAATTTCTTCCG
>Ga0115005_10001541_pt1 | contig 18305 bp, 8 predicted proteins | sample ArcOceMetagenome_FD_87163 | JGI IMG/M metagenome (GOLD analysis project Ga0115005, IMG submission 87163) | Marine eukaryotic phytoplankton communities from Arctic Ocean - Arctic Ocean - Greenland ARC118M Metagenome | ecosystem: Environmental > Aquatic > Marine > Oceanic | place: Arctic Ocean... | reverse complement strand
ATTATCAAGATTCAAACGGTCACACAGCGTTACACATCGCAGCTCAACGAGGATGCATTGAACTCGTAAAACTATTGGTTGATTCAGGAGCATCGTTGTCACTAAAAACAGCGATAGACTACAAGGGGAGAGGTGATAGGAATGCAGCAGATTGTGCAAAATTTGGAGGAATGGAAGAAACAAAAGAATTGCTTCTTCAAATGAAGGAAAATGACGCTTCTTTAATAGTAACAAAGAAAATGGCCAAAGATTTGGAAGGTGGTTACTCCGTGAGCAACCCAGTCGTTGGTTCTGGAGGTGCAGCAGTAAGACGCCGTTCGTCCACTCAAAGAAGCGAATCCGAAAACAGTGTTGCTTCTCTCGAGAAGTAGAAGGACTCCAACCGTTGAAGATAGATAGAATGGATTTTTGTCCAATTATTCCAATCGGATCAGATAGTAGATTTATAACCCAGTACACCACGTAAGGGTATGAATAAAATACATGTAGAAAAATTATAATAAGATACAATATATATATAAGAGGACACCAACCATCCCTAAACAAATTCCAGTCCGACACCGGCCTCAACTTCCCTTCTAGCACGATTTCGAATCAACCTCCAAGGTCACTTGATTCACACCATGTAAAGAAGTAAGTTGCGACGAGCATGTATCCTAAGCACGTTCACGACGTTGAAAAGAAATTCCACCTTTTCCGTTGCATCCCTTCACGTCCTCCAGACCTATCGCCTTTGCGCTCGAAATCCAATAAGCAGTTTTGCCCCTCGTCTTATCAGACTCCTTGAGATAACGATACGTCTTACGCATCTTCTCGGACACAAAACCACATTCCTGGAAGTGAACTCGTTGCCAAGTGCAGACTATCAAAGGAGTTAAATGTGAGCAAGGTTTACAAAGCACTATATTGTGATTGTGTTCGAAAGCATATGTACACTCACCAGAACGATACAGATCTGCCAGTCTTTTGGGATGAAAGGAAGACATTGTGTGTTGGTCCGTCTGCGGCACATCGGAACAGAATGTGCATCGGAGTCCTACTCGACCAGGAAAGAGGCGGGTACTAGATGAGATATCCTTACCACACCCGTTCTTGTTGCCAGAGCTGATAGTGGTATTGGTACCATGAGATCTAGTGGTGCTCCGATGAGAAGAGGAAGCCTCATCAGCATCAGCATCAGCACCCGCACTCGGAACAGTGAAAATTTCCAAGAGATCAGAGCGGACAAAAGCGTGGAGAGAATTCACATTTCCCCTGTCTGCCGATAGGGCAAGTCTAGTAGGATTGCGGCGGGATTTCTTTCGAGAGGAAGAGGACGAGGAAAACAAGGAGGGGAGAATGGGAAACAAAGGGCCATCATTGGTGACTGCTCTAAAATTGGAATCTGCAACACCGGTGAAACTGTCGGTCCGTTTGCGCTTGTTTCCTACGCGACAATTGTCAGCATTGGAAAGATCATCACTAGTACTGTCAATATCACTTCCAATGCCAACCTGTACACCATCACTCATGAAACAGAGAGCAGCGGCACCTTGACAAATTTCAAAGGCAGTGTCTTCATCAAACTCTCCAAGAGTCTGATGATTCTGAATGTATTTGCGTAGAATAATTTCTGGTTCTTGTTCTGAATCTGGTGATTTTGATTGAGGCACAGAATTTGTAGCATTTGTTTTAGAATTTTGAAATTCTTTTTGGAATTTCGGGGACGGAGTCACGGCGGAACGCGAATGCATTCCGTTTTGAAAAGTGCTTGATAGAGACCTCGAACTGGCCCTCGTTATTGTGGTTCGTACTGGGTGAGGTGAGGTATAGTCGGCAATGCTCATAGCGGCATGGTTGATAGGAGCAAATTGGTGGGTCATTGTAGAGAGAGGAGGAAGAATAAGATTGAACCTACAGTACCGCGGTACGTGACGTTCACCTCCTGCGTTAGATCAAAAGGGTACAATAACAATAATGGAGTGGCATGGCATAGTTGTATTTACACTTACAAGCACCAGCGCCGTGACCTGTGATTGGAATGAGTGAAAATTGGGGTATGGTCGATGGTGGGTAGGTGTGGGAAGAAAAATGATCGGTATGTTTTGTTTTGCTTTCTCGCTCCGATCCTCCGATTTGGAAAATGGCCGCGCGCCAGAACTGGAAATCCAAAATTCAAAAAATAGCTTCAGCATCATTTGGCCTTGTTGGTAAAAGTCGCAGCAAGAATTGGTCTATTTCTCTTTTCAACGGTGTCAACGGAAACAGCAAACGGCACCACAGCACCATCATCATCCACTACTCATTCAGCAGCCATTGCGAATTGTGATCCCGCTGGGCTTCAAGTGTTGATGGAATCAGACACTCCTTGCAACGGCATCAATTGACGTCCTTTGTGAACAATGACAACTGCTGCATTGTTATTGAAGAGCCCCCATTTGTGGGCAAGGAAAATCCAACCACTAAATCATTTTCAGAAAGCATTGTTCAACCACCAGTCAAGGCCAAACATCCGTCGTTCTAATATTAAAGATAGAATTGGTTCCATCAATTTAACCAAAACTTCGCAACCCTTAAAAAGATACCTTGCTTCGGCGTCCAAGTCCAAATCAACCAGGAGCATCATACACGAGCCCCCTCTCCCTATCCGAGTGGCACTTGTATCAGCCAGCACAGCACTCTGCACTCCAGTCTTCCCCGCCATTGGATTCGTCAATGTTGTACTCCGCGCCGCCATCCGCGACCCAAATATTCGATATCAACTCAGTGGATCCATGGGATCCATCCTCAGCATTGCATTCTATACGATTTTACCTTATAGTTATCAGTATGCCCCTCTGCTCGTACCATGTGCTATTGGGAACGGTATAGCCGCTGGAGGAGCTTATGCTGCCCTTGATGTGATTGCAGGTGGGCCTACATCAGCTTTGGGATCAAAATTGCTGAGAAATCCACTTATTGCAGGGGGAGGTATAGGGGCATTCACGGGACTCGTTGCCCCCTTGTATCTTTACGGACCAATCTATAACGCACTCTATGGCCTGGAAGGGATTTCCGACGCCATGTTCTATTTGACTTTTCCGCATTTTACAGGAATAAGCGTCGCCACTGGTTTTGCAGCAGGTGTCGCCATGTATCCCGTGCTGCATTACCCTATCTATGGTATTCCCTCCGTCCCATGGGGGGCATTGACGGGTGTTGTATTATTGGGCGCGAGTGCTGCTTTGTTCTACATTTATAACCCTAATGATGAGAATGTGATGCCTCTTCCCGAGGGATCTTTTGTATCCCGGAAAGATGTTCCTTTGTTGGATTCTATAATCAGGTATGATGCGGAACAGGACAAGTTTGGCACTTATTCTTTGACGACGAATACATATGTCGGAGACGCTGATCAAAAGGAAAAGGGACAGATTATTGCAGAGGGCGTTAGAAAGTATCAATCCAATGGATGGGGTTCTGGATCGCAGCAATATACATTTGATAACCAAGTCCTATCAGTGCTTGGCAATTTTTTGGATAGCGGGATAGCTGACAGGTTCGAAAAGAATCTGGTGAAAGTCAAAGATACTAGAAAATTGCAGGATTGTGAAGAAATCATGTATCGAACCGATTGGGTGGTAAAATGTATGATGGAACGCAACAGTGCTGCTAGGAATAGAAAAAATGAAGGTGCTACTGCAACTGAAAAGGAAGCTGCTGATATGGAGAGACTGAAGACTTATGGCGCCATGGGTGAACGAGAATGTAAAAGGAGGCTGAGGAATATCGAATCTACCAGTACTGCCGTTGAACTAATTATGATTCTTCGTCTTGCAGAGAAATTTACAAGTAAACAAACAAGTGGCATTCTGAAGAATCCAACGGAGTTTTTTTCATCAATGTTCTCGGAGGACAAGGAGCCCTCGATGCCTGAATTGGAAAAATGGATGAGAAAACGGTGTCCTGGTATTTTACTTTATAAAAATGAAGAAATGAACATGGATGGACTTCGCGGACAGAGTGTCGAAGCTCAGCTTGAAAGGATGGGTTGGAATCCACCAAAATTAGATGACACCTTGGTTAGTTGGCAAGAAGTATGTGGACAAGAAAGAGGAAAGAAACTGCTCAATGGATTAGTCATCACAACTAGTTTGCTTGCATCCTATTGGCTTCAACTGTGATGATGGTGATTTCGCTTCGTTTGCCAAGTCACAACCGACTTGGATATCTACGAGTAAGTTCAAAGTGGTACCAGCACTTGTATGTGGCTCTTGTTTGAAGGTCAATAACATTTGAACGCCCACGCTAGACACCAACAGCCTACGAATCATAGAGCTGCTCAAATGCAACAACATCAGGATATTAACGGTGCTGAAAATTGAGGGTTGTTTGCACATGCCCATCATAACACAAATATAATTTGGAAAGGTACACGTAGCTACACGTACACACGTACGTGTAGTGTAATAAATAATTTTCCAATTTTACGAAACTGCTGTAGCAGATAAAACTTGATTATCTAGTTAAAAAGCAATGACGGTGTCTTTAGTTGTGGCTTGATTTGTGATGGGGTCTATGTTCCGCGTCATTATGAGATCCAGACAAAAAGTGAGCAAAACTCGACCACAAAACAATGAAAGGGGGTTGGAGATTATGAAGATGGGACCAACTCATACTCACACCAGCTCACACACCTCACCCACAAAATCCACAACTACACCACTACACCATCACAATCACAGATCAAACTGGGTAACACAACCCATCAAGCCATCAAGCCATCAACGAAGCATCAACCATCTTCTGGAACCATATGGAAGGTACTGTATCATATCTAAATACCGATTGCGATTTTGTCTATCAAAACGCTTATTCATGCTCGGAGACATACCCAAAGAACAACAATATTTAAAACATGAATAAAACGCAGGAGAAAAAATCAGCAACAGCAGACGTCACAGCCATTTCATGGACTGGTGGAAAGGACTGTAATTTAGCTCTCCTTTATGCCAAAAGAAACCTCAATCTTGACGTCCAATTCCTCATCACATTTCGCCCTGAAGGACGGCCTTTCCGAGCGCACCCCTTACCATTTATGGAAGCTCAAGCAAGTAGTCTTGGGCTGAAATTACTTTATGTTGTCATCCCTGAAAACACAACGGATTATATGAATGCATACGTCGATGGGATACGCAAGGTAAAGAATAAATATGGCATAAAAGTAATCTGCACGGGGGATATGGATTTAATTGGCACCATGGAACGAAATTGGATCGAAAGGTGCTGTGAACAAGTTGGGGACGGTATGAGAGCCTATCTCCCTCTCTGGAAGAAGGATCGTGGTGAAAGCTTGAATGCTTTGCTAGACGAAGGATTTGAGATTATTTTTTCGTGCGTCAAGTCTCCTTTCTTTGACGGGAGTTGGATCAATCGAAAACTCGATTTGAGTGCACTGAAGGAGATGGAAGAAATAATTGATAGAGGGCTCACAGAGGATCAAATTAAGAGAGGGATCAAACCTCTCGATCTGTGTGGGGAGAGGGGGGAGTATCATACAATGTGTGTTGATGGTCCGCTGTATCAAAAGAGAGTTGTGCTTGGTGTGAACTGTGAACCAATAAGAGAAGATATAAAGAATGGAACCAATTGGAAAGGAAACATACATAATGCAGAGAGTATCTGGATGATATCGTTGAAATAACACAATTTCAATACCCGAACAAAATTTAATAAACTTTGAAACTACACGTAGAGAAGAATATGTCGAACAATTTGAAGATACAAGATAAATGCTTCAGGGCATCCCAATCAAGTTTAGTAATTTTACAATGCCCGTTCAAACATGACTACACGTACTACACGTACTATCGCTGTTAGAATCTTCATTACTACTGTACTGAAGTCGAAAAATACTAGCTGGCGAGAAGCAGTGGATTGAATTTATAAATTACTGGTGTTCTCGTACATACGTGTAGTATGTTTTTACTTCCTTCGTCCTTTCCGAAGAGTTGGAAGTCACAGACGTCGACGAATAGGGTTTTCGGAATGCACAAAATTGGGTTGTGAGTGAGTAGCTTGCTTGGCTTGCTTGCGTATGTACTCGTGTATTATAGCTGTCGATTTATTACATACTTGTATTCAATTTAGTAGATCACTTACCTGACGAGGATAAACAAATTCCACGATGTCTTGGTCCGTTGAGCCAAACATTGGCCAAAAATTTCAGTTTGGGCTTAATCAGGAAGAAGGACAGACTTTCAAACTTCCGGTAACGATAAGATTTTACACGTGCAATAATCTGAAATCGTCTCGAACTCTGGCCTCCTAATTTTACAGGTTACTACTCGTAATCATCTCGCTCTCTCGTCATCATTGATCATTGATGAACATACAAGTACTATCAGTTCACCAAGTGCCTTAGAACAGCGCAATTGATTTCTGATCTCTAATTGATTTCACACCGTAGAGAATTTCAGATCCACAGTCAGGGAACTAATTGAAAGCATTTACTGATACGAACTGAACCTGACATTTGAATCAATCACGACCATGATGAAGGGCTCCAGAAAGTCTCCCAGGAACTCTTCTCCCGTTAACACCAGTTCGGCTCCTCAACCCTCGTATCCCCTCGCAGCATATCTCGATTTTGTACCAGGCGGAGTAGACTACGGAAATAAAGGTACGACCCTAGATCCAAATGTTAATTGGCACTCCCTGAGTTATCTAGGACCAGACGCACTCGTGAGGAAAGCCCTTGCTGCCGACGACACACTTCGCAAGTATGCGCTCCGGTATCATGCGCTTGGCAACGACGATCCCAACGATTTGCCTCATCGCCTACCATCGCTTTCTGTCCTAGCAGAAGCCTCGTTTGCCCCATTGACTGGTGTCCACGCATCTAACGTTCGTAAATGGGCTGATACCATGGTCGTTGCCTATCTTCCAGACGCAACCGAATCGACCGAGCAAATACTCTGCCAGAGTGAGGAACAACTCATTGCCGAATTTGAATCCGCCAACAAAAATATCCCCGCACCATCTTCTACAAAGACTTCAGCAACGAGTAGCCCCAAGCATTCCAATGAGTTAGTCAACTTGCTCAAATCCCTTCATCAAAAATACCTCCAAAAGAATTCCGACTCAACCGCTACTACATGTTTACCAGTTCGTCCATGCGGTTACGTCTTCCGCAGTGGTGATATAGCATGGAATTGTCGCACCTGCCAATATGATAATACTTGCGTGCTCTGCGATAATTGTTTTCAGAAAAGTGACCATGAGGGACACGAGGTGACCTTTCATAAGACTTCTCCCGGAGGCTGTTGTGATTGTGGAGATGTTGAAGCTTGGAAAACGGAGGGTTGCTGTCCTTTGCATCGCCCGAAAGAAGAAGTTGATGATCCTGATGATATGGATATTGGGAATGCGAGCTTGGAGGCGTTCAAGGCTTCTTTGAAAAGTAGAGCCGATGGTGAAACGTATGTTAAAGAGATGATTCCTGAGAAATTTGCTGCTGCACTGGGTGTAGTTATTGGTGCTGCAGTCCAGGCTATTGTGCAGGCTGTTGATGGTGCTAGTATTGGAGCTGATCAAGTTCAGTGGACGAGGAGATGGGCAGATCAGATGAGACGTATTCATGATGGACGGGCTGTTGATGAAGAGTATGTGTTGAGTGGCAATAAGTCATGCGCAGCGACGGTAGGCGATGCTTTGAAACTGCCTTGTCCAAATAGATTTCGGCTTCACTTGAGACTGCACAATGATGACGTCCACACTTACGATGAAGTTATTGAAGCTCTTTATGGTTCAAAGTATTTGAGACATGGAATGAGACCAGAGCAATCGATGGATGAGAGAGATACTTCTCACGGCCTCGTGAGAGAGAAAAATTCTGCTACAGAAAAAACTCAACTTGTTGATTCCGAGGGGCAAGTAGTTGTGAGAGATTACACGACTATGAAAGGAGCTATGGCAGGTTTCGATCGATTGAAATTTCATGGTCTTCAAAGCTCAGTCGTGTCGACTCCACAAATTGAGCTCGAAAGTAGGGCGAGGATGTTAATATCTTGGCTGGCTGACATTGCTGCAGCCCATCCAGCGGTGTCGGCATTGGTTGTACACGCTCTGGTAGATGTCACGGAAGGTTCTGACTCTTTTGGAAATACGCTCGTTTGGGGAAATGCGAAACTGGTCCCGTCATGGTCATTCTCCGAAGGTCACTTATCGTCAGCCCGAGTAGCAATACACGAAGAAGAGGAAGATGACCAATTTTCTGTACCTGGGTGGAGGCGAAGGCTCGATGTATTCTTGCCGAATTTGGCATCGTCGTTTCTTACAAGAGAAGAATCTCGCCAGCTTCATAAGCTTGGATTTGTTTCCCAGCACGACCTCTCATCCCCATCGAAAGGTAAGCTTCATTATTTTGAATTTTCTAATTTGTATGCCTTGATGTTTGTTTACTGACCAATGCGTTGCGAAGGAGTTGATTTAGATTTTTACTCCAGAGTCCCGTATGTGCTACAGAGCGAAAGATACAGGAAGTCTCCCCATTCTCTGTGGGGTGTAATGCCGTCACCATTTGCTAAATCGAAGAAATATGTACATCCTGTATTATCGAGAGATAGTTCAACGGCTCCAAAATCTCATCACTTGATTGATAGCCTCATTGTCTTGGATACGGATTTAAGAAAGCAGCAAGAAGCAGAAATACTAACTAAGACCGGAAACACTCACAAGCTATTGGGTTTGCATATGATTAGTGGTGTGGGCCTTGCAGATGTCGATGGAGATAAAAATGGAGGGTCAACTATGAAACCCACGGCAGAAGATTGGCGACAACTATTATCAATATCGTCTTACCGCGCTCCTATATCTCCGATCCTTCTGTTGCTTCTTCTAGACCCATACCCGACGAAGCAATTGCGAGTATCTATTCATCAATTGTTCTTATCATTAATGGTAGACTCGAGGTTGAAAAATAGATTAGCTGCAAGTTTGGGAGGCATTGCATACCGCCCCCTCACAACTTTATTTTGCGCAGGAATTGGGACTGAGGCAGACACACCTCTTCATTTCACAGTACAAATATTCACTGCCCCAAGTATTGTCCGCGCCTTATGCGATCCCAATGCAATACAGAAACTGCTGATTAACGATGGAGACGACGAGGTCGATGACGGCAGTGGAGGAAGAGGAGTTTTTTGTTTGCCGTTAGCTCACAATATTGCACGTTGCATCCATACAAATCTTCTCGGCGCTTGCGAAGAGGTACGAATGGTTTTGAAGAATACTGAACAAATTGCAAACGGCAATACCGCAGCTTTAATATACCAGCATGGTGAGCAACCGCTTAATACTCTGCTACCGGCAGCTCCAGATGATGGATTCTTGGACTGTCGTTCTACAAAACACAAACGCCTTCCGCATTTATTGCGAGACTTGGAATATGTTTTGGAAACTCCAGGGACTGCAATGCATTTGTTACGACCAAATAATGATGGCGCAAAAAGTACGAATGTTACAATGGACTTTGCAACAATTTGGTGTCGTTTACTTCGTTTAGCACAAGGAATGGACCCACAAAAGCGTAAGATCAGTGGTGGGCATGTAGAGTTTGAGAAACTTCGATGGCTTGAAGCTTTTAGTTTGAGTCTTCATTTTGCAGGAGCTCGTGACAAATTAGTTGAATCTCTACCCAGCAGTGCTAGTTCAATTGATCCGCCGCTCGAGTTAATGCAAGAGGCCATGGGAAATTTATTAACAGCATTGCTACGAGAAATGAAATGGTGGCTATATAGAGAGGGTGTATTGGTAGCCTTACCACCGACGGCATCGCAAATGAGAAATGCAGACAAAATGGATGCTCTGCAACGCAGTACACTTCATGTTTCCACATTGCCGCTTGGCGTAGCATCCATCCCTTCAGAGGACGGAAATAAAACACCAGCTCTGTCATGCGCAACGCAAACTAAAATGACAGAGAGCCATTTAGAGATTATTGAGACCGCCATTCGTATTGAACAATCTCAACATCGATTGAGTGGTTCTGGAAGAGGAACTATAGCAGGTGATTGGTTACGTGTCCCACATTCACCTCATGCAGGAGACTGCTTATCGTTTCACCTGCCGCTTCACCGCTCTATAGCTCGTAATATACTAGCAACTTGCTCCTTCGTAGTTCCAGAGGAATTAAGAAATGCCTCATCCTCTTGGTGGCAACTGCCAGCCCTTGATGTCGACTGTATGGGCACCGATGGAGACGCCGTTGAATCTCTTGAGCATCCTCTATGCACTTTGCTCAGACCAACTTTACGATCATTAAATTGTAGAATAACTTGGTCTGCTGGGCCAGATTGCACGTCTGAGGAAGCACAGCGGAGAAGGTCCCGGGCCCGGGCAATATCATCTGCTATCGCAGCTGCCAAGGTCATCCATAGTCTATGTGACCATCCTCTACGATGTCTTGCAGCTGCTGAACAAATCCGTCGCCATCTGTGGGCACGAAATGGTTCAACCGCATCTGGCATGGCGTTGAATTATGGAACAACTCCTCTTTGTAGGTCTTTCAGAGATTTGGATTTGACCATGGTTCAGTTATCTGCATCTGGGTTCAGTATTGGTCTTGGAGCTCGGCGTGTCTTCACTCTTTTACTCAATCGCTTTAATTTGGAGAATTTCCTTTGCGACCTCGAACGTAGAACCGGCAATAGAAGCCCAACGAATGCGAACACGGGAAATGGCTCAATTGACTGGGTAATGAAAAAAAGACTACAGGACCCAGAACACGCGGAAGTATTGATGGAAGCCTTTTTCGCAACAATTTGTGTACTGGTGACAGAATTGCCTTTTCCTCCTCCTTTGTCAGCCTCTGATACAACTGCCACAAAGACAAGTGTCCGTCGAGAACTTTTGCATGCTCTTGGTACATCGTCTCTAACGTACAGCAAGGCTATGGATGCTGCTTCCACTGCCTTATCTAAAGGGGACGCAAGCGCCACTTCTGGGTCAATCGATGGAACTTCCGCATCATTCCGCACTGTTTTCGAATCCGTATTACAAGAAATTAGCGAGCAAAAGAGCCACGGATCAAGAGGAGCTCCAAAGTATGTGCTCAAATTTGATGTTAGCGACGAATATGATCCTTCCTTCTTCCATCTGATGGGGTCTGAACACCAGCAGGCAATGGAAAATATTGCCAGACTTCGAAAGCAAAAGAGCACCAAACATGGTAAAGGATGTTGTCTACCGATTGTTAGTCCACCCTCGCCTGCACATCCACGCTTCATGCCGTGCAGGCTCGTTCTTCACCTTCCCGCACTCGATGCTGGAATAAGAAGAGCTTTGATGTTCGCACTTACAGGAGGAAAATGGGTGCCACCAAGCGCACCATCCGAAATAGAAGATGATATTATTACGCTATCAAGTCCTTCATTTGCTTCTGAGTTGTCAGGGTCCGACGGGAAGACTATTAAAGTTAGGGCTAACCCGAGCAGAAGAGCGCGTTTTAAAGAACAAAGGAAAGAGGAATTCTCAGTGAAGACTGTGAAAAAATCATCCAATTCATTCCTCGAAGTGCTACAACTTTTAACTTTACAAGTCCATACACTTGAAGAGTGTGCGTACTTGCATCAGTCACATCCCAATCTCGACCATGAAAACAAATCTTTGTCTGCATCGCTGTCAATAAATTCATATCTTGGTCGACTCGTCCATGTGCCGTCAAGTTTAATTGATGTCTGGGCATTCAGATGCGCTCCAGACGGTCCTCTGAGTTCAAAAGGAAGTGGCTTGAACAAGGCATCTATCTTAGGCTTACTCATTGCACTATACGAGCACAGGTCTGACAATGGCGCTACTTCGAACGCTGATTCTGGTCACGCTGACGAGGATAATGGTGGAGCAAGATATCTTGTCGCAAATGGTCTCAAATGGTTGTTGAGATTTGTATGCGCTCTAGTTGATGGGGCAGGAAGTGTGAGCCAAGCATGTCAGAGTGCCACTGATGGTGTTCCACTCAGGAAACGCAAGAGTGAAGACACGAAAAAGAAGCGCACAACATCGTGGACTATTGACGAACATCTTCAATCGTCAGTCCAAAGTATGCTGAATAACCTGTCAGATTTATGGCCTTCTGAAGAATCAGCTAATGCCAATAACAAGCAAGATAAAGTGAGTGAAAAGAATCGCGAGGCCCGGAAAGCTGCCCAATTAAAAATCATGGAACGCATGAAGAAGCAACAAGCTTCGTTTGCTGCCAGCATGGCTGCCGATGGAAATATCAGTTTTGGAGATTCTACCAATAACGTTGACGAAGAAGCCGACTTATGTATCATCTGTCGATGCGATGACGAAGACGGTGAAAATAACGGCCCGCTCGGTTATCTTGGTCATGCACAGAGATCTAGGTTGCTTCAGTTACGATCTCATGTCGAATGCTTGAGTAGCTCAAACAAGGCTGCAAACGCATACCGTGTTGTGGGAGACAAAGGATGTCAGGTAAGTTTTTACATCTTTGCGTTTCATTTAGAAGAGAAAACAAAATCTGATTCTTCTTGTCTTCACAACTACAGATCCGGAAACATGTTTCTTTAGATTCAACACCAGTGGCTTGTATTCCAGCAGGGAGTATTGTTGAAGCAAAGGATGTAGTCGTATCACCAAAATACGATATACAAACGCGTCGAGTCTTCATCAGGCATGTATCTCCGGAGACCAACAAGGTCGCTGAGGGCTGGGCTAGTATCCAATCAACGCAAGGCTACAAAATTTTGTGTCCTGTGCTGAATCTTTGTTACAAGAACTCTCGATGGGGGGCAACGCGCCCTTTGATTCGGCAATGTGGCCATGCAGCGCATCTAGGTTGTGTGGAAACCCACGTTGCATCAATTCATCAAAAGGCGCAGGCTGAAACACCATACGATGGACGTTATGCGGCTGATATTGAAGACGGGGAATTTTTGTGTCCACTCTGTAAACAGTTGTGCAATGTCGTTGTTCCTGCTGAGTCTGTGCCACGTCCTCTAAGTAAAGAACAAACGGTTGCTGTTCTTCCGCCAGACGGAAAGTCGACGAAAGCGCTATCTGATCAGCTCGTAAGCCTGCACAGATCTCTCTCTTCAAAATCCTGTAAGAAGGTGACTAGCAGTGGATGTAGAAAAGCAATCAAGCAATATGGGAATTACTTAGAACACTCTATGCAAGTCTTTTCCTGGGATCCAAATCAAGACCGCAAGAGAAAGGCACAGGTAAAATGGCACGAAGCCATTAAGAAGTGGGACTTCGTTGAAAACGAAGACCACACCTTGTTTGATCGACATGTCCAAAATGAAGATCCATATGTTTCGGATATCTTACGCCTTTTACGTCAACAACACATCGCTTGGGCGGCTGCAGGGCATACTGCAGCAGCTGCAGAGGCATCTGCAAGGGGCATAAGAAAAGCTGGATTTGAACCACCAACTTCAGATCCATGGGAAGACTACAATTCTGCTTCAAAAGATTCACATTCTATGGTTGTAGAACTCAGTAGAACTTTGACTGCCGCTTCGTGCCTTCAAACCATCCTGAGTGATGAAATCAACGAAAAGCTCGAGAGAGACGAATGCAAAGAGGAATATTCAAGCGTTTCAATTGTTGGCCATCTCCTTGGAAACATTTTGAAAGGGGAATATTGGACATCGGCACCAGAGAGCGGCCAAGGAGCTGCCAGCGATTGGAACATTTTGACTGCCTTGCTATCTTCTCTACCATGCCACGTGTCTAGAGATGAGTCTCTCGCCCTTCGTCAGGAAGCTAGAGCGACCGCAGCACAATGTTGGGTTGTGAATGCCACCCGGCCGTCTGAGACAAAACCTATTTCCGTGGGAGAACCTGATATGACAAGAGCGCTGCCACCGACACCTCTCTGTATCCGGAAAATTGCTGGACATGAGAATTTGAGAAACGGATGGGGATCAATGCGCCCGTCTGATATTATAAAGTGTGATCCAGTATCATTCAGGCCTGCCCTTGCAACAGGGTTTTTATATATACCTCTATTGTCGTGGGACTTGACCTCATTTGCTGGAGCAATCTTCTCTTCCTTACTCTCATCCGAAAATTCACAAAACCAAGATTTCTATGATGCAGCACGCATCTTAATGACAGCTCGAATGGTGCAATGTCTTGTAACATTGAATGACTGCGAGAAATATGATAATGTTGGAATCCCTCCTTTTGAAGCTAAAATTGATGTTTCTAAAGAAAGTTCATCAGTTGTGGACTTACTTAATCACTTGAAACTCACTATTCAGCCTGACAAAAAACCTCTCCTACATGACGACGAATCCGACCGAAGATTGTTAGCTCTTGTAAGCTACTCAATTCTACCATTTGCGCGAACATTAATTTTGCTGCTCCGTGCATCCACTAGTGCAGTTAGACATCGTACAAATGGAGCAAGCGGAGCTAGCCAAGATCTTCTTGAAAACGAAGATACAATGTATATCGAAGATGGATTTTATTTCATTCTGGAACTTGGATGCCCCATACCTTCCGAGATTTTATCTGCATTAACGTCTCAAACCTCGGAGAGCTCATTATTGAATTGGGCTAATCTCATTAACCGTTGGATTGCTGCAGTGCAGTCTCTAGATACTTATCAAGGATCTCATGGTGACCATCTTGAATATGACGGAGATAGCAAGAAATGGGAACCGGAAATCACAAAGCGCACCGGGAAAATTGAACAGGTCAGTTTCAAAGAAGAAGACCATATTGGTGAGTATGAAGAGACCAGTTCATCGAATTATCCTTATGAAATGGACATTTCAACACACATCCATCACAATCTCGGTGACGACGACGAAGGAGAAGAAGATGATGGCGACGAAATCATGGACGAAGAATCCGAAGCTGCAGATGCAGGTTTCATACCGAGAGCCCTCGGTATTATGCATGGTGTCGATAGCGCGCTGGGCGGTGACGATTCAAGTGACGAAGAGATGGAGCATGTAGATGAAGCCTTTGATGACATTGGTGATTTGTTCGGGCTTCCCTCTCTTCCTACCCAGTCTGGTGACATGATTGAAAACAACGATTCTGAAACAAGCCAATACTCTTGGGATGATTTCGAGGAATCCTTTTCTTTGAATGCGGATGAGTCATATGTAAAAAAAATGGATGAATTGTATGCAAATGTATCGCGCTCAACAATCATTCCTTTTCAATCTGGCTTCCTTGGTACGAAAGAACCTGGGCCAGGTCCTCGAGGCGCAGCACTTGATTATAAGACTGCTTGTTCACTTATGACAGATGCCAGCCATTTGGGACTCATCCACCGGCCTGGTAAGTGCTTCAAACCCCTCATGTGTAATATCAAGATTGATGCTCATGATCTAATGACTCGTTCTCTATACCTAACAGTCACAGCTTCTCAAGGGTCAGGACTCATTCGACTTCCACGCTCATTTGTTGAATTATACAGTCTTGTGAACAAATTAAGAGCAATCGGTGGAAATGATGCAATGGACGATCACGACGAAAGCAGCCCCGGTGAAACAGCAATTTGTTTGGTAACCGGAGCAACTATTCGCTCGGGTTCCCAAAAACGCTATAGATCTGGGATGCAACGTGCACCAGGAGCATGTACTCTTCATGCTCGAAATGTTGGGTCGGGAACGGGAATTTTCTTCTTGCCACAAAAGTGCACCGTCCTTCTCGTCCACAACAAAAAGTCGGCATATTGGGCAAGTTTATATGTGGATGAAAATGGAGAAGAAGATCCCAATCTGCATAGAGGTAGACCCCTATTTTTGAAAGAAGATAGATACGAGGCATTAGCGACTTTGTGGAGAGAGCACGGAATACCAGGAGAGGTCGCACAAATTAGGTCTACTTCCGACCGTGTCATTCGAGATAATTGGTATTAAAAGTGCTTTTAGTATTTCTGATAATGACAAAAATAAGGTATTATTTTGATGCTTGTCCTGCAAAATTCTATAAATGATTTATTTTTGGCTTCATGAAAAAGGCATGGGCCGTCTCGCCTTGTTGTATCACTTGCTAGTGGCGATTGGTGACATTCTCTGTCTCACTCAGCGCCGTTTTGAATGAACCTTGGTTGCGAGGAGAGATTGATTGCATGATGTTCAATGTACTTGTTAGGGTTAATGCTGATATTTCCCCCCTACCATAAAGAACATCGTGGGTCGTGAGGTCTAGTCATACCTTGCTGAACTGGAATCTGATTAGTAGACCTCCTGTCCATCTCAAGTGGTTGGTATGCTTGCTTTTACAGTTTTAGCTTATTCTAAGGTGTAGCGTTTTGACAAAAGAGGAAACACATTCTTCGTAACGAAGTTGCAGAGTTAAAAAAGCGAAAGATTGGAAAGAACAACATCCTAAAATCTAAAATGACATCACAAAAGAAGAATCCGTTTTTCGACAGATTTTCATGAGAGAGCATCAGCACAAACCTGTTGAAAAGACAGCACCTACTGTAATACTTACTAGGTGTACCCGTGAAACGTTACAAGTAAGTTTTTCAGAGAAGATCCACGACTCAAGGAGGCCTTGACTTGACACCTGTTGAAAAGACAGCTACCAGTTACATACAACAAGTACGTGGTGGGTGGTGTGTAATGTAATGTACGAGTAGTGACCATGCCATACCAACCGGTGAAACGTTACAAGTAAGTTTTTTCAGAGAAGATCCACGACTCATTCAAGGCTTGACACCTACGGCGAAAACCGAGAAAGAAAACCACCACGAACCTTTGCACGAACATGAAAGAACACATCTGAATCTCAACTCATTAAAAATAAAAACTGATGTTACGAACTCGCAATGTCGATCACAAATAACTTTGAACCATATGCTACCGGTAGCGATTATCCGTCGTGCAGGTCCGAGTGTGAGGCGCAACGCCTCAAGGAAGGAGAGGAGGACGGGGAACAACAGAAGGTGACAATTCTACAAACTATGTTTAAAAACCAGCATCTCGGTCCTCCTGCTCATGGTATAAGTAGCAGTGTGAATGTCAGTGACATAATTCTTGATGCCCTCCGTAATGATGAAGCTATGAACTACAATTCAGAGGACGAACACCAGTGCGAAGCCATGGATACTTTTGATTCTAATCCTAGAACATCTAGATGTAGGTCTCGAAGCTCCGATTGGGTGATTGGACAAGATGAATCGTCTATCTTCAACTCAATTTTTTTTGAAGATATCAATTTTAAGGATTCTGTATCCGAGTATGGTTTAGAAACCTCGGCTATCAGCTTCTGCCCTGGTGGGTTTGATGAAATTGATGATGAATGTGCTTCCCTCGCTACCTCGATGTCTTCAGTTTCGACCACTCACAAATCTGATAACACCCCAATTTCGTTTACTACCCCTTCTGGCTCAGGTCAGCGACGTCTTATCTTTCCTTGCCAAAGCGCATGGAAGGTTGATAGCAAAATTGGTGTCGACCCAATATCCCTTCAATCCAAACCAGCACCCTTCTACGCGAAAGACAGGAAATACATCACTGGCGTACCCACAGGTCTCGATATTTTATGTGGACGTGGTGGTAGCGTGAATCGTAATACAGGGAATGTGACGTATCTTGTGGAAGTTTCAGAGCGCAAGCTTGAATATCACTGTGCTACAAAAGTGAGAAAGAATGAAATTTCTCTAGAAATTTTGTCAAAAATTCAAAAATATGGTGGACGCTTTCTCATTCTAGAGAAAAATAGGTACTTCATAGCCGATGATAAGAGAGCAAGGAAGAAAATCAGCCAAGCACTTCGCGAAGGTCAACGGGCAACGAGAGTCACGAAAAGACAGGGAATGATTGCCACGAAAAGACAGGGAATGATTGCCACGAAAATACAGGGAATGAGAGCCACGAAAATACAGGCAAAGAAGCCGAGCGATCTCGGCCATTGAATTATTATCGATTCTCTAATACACGTACATCTTTGATTATATAATAATATTTAAAACACTGCTGCCTGATGCATACGGCTGGTACGTGTATTTCATTTTATTACCAGAGTTTACTACTCTGGTCTATTCCGGGTTAAATTGAAATGCGCGAGAGCGAGCCGAAGAGAGTAACTACGAAATACTGTCGGAGGGCCGAAACTTGCTCGCCGACGTCATAATATTACGTTGTCGTATAACTCCTAAGATCACGTTTCTCAATGTACATATTGAGACTATCTTTGGGTAAACCTTTTCAGAGTGGCATAAGAATCGAACAGATTATTTGCCCCTCCAATCACCTCCCCACAAGGTGAAACTGCCCCGTGTGGGGTGGGATGGTGGAATTAAAATCTATTGATTAAGGTGTGGGTGGGTGGGTTCTTAAAATTTT
>Ga0115005_10001540_pt1 | contig 18308 bp, 16 predicted proteins | sample ArcOceMetagenome_FD_87163 | JGI IMG/M metagenome (GOLD analysis project Ga0115005, IMG submission 87163) | Marine eukaryotic phytoplankton communities from Arctic Ocean - Arctic Ocean - Greenland ARC118M Metagenome | ecosystem: Environmental > Aquatic > Marine > Oceanic | place: Arctic Ocean... | reverse complement strand
TTTTCGCGTTTTACAGGCCTATTTGGGTTGGGATTTCCCTTGCTTTTATGGCGGTTGGCCACTTTTCAGATTTGGGAAAAAAAAGTCAATCCCACGGGCCAAAATGTCCTGATTTACAGGCCCATTTGGGTTGGGAGTTTTGGCCGGGCTCTAAAAAGGGAGCGCTGGAAATCCTGGAAAACTTTCTTCTTTCGTCAAAACAAAACCAAACCAAAACCAAACACAGCAGAAAGCACGAAGACATCACCAATACGAGTATAACAACAACTAAACAACTACACAACTACACTATTTTTACCGTATCCTCACGCAGAGAAAGCCCGTATGTCACAATTATCAATCACCAAAGCGGATGAAAATATCTTAAAGACTGCATTGGCGTTTGTGGTTCTGCGGCAAAGAGTCAAAAAGAACAATGCGGCAACTAGCAATGGACGCATCACCTCCAGTAGTAGAAGCAAAGTCATTGGAGGTACACGATCATCAGCGGAGGAGCAGAGCTCGCATGAATTCAATTCCGACAATGTGACTCAGAGCCAATGCCAGAGTCTTCATAGCAATCAAGATCAAGGGAGCGGGGTGATTAGCAGCGGTTCCGGTTCCAGTTCCAGTTCCAACCGATTGAAACGAAAATATCCCGGACAAGATTATGATAGTCAAGATAATATTGATAACGATTACGATCCCGGCCCGCTACCGTTTCTTCGAAGAATCAATCTAAGCGCACTCTCGGACCGGAATAGCGCACGTGGGGCTTCCTTAGCGCAGCCTTTGACGGAATCTGCTGCCAAGCGTCGGCACATTTCTACCATGTTTCGCATTGCGCTTTCGACTGCCCATCCCCTCTATTTACCCTTTATTTCATCTCTCAAATCGATCCAAGAGGATGGTACACGTATGGATGATGCCGATTCCGATGCAGGTTCAGATACGAATGTAATTCCATCAACTGTTTACGATTGTAAAACTGCTTCATGGACTAGAGAAGAAATGGAATCTGAAATGTTATCCTTCTCACCGCAGCCCCAGGCTCCTTCATCACCCTCCATAGCTACCTATTCAGTTCTCGATGGAATTCTTGCACAGCTTGTATCGGATTTAAATTCATTCGTTGCTTATCAAAATCACCTAGATATTCATGTGCGGGCACTAGAAATGGAACAGGGACAGTACCAAGACTCCTCTTTATCGAACCACAACAAGGATGATTCTGGAAATGGAATCGTTTATTCGCTCTTTATAGCTCCACTCATGGAGAAATTGTTCCATGTCGGAGATGGAAATATGGATGAGAACAAGCGTGTACAAATGATTTTGACCATGTGTACAATTCTGCAAAGAGTCGTATTTCTCGGTTCGTCGTTGTCGTCGTCGTTGTCTTCTTCATCTAACCTCGTGGATGATGTCATGGTTGGGATTTGTGGAGTGTTCAAGGCATTGTATTATCATGATTTTCCACCTATACCCTTGCCCATAGATGTGGAGGGACAAGAGACGCATGGATTTGGGAAGATCATGGTTCAACTACCAGATATCCTTGCAGTCAATTGTTTGGTCTTATTGGAAGAAATCGTGTCTTTGAAGTTATCAAAAGCAGCCGCGGTTTGTAATTCATCTTTCGAACAGCAGGAATGTATTTATGATTGTGATTCAGATGATTATCACGAAATAAGTGCATCGGCGTTATCGGAAGCAGCTGGTGATATTCTAAATGTGCTTAATGTTGCTTTGGGAGAATTGATCCTGCCAATTCCTGTACAAGAGATGGCGGCTTTCTGTATCAGTGATATGGAACAGAGGGATAATCTGGTGAGAAGCGAGATTGAGTATTCTGGATTATTGAATAGAGTCGGAAATCTTGACGTGCCGGTGGAATTCTTGAATAGAGGGCTCAATACAGGCGCCAAAATGATGCTTCGAATGTCTTTATTTGACCTTATTCAAAAGCTGTCTTCTTCCCACATGGATGACATTCACTTTTAGCAGCAATATTTGATTGTGCATACGAGTAGAAGTAGAAAGAGTGGTGCATGTATGTTTATGTACGGTACGGTACTCGATGATGTACCAATCTGTAAAAGTAGAAACTAATGCATATGTATCCTTATGTGGTAAATTGTGCATTATTTTTCAAAAGTTTAGTTGTGTAGAAAGGACAATTACATACAGTTATGATGATGTTCCGGCAAACTATCATTTTCACTTTCATCAACCCTACGATGATTTCGAAAATAAGTTGCCAAAAAAGCGCTTCTGTTGCACAGGCTTCCGTTCAGCAGAAGCCTGTTTGAGCGCTTGTTCCTCATTCCCTTGAACACATGGTTTTGTCAATTGTTCCTCATTCCCTTGGACACATGGTTTTGTCAAAGATTGCATCTCGGTTTGCAAAATTCCCATCATGGCATCAAGCTCATTTGTTTCCAAGAAGAAAAAGTTCTTATTCTCCCTGCCACTTGTACTTGTCGTCTCAGGGGTTGCGATCTCGTCCCACTGCTTCCCCATCAGCTGCAATCCTTCTTTCATGTCTTCAACTGCAGAATTTATATAATTTGATAAAGTCGCTTGGAACCCCTTTGCCAAGTCGACAGTCCTGCCAATGTCACAGTCGTCCCCTCGCTCGATTGTAGGTACACTATTCCAGGAATAGCTCGACTGCAGACTATTTGACGTCCAACTTCCTCCATCATCGTGATCGTGATCGTGATCAATGTCAGGATTTTTTGGAAGAATAGGCACTGCGGTTTCTGAGGACATGGGATTACTTGACATGGAAGTACTACGTGCACATGTGTGATGCTGAGATGTTTCACCTTCTCGATGTTGTTGATCCTGCCGATTCTTGTTCCATGGCTCATCCGGGAATCCATTCCATGAATCTCCATTCTTGTCCCGCTTCTTTTCGGGTGATGGAGGCCCATCAAGAATTACCATGAGGGAGTCGTTTGGGTTAAAACCTTCAAACACTATGCCTGGCGTCTTCTGGTTCATAGGCGCCATCACAGTTTGGCTATTAAGTGAGTTGAAGTTGTTGACGTTGGTATGATCTCTGAGGCCCATATCAGCGGTTTGAGCAAGCAACTTAGGCCGGGTTTTTCCATGAGTTTGTGCTCGATGTCTATCCCGACTTGAAAAGCCCCGGCCGACTTCTTGATTGTCAACAGTATCAAACCAATCCTCTGCCGAGTCGCCGTAAGGATCAGGAAGGCCATGATATTGTCCATATGTGTCAACCACTTTCGGGTCGGGATCTATAAGAGGATCATAATGAGGCAAAGTTTCTGTGATTACGAGTTCTTCCACCTCTTCATTCCATGAAATTTTTCGGTCGTGTTTGTTTATTTGCTTGGGGGGCTTTCTCAGTTTCCGCCTGCTCCGATTTGTTGTAGACTTTTTCAGGATGGAAATAACATTCGAATCATCTCCACTCGGTAGATATTTCAAAGATTGAGTACCGGTACTAGATTGAGTGCTAGATCTTGTACTACTTGTAGATCCACTGCTAAGGCTATCAGGTTGGTCTTGTGGTTCCTGCTCTATCTTCTCTTCAGGAGGCGGGGGTGGCAGACGTGAGTTCCACAGTCTCCATTCATCATAGGCTTTTCTCTTCGCCTCATCTTTCAATAATTCATATGCAAGACTGGTGGCCTGAAATTTCAACTTTGCCTTTCTGCTAACCGGTGTTCCAGCCTGGACAACGCTGACGGTACTTCCCGCATCGGAAATTTGACCGTTGGCAGTAATTATCCCTCTCACACCAGCACTGATCATCGTCATGTCATCCGGAGATTCAATAGGAGTTGCTAATACAAGACGGCCCTGACGTAAGAATGCAAGTTTGAGTTCCCGATCTGTAGACTCGGCTTGATCCAGTCCAAGGACATCGGTGTACAAATCGGCACGGTCCCAGAACGCTGAAAAGACAACGGATAAGATTTGCCTCATGGTCATTTGGGATACGCCAGGAATGATATATTTCGATTTTTCTTTTGGAGGTGGAGGTGAGGCCGAGGATGCCTGTGATCGATTTTTCCTTCGCTGCAGCGTATCCTTATACTCTTGTCTTTGTTTGATGGCACTGCGTGTCTTTAAATTCTGAGAATGTCTTTTTGGCAGATTGGGTTGCTTTCGTTGCTTTGGATACACTCTTGTCGCACCTGACTTCCCCGCATCATCTCGGAATAGACCATCAGTGTCGGTGACGCCCGTAGGGGATGCCGCCCACGGATCGAAACCCCATTCCATGCTGGATTTTCCCTTGTTCCTGTTCTGTCCATGGCTTTGCGCATGGGCTGACAGAGGTCTGGGATCTTGAGAGTCTCGAGAGGTGTACTGTTCCCAATTCTTTTTGGGCTTCTGCGCCGCAGACCAAAACCGCTTCGGCATGATTGAGGTTTAATGCGCAGTGTTTCAATGCGAACTACGTTTACACGTACTTGGGCTTACGATTCGAGTGAGGCGTCAACGAAATATCTGTTTCTTCTTATGATATCTGTTTTTCAAACCGATTCATTCAGTCATTTATTTCCAATACGAGTGCTTGTCGTTAATCACGCAATAGTGAGAGGAGCAACCGCCGGAACGCGACTGAGGGTATTATTCTTTGGCACAGAGCACTAACGACCCATTTTTTCGTGAGTCTTGTTCCACGTTGTAACTTATGCCCATGAAATATTTAGTATCATAGATTTCGAAAAAGTCGTTAAGAAATATCCACTTTATTGGAGGTGCTCGAAGTACCAATCACAATATGTTCGTCGTGTCACCTTGGTGTCGTCACAGCATTGTTACTTGAAAGGAGTGAAACTGAATTTTCAAATTACTTGAATATTCTCGGGTCTAGGGGACGGTGCGTTTAGATAGTTCACTGCACTAATGATTTTGTTGATCGTTGAGAGCTCACATATTTTATATTTTGGATTTTTTTTAATTTTGCACCAAGATCCCACTCTGAATTTTTTTTCTTAGAAGAAGCGCGCATGTCTGATGTATTGATTGATAGTCGCCAAATTTCTGATATTCTAGAAGTATTAAAATATCACGTATTTATTAATAAAATAACACCGTAATAATCAGGTTTTCTTCTACGGGTAGGAAGATTGTAGTTCGCAGATTGAAGATAGATCAGTTTGGTTGCGCCCACTTTCTACACAAAAGCTTTACAAATATAGTACAGTATTGTAAGATGGGTGTCCCCAGTATGCAAATTTGTGATTGGGTGATTGAAAGTGGCAGCCATAACCAATGGTATTCATTTCAATTCCTTGTTTTCGCAGTGGCAGAGAACTTTAAAGGTGGTAAAGTGGTAGGTGCACTCCTTTGTACTAACCTCAATTGTAAGATCACCAAGATGTCTTCTATTGTGCTATCAAGGTGATATACTCGCTTTTTCTGGGGTACACGAACCAGTTAGGCATTAATTAATAATCTTGATCAGCTGCTGGGACCATTATATTGTTATCCATAGTAAGGTGATCTGTTGTTCGCATTTGAAAGAAGTGCAAACAAAGTGATGATAAAAAGATGTTGTGTAGAGGAATGTGAAGGATGAACCATTCTTTGACTTCGCAAGAATATTATTGGTTTCTCAGCTCTGCTTCCAACGCTGCTGCAGAAAGATGCAGCATCTTGATCCATCACCTCTGTGTGTTGTGTTAGTTGCGACTTGATATTTCCCAAAGAGATGAACTCGATGGAGGAATGAGGCTACTCCTTCGTATGTACTTTAATGTAGTGCTGATTGTCGATCTCTTCTCCAAGTTTCTTAGTCAAAGAAATTGGGACTACACTACAACCTTGAACATAGTGAAAAACAATCGGTAACCAAAAACACGACATTAAATTTTTAGTCTTTGAGTCTACATTCCGCTCGAATATATATTAGGTTCGAGCGGAATTTCTGTTGATTAAAAATGCTTCTGCAAAGAAGCAGGACATATTCGGTTAACACCATCACCCATCGGCAAGGATGGATATGCATTTGGATCTAACGCAGGTCTAAAATATATCAGATCTATTTTGTTTGTGCAACCTCAAAATATTTAGAGGTTGAGGTTTCCAGAAAGGCTTCCGACAAGGGTGAAAAGTCCGAATACAGCAAGGAAAAGAAGCTGGAAACGATCAGTGTCAAGTCCAAAGATAAGGTTGTCAGTCTGGATATCTCCACGGATGGCGGATTTATCAGCCTGAGTGTTACTCCTTGCGGTTCCAGACAAGAAACCGGGGATGTTGGCTCTCTGATCACGCTCGATAACAGTAAGTCCGTCCTCGTAAAGGTATTCCGAGCTTCCGGAGAAAGCAGTTACGCGGGTCTTAGCAGCCTCAGCGTAGAACGCAGGGTCACGCTCGACCTGAAGACGGGAGTCAGCAAAGTTAGGAACCTTGTAAGGGGAAGGGGGTGCCTTGTTTCCTCCTCCGGAGAAATTAAAACTGATCTTGCCTGCGTCTTTAGCGAAGGAAGGGTATCCCTTGGATTCCTTGGGTGCGCTCTTAGCCTATTTTGGAGTTAGAATGAAGATGTTAGAGAGAGAACTTGGTCAAAGGTTTCAGTGCGAGCCGTGAGAGAAAGATTTCTTCGCTCAATCAACACAAGTAGTTGACCAGATCAGACTGGACAAATTGTGAGGAACCCATGCCCTCGACTCATTATTTTCCGATGCAGTATACACTGTGTCCAATACATATTTGTTGTCGTATTTAGCCACAATCTTCTGGTGGCCTTTCTCTCACAACGGCACTTCCATTAATTTCCACAGTCGAATATCAATAAACTCACGGGAGCAGCCTTAGCAGCAGCCTTACCGGCAGCCTTACCGGCAGCCTTAGGTGCAGCCTTCTTTCCCTTCTTGAAAGGGTTTCCAATAGCACGGGTAGCCATGTGAGGAGCAGTGAAAGCATTGGCAGTAGCCAACAAAGCAAGGGTAACAACAGCGACAGATTTCATTTTGGATATGGTTTTAAAATGTATTATGTGGGGCATTCGCTGTACTTATCTTCCGCCTCGTCGGCTGGCGATGGGTCTTCAGGCACTTCGAATCCCTGACGTCCGTTTCTTGAAGGCAAATCTTTCTAAAATTCACTTCAATACTCAGGGTGGGAAAGTTTTCAAAGTTTGCGCGAACATCAAGCGAATTCACAATATTTTACAAAATCCTAACCTTAGCGATATACCTCACCTTGCGTAGAAGTTGAAGCAGGAGGGAAAAGATAGAACGGACAGACGTTGTGTCAAGGCAACTTTCGCTCTACTGGAGCTTGTTGAGAAAACATTCCTTGCTTGTAGCACATTTCTCTATATATACTAATCAATATCCAACCATGAAGCTTTTCACCGCCGCCCTCCTTGTCACCTCTGTTGCTGCTTTCGCTCCTTCCTCCGTTGAGCGTACCAACACCGCTTTGTCCATGGACCGCCGTGCTGCTTTTGGACAGATCCCGTTGCTGGAGCCGTCCTTGCTGGAGTTCCCGCTATTGCTTCTGCTGATGGATCCGTTTCCGCTGCTACCATCAACCGTGCACGTGGAATTTACGGAGACCGTATTGTTCTTCTTAAGGGTGCAGTTGCTGCTGGAGACTTCAAAGCTATTGCTGAGGAGAAGAATGCTTTCGTCCTTTTCAACTCTGGAGCTTACGCCAACAATAAGGGCAAGAAGAAGGCTGCTATCGCTCAGACCAACGATATCTTCAAGGCTATCCGTTCTGGAGACAAGGCTGCTGTAAAGACTGCTTATGATTCTTACGTTGCTGCTAACGAAATCAGCGGTCTTCCTGATGTTGACTCTCAGTCTGGACAGGGATACTGCAATGACTACGATTTCCGTAACCGTTCCAAGGCTGGAGCTATTTACGTCAGATAGATTGCTCGTTATGAAAAAAAGTATCAGCAAGACATTTATTAAACTTTAGATATTGAATATTCAATTCAATGGTGTGGTCTCTCAAGGTCGTTTTCACCAGTTCTTATGTGCTGCCTGCCTCTACAGTAGTCTCAAGAAAACAATCGGGGAGAGGTGTATCATAGCAACATAGCTTTTTTTAGTTCTGCATAACTCTATAGAACAGTTTGAACTCAATCTATTTTTGTTAGTTTCTATAGAAATCTTTTGTTTACTGTAACTGGGCTGCATTACTTCGAGATTAGATACCTTTGCGAGAGAATTTGAATTTACTTCAATGACATCTCGAAATAGCTTCTCAGTACACAGCGTACGGTATGGTATGGCATGTGTACTTTAAAACTCTATAAAAAGTTTTAAAATAAACCCGATAATATTTAGAATAGTTCTTTGTGTACTTACTGACTGTAAACTGTAAAACGAATGTGATAATTTAGTTTTCTCCCGGTGCTGGCAAGTCAGCTTGAAATTCGCTACCAAGACGTGGGGCACGCCGTTGTCCAGGAGCTGGCGCGGACAGCCAAGCTCTACCAGCAGTGTCATCGGCATCATCATCTTCTTCGTCACTAGACGTTAGGAATCTTCTCATGTTGCCATTTCTGTTTCCGTTTTGTGTAAGCGCCTGCGGTACATCATTATCATGTATTATGTTGGCATTTTCATTACGTGTACCCTCCCCACGCTCATTATTATTTCCTACATTTGGACTTGAATCAGAGATGCTGCGGCTTTCATAGTCACTATTCCCAACAGCTCCACCGCTCCCACCAATTGCAGATGATTGAGATGAACTCGTTTCACTAAAACTAAAAGTTGATGCTTCAGGGTTTGTTCCTTGCAAGGATCGGGTTGAGCTGTTCAGCTCAGTTTCGTGTGATGCCAGAAGAAGAGCATGAATTGCTGCAGAGTCTTCATTGAATGCACTTTGCTGTTCTTGCCTTACCCGTTTGGAGGTATCGTTGTTATTTGAGGTGTTGTCTCGTCGTTTCATTGTGCGAACTGCGAATTGCGATGTTGAATGTTGAATGTTGAATGTGGTTGCGTTTGTCTGTACAGTAGTACAATTTCGAAATTAGGTTGAATCAATCTACGAGCAAGGGCTACAAGCTACACGTAGTAGCTATTTGTATGCAGTTGAAAAGAATAAAGTAGGAGCAATGTCAAGATCTTACTTGTTGAATGTACTCGTACGGTAGAGATGATTCTTCGTTCCAAATATCGAGCTTGGCATTAGGCGTATTGTAGGCTGTATCATGACGCTCATGCCCCTCATTTCCATCTTCAATCTTCAAATCTGTTGCGAGTTGCGAACTGATGTCAATTTTTTTGAAATTTTCAAATTTATCTCCCTCTCCTCTTTTCATCCCTTTCTCTCACATTTTGGATTTTTCAAATCCTTTTGGGCTATTATGAGTTTTTAGAATCGTGACTCGTGACAAAGCCGTTCGCCTCTTATTAATCTCGCATCGACTCGGCCAAACCTGTCTCTGTCTATCTCACCACAAAAGTAAAAACATCATGACTTCGAAAGAACTCGCTCCACTCCAAAGTGCTCTCGACTCAATTCTCAGCCGTCTCTCGTGCTTGGAATCTAAAGTCGGCATTGAATCAGTGACCCCAACCGAAACGGCCTCCCGAGCAGCGATTGTAGAAGGCAAGTTAGTTAAGTTCTCACACTTGAACATACCATACCGTCCGTAGATAAACGCGTCGTCATTGTAATTCAACATTCCTTACATTTCCTCACATGATTTTCACGAGATAGATGAAATTTCCCCATCCCTAGTAGCATACGATGAACACGTCAACAGAACCGTCTCTCCTTTTGTAGAGGCTTGCAATGCGATTGAAGGATTGAAAGATACGGGATCACACATTAATGCAATCTGGAAAGGAATTCGTGACATTGTAGAAATCGGGACAAAATGCAAAAAGCCGGCTGAAGTACAAAGTTCCCTCATGCCCTTTCTCAAACCTGTTCAAGATTCAATGGCGAAGATTCGTCAGGCGAGGCTTGATAGAAAGTTTGATTGGCACATCAAGGCGATTATGGAGATGTTGGCGTCTGTTTCGTGGACTATTATGAGTGCTCCGCCTGCTCCTAGTACCTTTATCAAGGATACGATTGGTAGTTCCGACTTTTGGGCGAATAAGATAAGAAAAGAGTATAAAGGCAAGGATGATGCTCAGATAGCCTTTTGCGATACAATGAAAAAGATGATTGGTGATTTGGCTGCATATGTGAAGGAATATCATTTGAGTGGTCTCATGTGGAACCCCAGAGGTATTGACATTGCTGACTATAAGCCTTCGGATTCTGTTCCTGTATATTCGTCCGCTCCTGCACATGCTCCTGCGAAAGCAGCCAAACCTACTGGAAATGCGGCTGATATCTTGAAAGAATTGGCAGGCAAGAGAACTGGGGATGGAAGTTCGGCTGCAACTGGGCTGAAGAAGGTTGGGCGGGATCAGCAGACTTGGAGGAAGGAATTTAAGGGTGGCAAACCAGGTCCAGGAGCAAGTGCAACTGTGAAACCTTCGGCAGTGAAGGCGGCGCAAAAAGCTGTTGTGGAGAAGAAGCGCAAGGATCCTGTTTGCAAATTTCAACCTGTTGGAAGCAAGTGGATAGTTGAGAATCAGACCAAGGAGTCCAATCCTAATGGAGTATGCACCGTTGAGGTCAAAAATCCTAAGGAACAAGTGTACATGTACGTAACAGTCGAAACTGTTTTGGTTTGATGATTGATCGTGTACTTTTCCTTGATAGCTACGTGTACTCACACTCTCTTTGCATTCATCATTCATCAGTTACAATTGTCATAATGCAACCATTCAGATCAAAGGTAAATTGAATAGTGTCATCCTTGACACCTGTACTAAATCAAATCTGGTTTTCGAGACTGCTATATCATCTTGCGAAGTAGTAAACTGCAAAAGAATGCATATCCAATCTACTGGAGTTTGTCCCTCTTTCTCCATTGACAAAACCGATGGGTGTCTTGTCTACTTGAGTGCAGAAGCTGTCGCTATTACCAACTTTGTCACTAGCAAGAGTTCCGAGATGAATGTTAGTTGGACGGATGAGAAGAGTGGTGAACAGAAAGAGGCGCCGATTCCAGAGCAGTTTGTTCATAAGTTGGTGGGGGGTGCGATTACATCCGACGTTTCTGATCTTTATCATTAAAACTTGTGTCGATCCTTTTAGAAATAGTAGAAATGAAATACTTCAAAATTATTTATCATACTGTAGACACCGAGTATTACATTGTTATTCCTCTACCTTTCGCATAGTACGCTCGTATGAAACTCGCAATTACTAGTGGAGGGAGCCAGCATCTAACATTGATTCATTCCAAGAAATTATCTCATCTACCATTGATTCGGATTATTGAACGTTACAGCAAGAAAAAGACGCCTATTGATATGATACAGGTAAGAAGCTAAATGATGGTGATGTATGCTAGTTTTCTTGTTGCGAAATAAATTTATTTGATGCCTCTTTCTCAAGTCAACAAAAGAATATGATGATATTGCTTCTTCCCATCCGCGCTGACTTGAGCCAAACTAAACATGAAGTAAATACTTTGTACGAGGATAGGATGCGATACCTCTGAGTGAAGACCGAATTCGAAGACAAGGGTTAGATTTATAAGTCTTCTTTCGTGTAGGTTGAAACGCTTGGTTGAAGCCTTGGTGGTTCACAGTTCGACCGCTCGCTTCAAAGCATCACTCATCTTCTTTGTCAGACTCTTTAATAAGCACTAAGCTTCTCCTTGTGCTCTGGTTTCGACCTTTTCACAATCACCTAAGACCAGTAACACTGTCCTCCCTCTGCCCTGTCAATGTATCTTACCCTAAGGAGTAGCAATAAAGTTCTCCCTGTGATGTACCGTAAATGTCATAGTGAAGAGGACTAAGCCTATTCCTGTGCATTTTCGACCTTGCCTTGCCCTTCTGCGGAGTACTCAGCTTCTCCCTGTGCTCTTTCGAATTTACTCTCCTCTTCTCACTAAAATTTCGGCAGTTTGAATTTTACTCCATGCCAAATGGAAATGAATGAATACATCCACTAAACTGCATCCAACTGATCTTGTTTTGAGCCAGACTAGCTGGTATCAAATTATATGAGTGCTATCGGTATACAAATTGAGCGAGGGGGCAAAGGAATGATAGAGATATGTTGAACGGATGGGGGCCAATGGAACATCTTTTTCGATATTAGGACGCCTCGGGGCAAATTCAAATGCAAATGAGGTTATTGTTTCTGATTGTAAAAAGCGCAGCAAATTAGTTGTGCACGGTGCTAACTAAGAATTTCCATCTTCATTAGACCTTAATGAAACTTGACTACCAGGTATCAGCCAATTCTCTTCACCCATAATCCAAGCTTGCTCTTCTTCACAGGTTTACATTTCTGCCCATCATCAAGAGCGGCAAAAACTTTCACTAAATACTTCTGTACAAATTGCAGATTACTTATATCGGTCTCTACTTCTAAAAAGAAGAGCTGTATCAAATTTGAAATGATGGTCATAAGAAGAGAGAAGAGTATTATTGTATTCAGATTTTGGTCATGAACCAATCATTACTGTCAGTTGGTAGATAAACTATACGCACGTTTTTAGGCACTCGCCTCTTGTTACATTGGTACGTGTACTGTTTCTTAGACGAGGTTGTTGTGATTATTTTGTTTCTTTCTCGTCGTCGTAGCGTCTGTTCTTCTTGTTTCAGAGAAGCCAAAAGCACTGCTGCTGTTGTTGTCCAAACGTCCTCATTTGGAGCATTTTCACCAATGACAGCCACCTTTTCCGCAACAGGATAAGTCGCAACATTCCATATGAATATTGGAGCCCGTAAAAGGTAGAGGGCCCACTTCATTTTCCTATGACGCAGTTCTTCCTTTGTCGAGTCTGAGGATAGATCAATATTGACATTTCTTGCGCCATTACCATTTTGGCCATCTTTGTCAGTTTGTGCGAGAGAAGATCCATGCAGAGTGACAATATCCAAGACTTGAGAGCATTCTTGTTCGAGAATCTTTGGCGTCGATAGATGTACTCGTATGACGGAGACAAGATTTGAAATAGTATAATGTTAGAGTCAGTGAAACTATTGCGCAATTCAGAGGGGATGTTTTTTTCCTGCGAGTGAACATTGGTGATGATAGGACTCATTCCTATAAGGTCTGCCGCAGTGATATCGTTCGAACTTTGAGAAATAATATCTGTCTGTTTGCTAGAGAGTGAATCTGATGAATTTGAGCCTATATCACTCCTCTCTGGAGCGCTACTTGCGATTGGTCCAGGATTTCTTGGCAAAACCTTGACGCTAGGAATGTAATGCCAATGGCGATCAAAATTGTCAGTGGAGAAAAATTCATCCTCCTTCACACGGCCCAGTTTATTGATAATCTCGTGCCTGCATTCTAACTGAAATGCATCTTTGATGGTGCAACCGGGGCACTTGGAGGATATTGTTTGCAAGACGCGTCTTGTACCAGTACCTGGTGAGCACCATGTGATAAGATTTCATACGGTTTGGGAGTACATTCTTCTCGCCTCTCAATAGATTGTTTTGATTTAGGACCTCCTTTCTCTTCGTACTCTGTCGCGACATACCAATATTGATAAGATCGGCCATAAGACGAATCGGTTCCTCGCAATAATACCTTCCAAGATATGCTTGACTGACACGGTAGCAGAACGAACCAGGCATCTTCTTTATGATATAAGATGCATACTCCTTTTCCCTTTTTGCAAACGTTTCGAGATAGTTTCGCTCACTTGTAGGAGCATTTTCCCAACGAGAATTTCCATGGCAGAATTGTAATGTTCTTCAAACGTAGGTTTCGCTCTCAGCGTCAATCATCCCTTTCAGATTTGTTTTGATTGCCTGGTAGTTGACAGGAGCCAAGTTGTCCTTGTCCGCGAGATCCTTGTTTAGAAGATGCCAAGAATCAGCTATGTAATGGGCATTTGAAAGCTTCAAAGTTTTCGTAATGAATCTCTGGTTGATGAAACCATCCGCTCCAACAACAAGAATCTGATCGCGGGACCTTCCTGTGGCCATTTCAAACATAGAGTCAAAGAGAAACTGGTACGCTCCAACAAAAAGAACCTGATCGCGGGACCTTCCTGTGGCCATTTCAAACAGAGTAAAAAAGAAACTGGTACGAAGAATACAATTCCTCTATAAATAAACCTTCCGCTGCAAGGTCGATCTTGTCTGTATCTCGTTTGACAGTAATGGCACCATAAGAGTATAGTGAAGTGTTGAACGCAGATTTCATCATATCTGTAAAACTGCTGTCCCATATCTCTCGAAAACATCTCTCATGGCACCAGTCATCCATACGATGCCTGTGATTGTTCCATCTTCTGCGGTTTTGATACGGTAGTCAAAATAGGGATCGTTGTCTATGTACACGAGAAGTCCAGACAGTCCGCAATGATTGGGAAGAACTCGAGAGCCAAACTCCCTACTTTTTGTCGCTTCTAAAGCGAGAGATTGAAACCTGCGTCTAAATCAATCGAGTTGGGTTGACGCTGACTTATTATGGATGCAATGGGTAAGCATAGAAAATCTGACTTTTCGGTCAGTGGCCTATCAGTTGATTATGTGGATCGTTGAGGACTTCACGACAGAATGACCATTAAGATACATCTAGATGCCATCTTATAAATCAAGATGATCGTACTTTTTGCTCCAGCTAAAGCTCCTCACTCTGATGTTTACTGATATCTTGAGGGAGAGCACCCATTTGGGATAAAATAATTGATCTGTGATACTCGTAGATCTCATTGTATTGTACGACCTTTGCAGCTGTTCGAGCTTCTTTCGAACTTGAAAAATGAAGGACTTGGGAAACTCCAACTCTTTATAACAAAATCTCACCATTGCAGTAATGATGTTTGTCAAAACAATTTTAAAAAAGAGATTATCAGGCTTAACTAAATCGCATGGAGCCTCCTACGTGTACCTCAACTTGACGATTTGGCCGATGTCGGATGGAGTAAATCTAGTTCAACTCACGACCTTGAACTCACATTAGATCTTGAAATTGGTCTTTACAAAATTACCAGCATTGAATGTACGATGAACAAATTTAGAAGATAGAACGAGTAATTCACGAGTGTGGTTTGAATGATCTGCGATTTGGGTGGATGCGCTAATACATAACAGGAGAGCGAGGCGGGCAAGACACACCGAGAAACTTTCAAGGTTGTGAGCATGGACCTACCCAACCCTCGTATGATCAAAAGATATAACAGATATGTAATATTTACGAGGTTCAATGGTATCCTTCCGCAACTACGTGTACGTGTAGAACCTGGACATGTATCCATATGTGACTAACAGAGCGCGATATTTGGCGTTCAATGGAGTGATATACCAAAGATGAACTTATCCAATGTTCATGATGAAACGACAATGAGATAGAAGGTATGATTTTCAAGTGAAGGCTAAATTGAAAGACTTTGTTTTGACGAGCTGTCCAACAAGCTGATGGCATTCAAAGCCGACCATGTTCACTACTTGTATGATGCACCTCAGGCTCAATCAAGTGAGTACTACTCCTACTCTCTGGCGGGAGGGTGTTTGAGACATTCAGCATCCAAGATTCGAAAGAATGAATTGCAACCTTTGAAGCCACTAAATGAATTAACACGGCGATTGGTTCTTGACGGAAATATCTTATGACCATCATTTGATACAGCTTGGAACATTTTCTTTTTAAAGTAGAGACCGCTATACGTAATTTCTCTTGTGGATTTACCTGGAGGTAGAAGATCGCATTTTCAAATTGTACGCAAGTATTCAATCCAAGTATTCAATTCAAGTTTTCACAGCCCTTGACGGATAAGAGAAAAGTAAACCTGTGAAGAGGAGCAACCTTGGATTATGGGTGAAGAGACAATAGTTGATTGACAAGTTTTATTACGGTCTGCATGTGGCTGATAGTTTTAGATACGAGTAGCACCGTGCGCAAGCGCACAAAACGCCACTTTGCTGTGCTAAGCATTTGATACCAGCTAGTCTGGCTCAAACAAAACCAGATGGATGCGGATTAGAGGATATGACCGTTCAAATTCATTTAGACATGGAGTGCTACTTCACACTAATTGCATTTTAGTAAGAAGAGGAGACTGCTACATTATTTCATCTAAGAATTTACCTCTCGTGCCTACTAGAATTAAGCATTTTTTGAAAGTAAAACGTGTGTAGACTTTTACGTGAGGACTTGTAAAGGAGGCAGCAATAAATTTATTTTTGCGCTTCTTCGTAATTAGAAGATATTGAAGGTCGTCACTGCACAAGCTAACATACAGCACAGTGATCTCGATATACCCATAGCGTAATACTCTTGAAAGCTTATTTCCAATTCATCTTGAGACAATCCTTGTTGAATTTTGTGCTTCAGAATAAGGCTGACTCTCGTGATAGATAGTGAAAGCACCATTGCAATAAAGTACAGAATGGCCATGAATATCTTGATGGAAAAGGTAAGCGTACTCGATTCTTTGTTGTAATGAACAATGTTCAGAAGCACGCCAGTCAAGCATAGAGTACTGAAGACGATGAACACTGTTTGCCCCCCTAATTCATAAGATCGATTCCACTGAGAGCAATCAAGCATTTCGTTTCCTCCAGAGAAATGGGAGTAATGAAATATAGATAACCCTGAAATGGCACCTTGCACAAAAAGTAGTGCGCCTTTCATTTTGCGAATTAGAAACTTCAAATTGTTTTCTCTTCTTAATCCAGTACTACGCGTAGTAGAAACACCAGCAGGATTATTGATAGAAATATCATTTTCTTCAAGAATCATGCAATGAAAGCAACCCGTAAATGAATTTTCAATATAAATCATTCCTTTGTCATCCCGAGCTTGACTGCCAGAATTACCAAACAGGTGCACTGAAGAACCTCTTCTGACGTCGCCTGTATCACCATCGAAGTCTTGATCCGGAACCTTACTAGTTAATGAATCATCTCTCTCATTCTTCTCTACAGATATGTCCAAGGTTTTAGTGACCCTTCGGGCTCTCCCGACCAGCGTATCATTGAATTCGTTCTCGGTTGACTTGGAAATATGAGCATTTGTTTTGGACTCTACGTCGTCTACTAAGGTCGACGAGCTCATGGAGGTCGGCGTTGGTAAATTACAATTTCGAAATTATGTTCTGAAACGCATTGAAAAAGTCAAATTTGAAAATAATTTGAAATATGTTTTCAACAACAATTGTCTGACAGCCTACGAGGGACATCAGTACTGACTGTAGGTTATTAGAACAAGAGAATCCCCTACCACGAGGAGTCTCTTGGTAGTAAAAATGATTAGAACCCCCTGTATTTGATTCCTCAGCCATGAATAGAGACGAAAGCACGAAGCTATTACTTCCGAGATTGCGAGCAGTTTCTTGGTACACACGGGGAGTAAAGATGAAAGAGAAACCAAGAAGAGACGGAGTACTCCTTCCAAGAAGACATTCAATTATTCTTATGCTAACAGTGCTCTACACTGATAGCATCAACCGTAAAATATTGGAATCAAATCTATCTGAAACGCACCCTATTATTTCTACCTCCTTAGTCCAGCGTAAAGATTGTCGGCTTAATTTCAATGCAGGGTTATTTGTTTATGTACGTGTATTTATATACCGTGGGCGAGACATTTGAATACGAATGACAGTATCCTTCTGGACTATTTTTCTCTGACAGCCTCGGTAACTTTTCATTGGGTATGTCAATCGGGAGCTATCAATACGACCAGTATCCTCGAGATCCTTTGTAACTCTTCGAACTCCAGCCGCGTCTGCCACTTTTCCAGCTGCGTCTGCCACTGCGCCAGCCACTTTTCCAGCCGCGTCTGCCACTGCGCCTCCCACCGCGTCTGCTACCGCGTCTACCACCGCGTCTGCCACCGCGTCTGCCACCGCGTCTGCCACCGCGTCTGCCACCGCGTCTGCCACCGCGTCTGCCACCGCGTCTAGCACCGCCTCCGCCTCCGCCTCCGCCTCCGCCACTGCGGGAAAGATAATATATTGAATTGTGAGAACATATCAATAAAAATCCATAAAACAGGTGTACCCGCTGGTAAGACTAACTTACCCCTTTGCCAATTTACGCGCTTTACGTTCATCAAGTACTTCGGAACCAGCTAGTAGGACTGCACCCTCAATGTCATGGACCACATGTTTGTCACCGTTGCCATGTACAAGCTCATGCTTCAATTCACGCTCTATACCTCCATCAGGTACTTCGGAACCAGCTAGTACATCATTTCCCTGTACAAGCTCATGCTTCTCAAAATCCTGATTTTTGACAGGAACATCTACACCGAATGTCACAGAGAGCATTACAAATACAAAGATCTTTTTAAACATTGAGACTTTCATTATCTTTCATAAGCCT